>ENA-UESU01001904-UESU01001904.1-human-gut-metagenome-genome-assembly--contig:-NODE-1904-length-14006-cov-18.248044_pt1 | contig 14006 bp, 7 predicted proteins | sample MGYA00243007_ERZ508008 | MGnify/ENA primary metagenome ERZ508008 (study PRJEB26167, sample SAMN06115399) | human gut metagenome | host: Homo sapiens | place: China:Henan | collected 2016-06-23...
TCGACTGGCTTGAACAACACCTTCAGCAATATCCCGGAACAGTAATCGCCATCACCCACGACCGCTACTTCCTCGACCATGTGGCTGGATGGATCCTTGAACTCGACCGTGGCGAGGGTATACCCTGGAAAGGCAACTACTCGTCGTGGCTTGAGCAGAAGACCAAGCGCATGGCACAGGAAGAGAAGCAGGCAAGCAAGCGCAGAAAGACGCTTGAACGAGAGCTGGAATGGGTGCGCATGGCTCCCAAGGCACGTCAGGCAAAAGGGAAAGCGCGTCTTAACTCTTACGACAAGCTTCTCAACGAGGACCAGAAAGCGCGCGAGGAACGTCTTGAGATATTTATCCCCAACGGCCCGCGTCTCGGCAACAAGGTCATCGAGGCTACGGGACTCGCAAAAGCATTCGGCAAAAAACAGCTCTTCAAGGACCTCGACTTCTCGCTGCCGCCAAACGGCATAGTGGGGGTAATCGGACCTAACGGTGCCGGAAAGACCACACTGTTCCGCCTCATCATGGGACAGGAAAAGCCCGATAACGGCACATTCGATGTCGGCGAGACAGTAAAAATCGCATACGTCGACCAAACCCATCACGACCTGCTGCCTGAAAAAACGGTATATGAAGTGATATCGCAGGGCACAGAGACTTTCCGTATGGGAGGCAAGGATATAAACGCCCGCGCCTATCTGTCGAAATTCAACTTTACCGGTGCCGACCAAGAAAAGAAAATCGGTGTGTTGTCAGGTGGTGAAAGAAACCGCCTCCATCTCGCCATGGCTCTAAAAGAGGAAGGCAATGTGCTGCTGCTCGACGAGCCGACCAACGACATCGATGTCAACACGCTCCGCGCCCTGGAAGAAGGTCTTGACGACTTTGCCGGATGTGCAGTGGTAGTAAGCCATGACCGATGGTTCCTTGACAGGATATGTACCCACATCTTGTCATTCGAGGGTGACGGCAACGTGGTATTTTATGAAGGCTCCTACTCTGACTACGAGGAGTACAAGAAAGCGCGCAACGGTGGCAAAGAACTGCCGCGCAAGCGTTACCGCAAACTGATGGAATAAATCCACGCTACCTTTTACCGGAGGATGTATCAGAATTCTGATACATCCTCTTTTTTATCGCCTTTGAAATCTGAAAACTAAAAACCGGAAAACTCCCTCATCTGCCGCGGATAAATGAATCGAGGTCGGCATCTGATTCCATATTGAAACGCTGACGTATGCGATAACGGCTTTTGACTACACTGTCACGCGATATCCCGAGAGCGAGGGCAATCTCTTCGTTGGTCTTATACAGATAAATCAGCATACAGATAATCTCCTGACCCGAGGTAACGCCGGGAAAATCTCGCCGAAGCCCGTCGATAAATCCGGGATGCAATTCCGAGAATGTGCGCCTGAAATCCTCTTCATGCCTCTTTTCAAGCAAAACGGGCTGTAGCTGAAGTTTCTCCTCAGCGGCATGACGCTCCTCCACCTCCGTATTAAGTTGTTCGATACGCGTATTAAGCATGATGCGGTCATCAAGAAGATTATTGATATGCGCGGTCTTCTCATTGATTTCACGGCGGTCATTACGACGTTTTGTAACGAAAAACCCCACAATACCAATTATCACGAGCACAGCGATAATCAATCCGTAAACCACCCGCTGACGCATCATCGACATTTTCATTTCAAGCACTTCATTTTCAGCGCGCACACGCGATGTCTGATAACGCAGGTCGGCGCCCGTCACCGCATCCAGCTTTTCATGATTCAGAATGGTGTCGTTCAATTCATCATATCTCAGAAATTCATTTAGCAGAGATTGAGACATGCCATTTTTGGCATAAGCGGTCATTAACGGCTTCATATACAGCATCTCTGTGTCGATATCGCCTATTTCACGCAATTCGGCAACAGCCTCCTCAAGGAGAGCCACCCCTTCCTTGACCTTGCCTTGCGCTATATAGGCATTGCCGAGCGCCGCCGATTTCATAGCCGGAAACCATGCATCTGGATGGTTAAGACTTTCAAGAGTCTTAACACACGCATCAAGTGAGTCGGGATAAAGCCCTGACTCAACCATGTAGTCGGCACGCTGCAGCATTACCGATTCCCTGAGTTTATTTTTGTCGGCGCGCGTCTTGCCTTCGTCAATAGCTTTCAAAGCCATGTCGTAGCAATACATCACAGAGTCGGCATCACCGACGGCATCATATACAGCTGCGGCAAAACAATAGAGGTCGCTTGAAAGCCTTCCGCCAAGACGGTCGCTCAATTCAAAGCCCTTGCGAAACGCCTCCTTTGATTCAGGAATCATTCCAAGTATCCGGTAAAGGTCGCCCAGGTCACCGTAAAGCTGTATCGCCCCTTCCCCCGGCTTATACTCCGGATGATCATGAATCCAGGTCTCGGCTTCCTGCAGATAAGAGATTCCCTGCCGGTAATCACCCACATAATTATAAAAAAGCCCCATCTGGGCAAGCACTTCTACGGGGTCATCTTTTGAACGACCGGCACGAAGATCCTCGACAGCCTGCCGCTGCATGGCTATATATTCCTCGGCAGGGGCATCATTGTCACATAGCACCCATGCGCGCTGATGTGCCGAGGTTGAATCAATCGCCACCGACCAGCTTTCAGAAGATGTCACGGCAGAATCACCGCATCCCCACAGAAGAGGAAGAAGACTAAAAATAATAAGTATATGTTTCATGCCAGTAAAGTTAACTAAAAATTCCACATAATCGGCATCGCCCTATCCGGACAAAACGATTCACATTTATACCCCACTATTAATCAACTTGTTAACTCTGTCCATGATTCTGTCCGCCCGAAAATTAGCAAAAACTGAACTACACATATTATTTTCGCGGAAAAATCATGATATGATTAATGACGATACGTAGAAGCCCGCCCCGACCAAACTGAGTCCGCGCAATATTTTTGCAAATCAAAATTGTTTTTTAAAAGATTTGCATTAAATTTGCGACAGCCGTGTCACATGACAATTCACGGCTATGACATTTGGAAAGCGTTTATCCGGCGCTTGATTCTTGTTCGGTATGAAATCTGGCAGTTTCATTACATGTTTTCGGCAGGAGTTAAGCAACGATAGATGTTCATGGTTATGTATTCCTTTATGAAATACATATAAGCGTGGGCTTCTACGTTGCTCGTTTCCCGAAAACAGGCAAGCCAGAGCCTCATACCGAGAGTCGAGCAACCGATACAGACTCTCACGCTTTTGTATTTTATAATGCCGACGAGGAGAAGTCCGTGGCAACAAAAACCAATCAACATGCGCCACAATTACATTGCAGTACCCATTCTCGCCTTTCTTATCGGCTCCGGAGCCGCTGCTGCCGGAGAAAATGCCGATGCACGATTCAAGATTTCAATAACCGGAGGATTTGACTACTCCGTGAGCACCCTTGACGCATCATCCTCGCTAATCACCGACCAAGACGGGGAGGTGATGAGCGATCTTGTCGCAGACAAGGATGCCCTGAGGACTCTTAACCGTAACAACGACTATAAACTTGAACAACAATTCATGGACCTCCGCGCCGAGTATAGTTTTATAACCGGTGCGAGTGTATGGGTTGGTGTCGGTGTAGTCACCACGTCGATGAGAAATTCATATTCGGAAACCAACGAGTTGCAGACCAAGTCAGCAAGCGAAAACCCTACGTTTCTTCTCAAAGGCGGCGTGAATTACACCTACACGTTTGCCGGCGGGACGTTCCTGACACTTGCCCCATCCGTAGCATGGAACAAATCTGACAACAACCTGCTGTCATTCAGCCAGGATGACCGGACAGCAATATATCACGGCTACGGACTGAGCCGCGATGTATTCCGCTGGGATATCCCGCTATATGCCGGTCACACATTCGGGAAATGGACCCCGTTTGTAGGCATCGCCTATACCGACTACCGTATAAAAGACCGATTTGACAGCACGGTTTCTTATGTCGGGGAAGACTTCCCCATCACCACCGAAGAGACTTACCGTTCGCGTAGCAAGATAAACGGCATCGCCGGATGCCGCTTTGCCATAGCCGATAATCTCGGAGTAAAACTCGAAGGGCGTTTCAGCCGCAACATCGCAGCCCAACTATCATTTTATTTCACACTTTAACAACCTTCCCGATGAAAAAACTACTTCAACTATTACTATTTATCTCCGCAATCACGTGTATTCACCAATCCGCCTACGCCGACCTCCCGGATTATGTGGAAAAGGAGATATGGTCAGACTCATGGACGGTATATGCCTCGGAATTTTATAACGGCAAGCAATATGTCGTGCAACTATACCAAAACGACCATCAGACAAAACACTGGGAGATGCGACTCATCGAACTCAAAATCAACGATAACGTCACGCTCTCGGACAGCCGCTACTGGGTACTCGACGATGGTAAAAACAGAGAGCCGAACAACAGATACTACAATGCAGCAATGGAGGAATTCAACGGACGGCTGTTTATATACATACAATGTAACAGCCAGAACTATTTCTATTCTTTCCAGACTGACAACCATGGCAACGCGACACTTACGAAACTTAATTGTCCGGTAAAAAACAATCGACGATATTGTTTCAGTATGACCAAATACCGCAACTCACTTGCCATTATCTGTGGCGGGAAAGAAATAAGAGAACCGTGGTGGACATGGAGCGAAATGGCTCTTGAAGTTACATTTACCCATGATGACCCCGGAAGCCCCTCGGCAGTGTGGAAGACCGGAATTACATCTCAACATTTTGAATATGTCGAAAACATGTCGTATGGCACAAATGACTTCGATGCGACAAACTGGATAGGTGTAAGGGAGAAATATGTCGATGGCGGAATGAAACCGGTTATGGTCGAGGAGCTGATTATAGGTCAATTCTGCAAAAGCGATGGCACGTTTCTTGCAAGTCATTTCCGTGGGGAACTTGACGACCTTCTCGAAGGTGGCGATCAAGTGGGCAAATGGAGAAACGGATGGCGATCGGGATTTAAATTGACAGGCGATTCCCATGGCTCCGACGGATTCGGGCTTAAGCTTGTAGAGGGACAGATTACCAATGTCGGACTCGCGAAAAACGCGGAAAACATAAACAACCCTATTCAGTTCATATCGGCATTTGATCAACAATATGTAACGGGCAATATCCACCAGCGTCAAATAATATGCTATGAATATGACCCGGTTGAGTATTATTTTAAGGAAAACACCCCTGCGGTCACTTACAATTTCGCGACAAACCTTCCTTACGGTAAATTCGGAGCGTGCTCGGTATCCGTACCTATTCCCGATGAGACTTACGAACCGGGAGGAGTAAGAGTGCAATCCTACCAGAGGTATATCAGCATTTTCCGAAGTGGCGGCTGCGGCAACCACTTCAACAAGCATAGCTACTACTCTATGATTAAATCAAATAGAATAAAAGTGAAACGCTTCGCGGCGAATACAGCCGACCTTCTCGGAAGTGCCGCCGGACGCAAGGCTTGCACACTCGTCGGTGTAATCGAGGGGGCACCTCCTACTGTGGTCGACAACGGCCCGATGTACCGTGAAATTTGCGGCGCGACGGGCAATGTATCCTCGATAGCTTTCGGCACGTCGGAGAGCAAGTCGGTAAGGTCGGAAAACTCTACCACATGGGGACACAGCAATGTAGGCGGATTTGACGGTTACGGTGCTTCACTCTCCTCTTTCAGCATCATGGGCGGCGGAGGTTACGAAGTGACCAATACCACCGCAGAGGAAAAAACATTCACCACCTCTCATACCACCAGCTTGTTCAATACCAATGCCGACATGGCTTCGACCGGATATTACATCTATATCATCCCGCAGCTCGACCAGTATGTAGGACAGGTGTACACCCCCGACGGAATGTCGCAGTTGACCGCTGCCGGCGACCTGCTTACCTACGTGCAGACCGGAGCAAACATGGCATTCATCAGCTATCGTCTCGACGATGAAAAAATCGGTGATAAAATCAGGCTGAAAAAGCCGCTCGACCTGCAATCCTGGAAAGAGCGGGGCGTGGAGCTGTTTGACAACTACGGCAATATCGGGCGACCCATATATGACGAGTATATCAATGCCATAACCGGCAATGTCAACACCCTACAGTCGACTGTGACCAATAGTTCGACTACTACAAAGACATCTTCGTGGGAACTGATGATCAACACCCATTTCTACCGTAATCACTCGGGAGGGTCGATGACATGGACATCATCAACCAGCTCGACTGTAGGCAAGGATGTGACCATATCCATCAATCCGGTATCGACCGATTATTTCAGCATGATGGAGCGTGATCGGCCCATATATTACTACGGCTTGCAGGCATATTGCCTGAATGACCCGAACAACGGGGCGACAAGAGAATATTATGACGATCTTATCCGCCGCGAAATCATGGACAAGACCGATACACCTTTCATCATAGCATGGAAAGTGGTCAGCACCGCAGGGGAGATTATCATGAGTCCGCCCATGTCGGGTATCGACACTGCCGAGGAAAATGGATACAACTTCTTCGTTGAAGGCACCACCGACGGACTGCTCATCAGATGTGACGCGCCGCAGACCATCGAAATATACAATACGGCGGGTGTACGTGTAGCGTCACGCGATTGCGTGAACGGCGACAACAATTTCACCTTGCCATCCGGAATGTATGTAATCCGCAATGCCGTGAAATCGGTTAAAGTCATGCGCCGATAAAGGTCCGGACAACAAATAAGCATGGGGTCGCTCTGTTACCTGTCAGCAGGTAGCCGGGCGACCGCCGTTTTATCCACCCCGACAGAATAGACAGATGCATAGACAAATGCTTTTATGCCGTGATTTTTTAGTTAAATCAATAATTTTATATTTTCATTCTCGATTATTGTTATTAATTTTACATTTATTACATTTAATCCCCGTTGAAAATAACCGGGTTAATATAATTTAATTAAATATTATCACATAACTAACTGCAATAACATATAACTTTAAACTAATAACAATGTCGAATTTTAAGATTACCAAAGCGCTCCCCGCTCTTACTGCGGCAATAATGCTTTCAGGCATGGCGGCATGCAGCGATGATGATATCATTGCTCCGGAGCAGCCAACGGAAAATTCAATACCGGGTCAGGATGTCGGCATCAGAAACCTGAAGGTGAGTTTGCCAAGGCTTTCCCGCTTCGATAAAGTTGTCAACCATGTATCTTGTCGTATTCATCTGAAAGGGAAGAAAGACCGGGTGACATTCCCGGTCAACACATTTCTGTCGGCTGACAAAGACTCAATCTATATAGAGGCTGACGACCCGATACTCGCCGAACTTCCTCACCAGATGTATCACCTCAATTATGTCACCTTCCCTGACAGAAGCATGACAAGGAGTGAGGATAAGGAAGTATCGGAAGACACCATATTTGTCGGGGCGCGCCTCAGCATAGAAAATCCTGACGACATCAAGTTCCGCAGTTCGTTCAACGTCGGTGCCAACTCCATCGGCTCGGGTACTGAAGAGGACCCGTGGATTATAGCGAGCGGCGATGACTTCATGCTGCGCATATCCGACCCGATGACAAGAGGCGAGACTCACGACGGTAAATTTTTCGAGATTACACGTAATCTTAATCTTAACACGGCAGCCGTAACTTCCGGAAAAGGCTGGGAACCGGCGGGACATAACAACATCAACGGCGGCTCCACCGACTTCAACGGCACCATCGACGGCTGTGACAACTATATCGAAAACTTATACTGTTACACCGATGCCGGTTGCGGAGGACTTTTCTATAGCCTCGGCGAGAAAGCCTATATCCACAATCTTGAAATGAGGCGCGTGATGCTGATAGGCAACTCCGACCTCGGAGCCTTTGCATGTACCTCCAAAAAGGGTTGCCGACTCGATTCCATAGAGGTAAACGGCACTATCGAGGGAAAGGTGAATGTAGGCGGACTCATCGGTAACGGTGATGCCGATATCAGAGTGTGCATCTCCTCTGTCGACATAGTGTCGTCCGATGCAAAAAACAATATAGGCGGCATGATCGGAAAAGCATCCTATGCTTCGTTTACCGACTGTTTACGTACCGGCAGAATCGATGCTCCGAATGCCATGTATGTAGGAGGTTATCTCGGTGGTGGTGGACGCTCGAGCATTCCATTCACGCGTTGCTACGTAAGCGGAAGCATTTCCGGCGGTCGAGAAGTGGGCGGATTTGCCGGCAGCTGCAACGCCGAATTCACGGCCTGCCATGCCGGAGCAACATTGCCTCAAGACTCGTATGCCTACACCCTGCAATGGGATATCTTCGGAATCAATAACAGGATGACCCCGATGCCTCTCGAAGTGGAAGGGAAGACATATAATGTAGGTGGTTTCGTAGGTACTTCCAATGAATTAATACTTCATGGAGAAAACAGTTTTGCCTACAGCAGCCCGGCAAAGCCCAATATCATATCTTGCCAAAACGGTGAGACAGGAGACGGTACAGGCGCGCTCGCAGGATACTGTAATTATCAAGGCGAACCGGGTGCCAAATTCACATCCTATGCCTATGTGAAAGGTGACGAGGAAACAGGAGGGATAATCGGCAGTGGTGTATTTAAAGGGGAAGGCACATTCATCAATTACGGCAACGTGGTCGGTGGCAACTGCACAGGTGGAGTAATCGGTATGGCTACCGGCGAATATTTAGCTGATACATTTAAAATCAACTGTAAAAATACAGGCAATGTACAAGGCAATTCGTATGTGGGTGGTATCATCGGCGATATTGACCGTAATGTCGACAATGCCATGATGGAAAACGACGGCAATGTCGAGGGTAAAGGTGATCGTGTAGGCGGATTGTTTGGCAATTCCAGATCCGTTGACCTTGCCGAAGGAAGTCATGTAAGCAATGAGAACGGCTCATTAAAAATCTCGGGATCCTCTTATATTGGCGGAATTTCCGGTTTTATCAGCGCAGGAGGAGGAGAATATCTCAGCCGGAATTATTGTCCGGTTTATGCAAATATCATCAGTTCCGCCGGTCAGGCAGGAGGTCTTTTCGGAGAAGCTTCTGTTGGTGGAAATCACTACTCACAGCCCGATATGTTTGACAAGCATTATCCGGTGAGGGTATCCATTACTGTGACAGGGGGCGACAATATAGGTGGCGCCATCGGTCTTTTTATTACATCAGATTGTGCGACAATTAATGGATTTGACGATAAGCTGCAGACATCAATCACCACCTCCGGCAACATTGCAGGCGGCATCATAGGTCGTGTGATAAACAATGCATCCGAAGATATTTACATCAAGGATTGCCACAGTTTTTCTACCATCAAGTCGACAGCGACAGGAGAGGTATCGGGATTTGGAGGTATCATTGGATGGACTGAAAACCACAATGGAGATATAAACCATGATATCAAGATTGAGAAATGCTCGTTCCATGGCAGCCTGAGCGGTCCAAACATGACTGCCGCAGGCGGTATTCTCGGATACACGGCAGCTTGTAGAGTGACATCGTGCTACAATGCCGGACGTGTCGACGCAGTAATGTCGGTCGGCGGTCTGGTAGGGCGCCTTGACGGGTATGGCTACATCGCCAACTGTTTTAACATGGGAGAGGTACCGTCGGTTTCCGGGCGCAAATGGCTTGCAGGAATCCTTGGACAAAAGGAAGATCACAACTCCGAGAAGGTGACAATCTCTGCATGCTACAATGTCGGGCAAACCGGTTGGGGCATCGTCGGCGGTGAGGACAAGGCTAAAATCGATTGTCAGAACTGCCTGTACCTCGATACGGCAAGTAACGGTGACATGAACGGGAGCGGCTCACACGATGTGACGGCAAACGAACTGCGCAACAACCAATACTACGGATTCAATTACCTCTCCGTATGGGATTTCCATTATGGCGAGGCAGCTCCCACTCTTAAAGGCGTACCTATGTTTAACGAAAAATTACCACTTCAGATTGAAAAATAATTGCCGATATGAATAAGATGTATAGATATATCAACTCTACGATAGTCGGTGCACTGATTGCATTGCCGTTACTGCTGTCGGGTTGTAGCGATGACAATATTATCGATGATCCGGAAAGCGAAAGTTTCGGTTCACAGCAGTCCGTAGAGCTTCCCGCCGATTTCAGTGCGGTTCTTCCTCAGGGAGAAACCACACTTTCTCTAATCTATGATACCGGCAAACCGCCGGTATCGGTGAAAGTGAATCATTATGTAAGTAATGGCAAGTCGGTGTTTGACTTCGGGCGTAGTCTGCGCACCGGCAACTATGTGATTGCATCCGCGACCCGGCGTGACGAGGACGGTATCCCTCAGGATACCCACATAGGCTGCACGATGAGAGTAAGCGCAAATCAGAATAGCATTTATCCATCGACATTTGATGTAGCCAAGGCATTGTTCGGCTCCGGTACGGCGGAAGACCCTTACCGTATCGCATCTTCTAAAGGACTGAAAGTGATGCGCGAACTTTTTGCCGATGGAAAGCACCCGTCAAAAGACCTCTGCTTCCTACAGCTCGCCGACATAGACATGACCCGCGACTACAACAAGGGCTTCGAGCCGATTGCCCCCAAGTCGGCATACCCGTTTGAAGGAAATTACGATGGCGGCGGTCATTCGATATACTACTGTGCCGTGCGTACACTCGATGGCAAGGGCGCTCCCACAACCGGCGTGGTACCCGCAACCGGACTATTCGGATATGTTGCGGGTGCGACATTCCGCAATATTACGATGGTTGACCCCGTGAGCATCGGCGCAGGCTCTACCGGCACACTGATTGGTGCCGTAGTGGGAATATCCGGAATCGACCAGACGCCTACCGTACTCCGCAATATCCGTGTGCGTCAAGAGTCATCTACAGCGTCAGAGGTCTACGGCACTAACTTTGTCGGCGGCATCGTGGGCGGAGTGGATGCAAATGCACTGCTGATGATGACCGCTTGCGTTAATGAGAATCTACCCGTGAGCAACGAAAAAGAAGGCTCTTTCATTGGCGGACTCGTGGGTGGCGGTACCATCAATGCCACAGCCGTGCTCGACAGCTGCGTCAACCATGCAAGAGTCTCCGCTGCCGGTGTGCGCTGCACAGGCGGTATAATCGGTGGCGTGGAAGCCGCAAATATCTCCAACTGTATCAACTATGGCGGAGTGAATGCACCCTCATGTATGGGTGTAGGGGGTATCGCGGGCGGTCTCGGCACATCCTCGATGGCAGCGGTCGTTAATGAAGGCGAAGTAACCGGAAGCATGGGAACGGGAGGTATTCTGGGTAGTACTGTGATGAACCGCGAAGATGGAAGTTTCAATGACATCATCATGACATCGGCACATAATTACGCCACAGTGCGCGGTACCGACAACACCGGCGGTATCGTAGGTGAGGCGCAGGCGATGTTATCAGACTGCTACAACAGAGGACAGGTAATCGGCTCCGGCACTTTTGCCGGGGGCATGATGGGCTTTGCTCCTGTCGCCGTGATTCATTCATGCTACAACAACAGTCCTGTCAATGCCAGCGTATGTGCCGGAGGTATAGTGGGTAGATCCGCTTATTATATCCTTACATCCAACTCCAATTTAGGTGTGGTAAATTCGTCAAACGGCATGGCTGCGGGCATACTCGCGCTCGGCGGAAGCACCGGCATGATAAATTTCTGTACAAACTATGGAGCGGTCTACGGCTCCGACATCACGGCAGGCATTATTGCCAGGGCAGGCGACAGCTATTCGCTCAACGCCAAGGATGTCAGCTCCTTGATTGTTTCTTACGGCAAGACAACCAACAAGGTTATTAAGGCTCTAAAGACCCCGCCGGCAAAAGTGTCGGAATTCAAGGCTATGTTCAAGAAAGGTCAGAAAGTGCTTAAAATATTTACTTCCACAAAAGACCTCCTTGAGACAATAGCTACCCCCTTGCAGCTACAGGACCTCAGTCACTGGGACACGCTTTACGACAAGGAACTTCCGGCACGTAACGAGGAACTTGTGGCACGTATGCACTCCGAGGTGACCGCATCAATGCCTGCCTTCAGCTTCGGTCTTAAGGGACTTGACGGGCTACCCGAAATGGTGCATGGCAATATGACCGACTTTGACAATAGCTTGCAAGGCGATGATGACGATCTTCTTACCGATGCCATCCATGACCGTCTTACTGAAATTAACGAACAGGTGGCAAAGGTAGAGAAAGCGCGCGAAATTTTAATCGCCGCCGCCTCATGCGTTCTTGCCGTCGCCGGTATGGTGGTATCCGGAGGAGCTGCAACTGCAGCGGTGCTGGTGTGCTCTGCAGCCGTATCCACAGTCGGCACACTGACACAACGGTTTGACAACTGCGTGGAGATATCCCAATGCTGCAATTTCGGAGACATAAATGCGGGCGACAATGGCTACGGTATCGTGGCACGTCTCGGCGACCATGTGCGTCTGCAAGATTGCCTGTCGGTAGGAGAAGCGTCAGGTTACGGGGTAAGTGACAAGTCTGAAGCACCGTTTGACGATATCAAGGTTTACCGTACAATTTCCGTAGGTAAGGCAAATCAACGTGCTTTCTCTCATGGAAACGCTATGTCACAGTTCGGTAATTTCTCGCTGGTCGAAGATGATTATTTCATAGGCGGAGCAAGTGAAACAGGAGTTGCAAAAGCAGCCCGTCTCGCTGACAAGTCAACATATACCGGTTACGCAGTAACTTATCCCTATGATTTTGACGACAAACACTACTGGAATTTCATGGTGGCTCCTGTTCCGGCGCCATACAACAACTTATATTTCAGCTTCAGATAGTATCCATCTTATAACCATACCGAGGGGTTGTGTCAAAAATTAGGCACAACCCCTTTTTATATGAAAATATGTTGTAAAACATTTTTTGAGCGTACAGTGTTATATTGATGATTCACTTAATAAGATTATAACTAAAATTTAGCTGTTATGAAAAGTATTAGAAAATGTCTATCTGTCACCCTTACCGCAATCGCAGCAAGTTGTTTCATCGCATCCGCACAAGTCCCGCGCTTGAACACGGGAGTAGGTCCGGCAATAGCTGGAAGCTACAATCCTAATGAATTACCTGAACGGGCACTCGACTTTCTACGCGATTACTATGGCTCACACTACGCACAGAGTTGTGAAAAAGATTATATGACCGAAAATTATGAATTGACGATGACCGATGGTACAGAAATCGAATTTGACTATCAGGGAAAAGTCATGGAGATTGATGCCCCCGATCATTCGGCAATCAGCAAGGAAGCTGTAAAAAATATCCTCCCTGGTAAAGTATATAAGAAGCTGACAGAGCTTGGGGTAGAGGATAAGGTTGAGAAAATTGACCGTGAAAAAAGAGGATTTGACATCGAATTTACCGATGGGAGCTCACTTCATGAGCTTTTCATAACCTCAGAAGGGAAACTGCTTGCTCAAAAATAGAGAATAGACACACTACATTACATATATAGAATAATGGCTGCATCCGGTTCATGTCGGAAGCAGCCATTATTTTTCTTTAAATAAATCGTGCCTTGAGATGATTCCCGGCGCAAACATCGATTCCCGGAGGGAATCATCCGCGTTTAGCCGTGGGTTGAGCGTAGCGATACCCACGGAACAGGCGCGCACCCGTAATTGTTTCCCGGAGGGAATCATCCGGCGCGATCCAGGATGATTCCTGGCGGAAACATCCGCCTTCGTCTGCTCTCCGTCGGTATCGCCGCGCTCAACCGACGGCTAAATCCGGGATGTATCCCTGCGGGATACCCGCTATGCTGTAACCACGGTGGGTGCGGGCTGCCTTCCAGCAGCCCCTACTGCTACGCGATACGCACTGACCCGCAAGCCTGTGTAGGGGCGAGTGGAAGCTCGCCCGTCAGCCGCGTTGCGCGGTCTTGCCGGCGTACGGGTAAAAAAAAGAGGCTGCAAGGGATGCTTGCAGCCTCGAAGGGGGCGGTTACCTACTCTCCCACTTTCGCA
>ENA-UESU01001908-UESU01001908.1-human-gut-metagenome-genome-assembly--contig:-NODE-1908-length-13990-cov-9.653921_pt1 | contig 13990 bp, 15 predicted proteins | sample MGYA00243007_ERZ508008 | MGnify/ENA primary metagenome ERZ508008 (study PRJEB26167, sample SAMN06115399) | human gut metagenome | host: Homo sapiens | place: China:Henan | collected 2016-06-23...
ATGAGTGTAATTGTAGAGAATTTTAAAAATGGAGAAGAAAATTATTTGTGTGCAGTCAACATGGGATGTATTGTTCTTGAGTAAGATTCTTTTCCATACGAAGCATTTGCAGCCGATGTCCTACTATCTTTTTTAAATCCGTTTCCATGTATATTGTTGTTGGGAAGCAATTTTTATTCGACAAATGTAACAATTTTAGCGGATATAACAAATGCTATTTTATACTTATTCAAAGGAACTGAAGAAAATACAATGATGGAAAGATTTTGAATGAGAGAAAAATACTTCATATTATCGTACATACTGCAATATTCCTTTTATATTTTCCTTTCTCGTTGATATTTGGATAATACTATGCGTTTAATGGATAGTTGTAGTAAATATTGTGTATACAATTGATCTTGATGTGTGCTTAACTTTGCAACCGGAGAAACACGCAGTGACTCTTAACACTTAAAAAACAAACATTTCATTAATAATAAAAGAAAAACAAACATGAAGAAGATTTTACTATTGTTCTCAATCTGCTTAATTTCGATGTTAGGTTATGCACAAACTAATGAAGATGGAAAAGAAAGCGTTTACATTGATTATTTTTCCCGTCCTGGCAGTATAAACAACATTTTAGCAGAAGCTTTGCGTAATAAAATTATTGAAGGTATTCAAGAAATGAATCGTGTCGTGTTGATTGACGTTGATTCTAATGAAGCATTGAAAACCGAAGCCAGGCGGCGTCAGGAAGCTTCCGCTATGGGAGATGTTGTTGCCAGAAGCGAGGCTATGACGACGTTGGGAGCTAAATATCTGATTCAGGGGAACATTACAAGTATGCAGGGCATTAAAAAAACGGACAGTAAAGGAAAGCCCTATTATAAAGGAAGTGTTTCTTACACATTAAAGATTGTGGATCCTTCTAATGGTACGCTCAAAGGTACCCAGGCTTTCTCTCATGAAGGGTTGACGGGAAGTATAGGAGATACTCCTGAAGAGGCAATCATTAAAACGTTGGATTATGCCAAAATAAGTATGGATGACTTTGTTAACGAGAATTTTAAGATACAAGGTACGATTGTGCAAGTGGAAAGCACAAAGAAAGATAAAGCACAAACTGTATACGTTGATCTTGGAACAAAAAGAGGTATACAGAAAGGACAGAAGTTTACTGTTTACATAGAGATGGACATTGCCGGTGAACTGTCATTGAAAGAAATCGGTCGCTTAAACGTGAAAGAAGTGTTGAGCGGGGCACGTTCTTTGTGCAGTGTCAGCAAAGGTGGGGAAGAAATCATGAGAGCTACCAAGGAAGAAAGGAAGTTGATTATCATTTCGAGGAAAGATACCTTTTTGTCACTATAATCAATTTCAATTATCAACTTTTCTCCTAGCAAAAAGAAAATGAAACTACGAATACTACTTTTGAGCCTGCTGGCGACATATACTATTCATCTCACAGCACAGGAGCTATACTCCAATGATCTGTCTTGCGTGAAAGCAGATAATAATTTGGCTGTTATCGCAGCCTCCGGAATAGCAGAAAAGAAGAAAGATGTATATTCTATGGCATTGAAGTCGATTTTCAACGCTCTCTTCTTGAATGGTATTGACGGAGTAGAAAACGGTCGGCCGCTGGTTGGGAAAGAAGACTCGTACTATATGAACCAGTTTTTCAATTCACGCTATATGCTTTTTGTGAAAAATTATGAGACGGTCGAAGAACCGGTGCGACAATCTTCCAGACTTTATAAGGGTACGGTTACGGCCCAAATTTTACTGGGTGCACTTAAAAAGGATTTGATACGGAACAAATTGATGACAAAGCCCATGGAGGAGATGTCGATGGAAGAAACCCGGCAACAGGTTGCTCTTCCAACCATTATGGTGGTTCCTTATAAAAGTAATGACCGGAGTTCGTATGCCGGTATCCTGAAAAATGATTTTGATCTTCGCGTAGCGGTAAGTACGGTAAAAGAAGGATTCGTCAAACTTGGTGTGAAGACGGTAGCTGCCGAAGGAAAACAGGCAGGTACTCTGCGTGCTTCTGAATGGGAGAGTAAGAATGCTGATTCCAATGATAAACAGTTGTTGATGAATTCGGGGGCAGATGTATATGTGATTGTTGATTTGCAGAAAGATATATCGGCAACCTCAGGTAGTAGGGTATCATTGATTATGACTGCTCGTGAGACCGCTACAGGAATTGATTTAGCCAGCCGGAAAAGCTGGACGAACCGCTTTAGGACAACAGATGTGGACAAACTATGTGCGTATGCGGCACAGGATGTTTTGGATGGTTTTCTGAAAGATATTTCAAAGGAGTTTGCTCGGAGAGTCCAACAGGGAAATACGATAGTTCTTCGGGTTAGTCTTGCTGATAACGCTGTCAATACGATGAACAGCCGGATAAACGGGAGCACTACTCTTTCGGCGCATATACGCAACTGGGTGAGGAAGAATGCTCAGGGAGGACGCTACCATATTCAAGGTGCTGTGGATGATAGTCTGATATTTGATTCGATACAGATTCCGGCAAAGGATAGCGACGGCTTGCCGATGGATTGCATCACGTTTGCGGATAATCTGGTTAATTATCTGAATGATTCCGGAATAGATAGTGAACACAGAGTGGATGGAAGTACCATCTATTTGACTATTCAATAAATCAAGGACGTATGAAACATTGGCTTTTATTTATTCTTGTGATTTCATGGTTTTGCTTTCAGCTTTCCGGTCAACAAACGAACCGTCCTGACTGGGTGAAACAGCATCCTGTTAGTGGTTTAAGTTACATCGGAATAGGAATGGCTGAAATATCGGAAGGAGATTATCAGCAAAAGGCAAAGCAAAACGCTTTGTCTGACCTTGTATCTGAAATTCAAGTGGTGATTGCCGCCAATTCTTTGTTGAATACGTTGGAGGACGATGGTAATGTGAAACAAATCTTCGCAGAAAGTATTCGTACAGAAGCCCGGGCGGAAATAGAGAACTTTCGTCTGGTGGATTCCTGGCGAAGTGACAATGAGTATTGGGTTTATTATGAACTGAATAAGGATGATTATGCGGCCTTGGTGGAAGCACGTCGTCAGAAGGCAATCCGTAACGGCTTCGATTTTTGGTATAAGGGACACATTACTTTACAACAGGGAGATTTAATGACTGCCATTGAATTATTCTCAAATGGAATGGAGGCTATACGCCCGGTGCTTAATCAGGAGTTGTTCTGTTCTTACGAAGGAAAGACAATTAATTTGGCGACTGAACTATATGCGGCTTTGGCTGGAGTATTTGATGGAATAACGATTGTTCTGAATCCGGCAACCGTTTCAGTCACGCCGTTTCAAGGTATAAGGGAGCCTATTGCTATAGGTGTTTACCGTAATGGAAATCCGTTAAGGAATATCCGGTTGAAAGCCGAGTTTGTTTCCGGGTCGGGAGATTTGTCTTCCATGTCTCCCACCGACAAATCGGGAGTTGCCGCTCTTTATGTGCGCAATATTACTTCTAAACAGGCACAGCAAGAAATTGGAATTTCATTAATTGATGATGTGTTCAGTTTGTTCCGGAAGGGAAGTTATGCAGCTTTATTCAAACAAATGCTTTCTTCTCTTCCCGGAGCAACGTTGACTGTCAACACCGCGCAGACACAGACTTCTGCTTATGTTAGAAGTGCGCAGAGCGATATAGAGGCGGTGGAACGAACTGTGAAGAGTTTGCTGAACAATCATTTTTTTAACGTAGTTGCATCTCCTTCTGAAGCCGACATTATCGTTACATTGGACAATAAGTGTCGTAAAGGCAATACCGTTCCGGGTGAACTGTACAACTTCATCGAATTCTTTTCTACGTTGGGGATTAAAATAGAAAATAACCGGACGGGGCAAACCATGTTGAATTATTCTATTAATGATGAACGGACATTAGTACCTGAAAATAAGTCCGCTTCTCAAGGCAAGAATATGGCGGCGCGTGAATTGATAAAACGGCTGAACCGGGAGTTTGCACGTGAATTGAAGAAAATAACATTCGACAGAACCGGAAAGATTTCGGAAAGACAGAAGATGTTGCCGGATGTTCCTGTTCTGGTAGTCGGTCCTTCCGTACCGGAAAAAGGAGCTGATCCGGTTATATCTGTCCCTGTTGTGGTGCCGGAAGTTATTCCTGCTCCTTTGGCTCCGGTTAAGTCCGCCAAACCAGAGAATCAAAAGGCAATTCGGGTTGAATGGTTGGATGGTGTCTTTGTTGAATTTGACAAACTTGCAACTTTGGGAGACAAATCGAGGATACATCTTAAGATTGTGAATACAAATGTTGACGATTGCGAAGTGGACTTATATAATGGAAATCTGACGGTTATAAACGAAAAAGGTGAAGAATCTCCGATTGTCAGTCTCAAACTGGGTTCTAAGTTCAATGACCGCAGAGTCACTGCGCTCATTGTGCCTGATCTGCCTACGGAGATGGTTATTGAGGTAAGTAAGTTGCAATCTGTGGCACTGCTGCAATTGAAGGATTTCAAAAATAATATAGTGAAGTTGAGAGGCTTGAAATGAATCATATATTAACATTAAAAAAGACTTGAAATGAAAAGAATTAATTTATTGGGAACAGCATTGCTAACCATTGTTGTTATGACAAGTTGCGGTAGTTCAAAACCTGTAACACAAACAGTGCAGCAACCGGCAGTGCAACAGGACGTAGAAATTAATGTTCCTTGTTCGGGACCGGAATTTCAAACGAACAAAGAGTATTTTAGAGCTAGTTCGATGGGACTTTCTACGGATATGTCTATTGCAAAGAAAAAAGCGATGACGGAGGCCCGGGCTGAAATTGCTACTGCTATCAATGCAAAAGTGAAATCGGTAACTGATAGTTATGTTTCCTCTTATCAGCAAGGTGAAAATGATGAAAGCAAAAGTCGTTATCAATCATTGACCCGTACGGTAGTGGAACAGGAATTGAGCGGTACGCGTGTAATTTGTGAAAAAACCATGAAGACTCCTGATGGTAAATACAAAGTATATGTCTCTCTTGAACTGGCAGGAGAGGAAATCATGAATGCTATGGCAAATCGTATTAAGAATGATGACAAATTGCGCATTGACTTTGAATATGAAAAGTTCAAAAAAGTATTTGAAGAAGAAATGAGTAAAAACGCCCAATAAGCAGCTTGTTTAAAACATTGCGGATAGTAATGATCTCTTTAATAACTACCCAACTATTTGAAGATTGAATGATGAAACTTAATTTGTCGGATATAAGATATAATTGGGTAGTTATTTTTATTATCCAGTTGCTTTTGTCTCCCGGTATTGATGTGTTTTCACAGGCAATGCCTGTTGATACAGTTTATAACCAATCTTATGACTGGAGACCGGGACAGCGGGAGACTTTGCCGGAATGGGTGTTTGCTTCTCAACGGAAAGGCCGGGTAGTTGGTATATCTGATCCTCGTATGAAATCCGAAGCAGCAAGGATGCTTGCTTTGCAAAGAGCGGCTTATCTGTATTCATTGCAGCAAGGGGTACAATTGAGACTTCTCTCGGATGTTTTTTCCACCATGGAGACTGCCAGTAATACATACGAAGACCAAAGAAACAAAATGCTTGTACTGGGAGTGATCGAACATCCCGTTCAACATGTTTCCTACCGGATTGAGCATGAATATACTTCTATATTTGGAGAGAAATTTCTGGAGGTATCTTTTACTCCATCGAATGATAGTTGCGATTTTTCTTATCATTCCGTTAGTGAGTTGATGCTTTTGTTTACGAAAGAAAGGGTTGAGGAAGAAGAGGTGAAATTCAATTTATTGTTGGAATCGGATAGTTGTAGGGAGCAATCAGACCAGTCATGGTTTCAGCTTAAGGGAACACAGTCATCTCCTCAAATAATTTCATATTTGAACGGAGTTGAAATTTGTTCTTCACAAGAAGGCTGTTGGTATGAAGATGCCGGTTCCGGAGGTCAGGACGGATTGGAGAAGATGGATATGAGGAATGCCTTTTGGAATGCCTATATGTCTTCTTTAGTGAAGGCGCTGTTGTTATATCCGTTTTCTGATGTAAATGTCAAGCAGGTGGACGATCGTTTTAATGGTGGCACTGATTCCGGTTGTGGTTTGTATCGGGAGAAGGTTGTCGCCGTCTTGTCCATTTTCCCCTTTATCAAAGATATACGGAATAATAAGCTGTGTGTGGATTGGCAGATAACAGAACAACAAAATATAATAAGGAAATGAGGAAAAATAGGATACGAATACTATCTATGGTAGTTTTTTCATTGTGTTTGCCGTTTAGTCTTTTTGCGCAAATAGATAAAGACATGAAGGAGTTTGACGATTTTGTGAAGCAGCAGCAAAAAGAGTTTGATGATTTTGTGAAGCAGCAGCAAAAAGAGTTTGATGATTTTGTGAGCGAACAGAATAAGGAATTTGCCGAATTTCTGAAAGAAACCTGGAAAGAGTATGACTTGCAGAAGCCGGTGGTACGTCCTCAAAGACCAGAGCCTGTAAAACCGGTCAGCTTTGACCATAAGAAGCCGGCAACAAAACCGCAAGAGGTTAAAGTAGGGGAGGTGACCCGACTCCCCATTCCGACAGTGACTCCAAGTGCGACATTTTCTCCTTCAAAAGGGAAAACACCGGTTCCGGTTATACCGGGAGGTAAAGATGTGGCTGTAGAACCGGAAAAGGATTCTGCGGTGCTCCCTGAAATAAAACCGGAAGTGAAGCCTGAAGAAACCGTTCCGGCCAAACGCTCACTTTCCGGTGTAGAGTTTTCGTTCTACAGTAAAGATTGTGTTGTCAATGCTTCATTGAAGAACCGGCTCACTTTAAAAGGGATTGCAGAGAAAGATATTTCTGCCGGATGGGAGACGTTATCGCGTAGCAACTATCAGCCTTTGATAGACGACTGTCTGGCTTTTAAAAAGGATAATGCCCTGAATGACTATGGCTATCTGCTGTTAACGAGGAAAGTTGCTACTGAACTATGTGGAAGTACTCATTCCGATGAAATAGCTCTTATGCAAATGTTTCTCCTTTCTCAATCGGGATATAGGGTTAAGGTGGCGCGTATGGATAACCGCCTTACTTTATTCTATGCTTCGAGTAACATGATTTATGCTACCTGTTTTATTACTTTGAATGGAGTAAACTATTACAGGTTTGATACTACCCCGGATAAAACTAATTCTATTTACACTTACAACCGTGATTTCGCCAATGCGAAGAACCCGGTAAATATGAATATCACTGCTCCTCAACCCTTTTCAGGAACTTACGTGGAGAAAACGTTGCAAGCGAAAGCTTATCCATCCGTCAAAGTCTGCTCGAAAGTAAATTCGGGACTTATTTCCTTCTATAAGGATTATCCGCAATGTGACTTTTCTGTCTATGTGGGAGCTCCTGTCAGTCAGGAAGTACAACAGACGGTGCTTCCATCATTGCAAGCTGCCATACAAGGGAAAAAACAATCGGAAGCTGCTAATATACTGATTAATTTCGTGCAGACAGCTTTTGATTATAAGACAGATGGTGACCAGTTTGGTTATGAGAAGCCTTTCTTTGTGGATGAGCTGTTCTACTATCCTTATTCCGATTGCGAAGACCGTGCTGTGTTATACTCTTATTTGGTACGTACTCTTATGGGGCTTGATGTTGTATTGTTGGAATATCCCAATCACATGGCAACAGCGGTCTGTTTTGATGAAAACATTGACGGAGATTATATAACTGTAAGCGGAAAGAAGTACATTATTTGTGATCCTACTTATATTGGAGCTTCTATCGGGCTTGCCATGTCGCAATTTAAGAATGTGGCAGCCAAGGTGTTGAAATATTAATTTTATTATATTATGAAGAATATTAAAAAGTATTTGTGTGCCATTGTAATGATGGTTATTTCGATGACTGCATTTGCGCAGGAAGATGTTTTTAGCGGTGACTGGCTAGGAGCAAATAAAGAAGGCGATTTAAAGGTTGCGTTCACATTGAATTGTGATGGTAATTGGCAATTGAATCCTTATAATGAGAATGCCAGATGCAATGGATTTATGGAAGTGAATATGCTGGAACCCGGTGGAAGGGAATCTTTGATGGCAACTTATGAGTTTTACGTCGAGAGTATGAACGGGAATGAACTGACTCTTTCTTTTGTAGGCGGACGTCCGGAGGTTGATGCCGGGATTTCCGGTCAATGCAAAGTCGTTTATAAAGATGATAAGTTGTCGTTTTCCGGACTTGATAAAGGCGGAAAAGATGCTGCCTTTAATGGATTGACACTTGTAAAAAGCGGTAGTGGAGCTGATGCAATAGCTGATGCTGCGGCGGATGACGGAGTTCCTTTGGGAGTAAAGATATTGGCTGTTCTCCAACTGATTTTGTATATTGCCGTTGTTTTATTTATTGTGGGGCATATGTTTTTTGTATGGTATAAGGGCGCACGTTATAAAGAGGTTTTTACGGTAGAAGGAATGTTGAATAAACGCCTTGCAGCCGGAATGCCGGAGAAAATGACGGATGAAGAGATAACGGAGGCGTGGAAACTGATGGATGAGGCATTCGCTACTTGGACGGTGATTGAAAAAACAGATGATGATGAATTCAGAAAGCCGACAAAGATGAAGCAAATTAAGAAATCTGTTCTTTTGATTGATCAGGTTATCGGTATGTGTCCTACTGATGCTGATGTCATAGAACGCTTAAACTCATTGACTGATGTGATTAATAGTGGTGAAGAACGTCATTTTGATGGTTCCAAGAAATTAATCTGGTTAGGTGTCATTGTGGGTATCTTGATGTATTGGATGATGGGAGTCGGTATGATGTTTTCTACTTTAATAGCTACCGGTTTGTATGTGGTAGCGAGCAGGACGCCTCAATTCTTAATTGATAAGCGGGCACTTCGTGGCGGTGGAAATATTCATAATGGTATTTTTGCCGGAGTGTTCGGGTTATTGGCAGGAGCGCAGACAGTGCGGACAATATACAAGTTTAATGATGGTCATAAAGAATATTCTGATGATCATTCACAACATTGGATTGCTTTGGCAATCGGACTTGTCATTTTGTTTGTATTGGCAATGATGATGGCGTTCTGGGCACTTCTGAACTATTTACGTAATTATGTTCTGTACTTTTGATGGATAAAACTAACATGGTTGTTAATAATGGATTCGGCAGCATAATTAGGCTATTTATGTTTTGAAGTAGAATTTAGAGTAGTAGGTGTACAGGGGATCGATGAAAATTCGATGACCTGTGCATCTTTTTTTAATTAGTGATACTACAAAATATGATTAAGAACTTGCTAATTCCAATATAAATTTTAATATTTACATTATAACAATAGTGTCAATTGAAAACAAAAGATGAAATAATCGCTATTCTCCGGAATTTTAAGGAAGAATTTGGGGAGAGATATGGAATTGAAAAGTTGGGACTTTTTGGTTCTGTGGCTCGTGGTGAGCAGAAAGAGGATAGTGATATTGATATTTGTGTAAAGCTTCAAGATCCGGATTATTTTACTCGAATGGAAATAAAAGAGTCATTAGAAGAGCGTTTTAATGCAAAAGTGGATGTCGTGTCTTTAACCGCAATTATGCGTAGTTTATTTCGCAATCATATAGAGAAAGATGTAATCTATATCTAATGCTGACATATTGGATATGCTTTTTTTTGTAGAAGAACGTATTAATACAACTATAGAAAGATGTGGTAGTGTCATTTCTGTAAATGATTTCTTAGCTTCTCCTGATAAGATGGATATTTTTGATGCGACTTGTATGCGTTTGCAAACCATAGGTGAGACTGTTAAGAATATAGATAACCTGACTAATCATGAATTATTGATAAATTATGCCGGTACTCCATGGAGGAGCATCATTGGACTGCGCAATATTATTTCTCATGAATATTTATCTATTGACCCCGAAGAAATTTTTAAAATAGTAAAAGTGCATCTACCTGGATTGCTTCTTGCAATTCAGCAGATCAGGAATGATATTGCTGCTAGTATATGAGACCTTTGTAGCTTTTCTATTTTTTATTATGCAAACGGTAGTCTTTAGGTGCCACTCCCATCCGCTTTGTACACTCCTTATAGAAATGTGATCTATTCATAAACCCACTTTGATACATGATTTCTTTAATGAAATTTTTGGATGGGTATAAAATATCTCGTAGAAAATTCCTGGCGACTCCCGATCATAGTTATTTCCCGATTTGTATAGAGGCGATGAAGCTTGGCATCCATGTGTATGTGGAAAAGCCGCCTGTCAGAACTTCCTTTTTCTGTTTATTATTGACCTTAAACTCTCAAAACTTGCAAAATAGTTTCAATCGTTTCACAGAACCTTTCATGCCTTTGTTTTTGTTCTAAAAGTATGATTCGATTTGTTTTCTAACTTCTATATTTGTTATCAGAAACGAACGACAATGAAACATGGTATCTATATATTGACTATTCTTATGGCTTTATTAAGCCTTCCAGAAAGTGGGTATGCTTCGATTCCATTTTTCGCTGTTGCGAATGATACAATCCGGCGGGCAGTGATATATTTTGATGCGAATGAAGCGAAAGTGGATCTTAGTTATAAAGATAATAATCAGGCAATTACAATTTTAGATTCTTTGCTTCTCGGAAATTTGAATACGAAATATATAACAGCGCTGAATGTGAAAACTTTTGTTTCTCCTGATGGTGATGAATCTTATAATAGAAGTTTGGCTGCTCGGAGAAATGATTCGATAAAGGAATTCTTACAACGGTATAATTCGGATGTTAGTGTTGATAAGATTCATTTTTTTTCAGAGGGAGAGGATTGGTCGGAGTTTCGTAAGTTGGTGGCATCCGACTCCAACTTGCCAGATCGGGAAGAAGTGCTGATATTGATTGATTATCATAAGAATGATGTCAATAAACGGAAACAACTGTTGCGAAAATTGAATCGGGGAATTGCTTACCGATACATTGTTCACAATATCTTTCCAGAACTGCGGAGATCGGTTATTACGATTGTCGGAGAAACTTCGAAATTAGGTAAAGAGGCTTTTGAACCGGTATCTTCTGTCTCCGGGTTGTTTGTTTCAAAGCAGGAAGAGGCGCTTCCGAAAGATCAACCTGATAAGCCTGTGGGAGAAAGTGAAAAAAAACAGGCCTGTGAGGTCGATATATCGGAGGCAGAAGGGCCGGTGAAAAGCCAAACTGTACTTGCAGTGAAGAATAATCTGTTATATGATTTGGCATTGGCGCCAAATATAGAAGTGGAAATTCCGATAGGCAAGAGGTGGTCTTTGAATACTGAATATAAATGTCCGTGGTGGCTGAATAGCAAACATGATTTCTGCTATCAGCTCCTTTCGGGAGGGATGGAAGGACGTTGTTGGCTGGGAAACCGTCAGAAGCGTGACCGATTGACCGGACATTTTATCGGACTTTATGCTGAAGGCGGGATATATGACTTCCAGCTGCGTGGAGACGGCTATCAAGGTAAGTATTACGGAGCTGCGGGAGTGACTTATGGATATGCACGGCAGTTGGCACGGCATTTTTCCCTTGAATTCAGTCTTGGCATAGGGTATTTGACAACAGAATATAAAAAATATACTCCTTATGAGGGAGATATTGTATGGACAAATAGTGGACGTTATAACTTTATTGGTCCTACCAAGGCGAAAGTTTCTTTGGTATGGTTGATAACAACAAAGAGATAGGAGGGCGTAATGCGAAATACAAGATACAGGTTTCTTGTGCTTTTGTCCTCGCTGCTGATGCTAACTGGATGTAGCCGTCGCGATATATTGGATGATTATCCCGTAAGTGGGGTAGATATAAAGCTGGATTGGGATGGAGTGACAGATCAACTGCCGGAGGGAGTTCGGGTGATTTTTTATCCGAGGAACGGAGATGGCAGGAAAGTAGATAAATACCTTTCGGTGCGAGGCGGAGAAATGAAAGTTCCTCCGGGATGGTATTCGGTAGTAACTATGGGTTATAACTTTAACTCGGATCGTATACGAATTAGAGGAGAAGAGTCCTATGAATCTATAGAAGCTTATACAGAATATTGCAATGATTTGGGGATTGCAGGAATGGAAAAGATGGTTTGGTCACCCGATTCGTTGTATGTATTGAATATAGATGAGCTGAAAATAGAGAAGAGTGAAGAAGTGCTTCATTTAGACTGGAAGATGGAATCTGTGGTGAAGAAATATTCTTTTGCAGTAGAGGCTAAAGGTTTGGAGTATGTTGCAACAGTGGTAGGAAGCATTGATGGATTATCCGATTGTTACTGTATAGGCAAAGGTCGTGGAGTATGTAGCTCACAACCTATCTACTTTGAGGTAAGGAAGGGAGACAATAAGGTAACGGCATCTTTCACCGCTTTCAAACAAGTAAAGGAAATGACAATGCCGACGCGAATGTCAACATCAGAGAGAGAAACTTCTAGTGAGAAAGATGCTATAATATTAATATTGAAATTTATCAAAACAGATAATACAGTTCAGGAAGCAACAATTGATGTTACTGAAATAATAGGTACACTTGAAAATGCTGGAACAGGGGAAGATGGAAAACCAACCCCACCACCGGAGATTGAGTTACCGCCTGATGATAAGATTGAAGTTGATAAGCCGGAAACACCACCGAATCCTGATGGAGGTGGAGGAATGGGTGGCAATGTTGATGGATGGGGACCCGAAGATAATGTTGAGTTACCCGTGAAATGAAATAGATGCTATAAACAAAATATAACAATATTATAAACTTAAAAAAATACAGTTATGAAGAAGATTTTATTGGCAGTAACAGCTGCTTTGGCAATTACGGGTTGCTCACAGAATGAAGAGTTTGAAGCCCCTTCACAGAAGGCCGAAATTAATTTTAATACGGCGGTAACTAGAGCTACTGAACTGGATACAGGCGGTTTAGAGAGTTCTGGCTTTCAGGTTTATGCGTATAATACGAAGGCAGAGGAGATGAGTGCTGCGGTGACTCTTTCGACACCATGGATAAATGGTTCTGCTACTTATTCGGATTTTAAATGGACGGTATCTGGAGGTCCATATTATTGGCCTCTTGCAGAAAAACTGCAATTTTTTGCATACTCTCCAAAAGACGGAGTTACATATACAGCTCCGAATGGTACTACTGATAAAGGATATCCTAAGTTTACTTATACAGTGGGAAATACAGCTGCCCTTCAAAAGGACTTAGTGATTGCATCTGTGGCAAATGCTCAAAAGAAGACAAATGAAGCAGCAACAGATGTTTCTTTAACTTTTAAACATGCATTGACTCAAGTAAATATCGAGGTGACAAAAGAGGCTGGTTATACCTATACTATATCTAAAGTGGAATTGACTGGAATTAAGGGAAGTGGAACATTTACATATGCAGGTGTTAACGCAGGGACTTGGACTGCAGGTACAGAGACAAGTGTCTCTTATGCATATGAACTTGGGGATTTTTCAGATGATAAGACAGCTGTAAAAGCAGGTAATGCGTTGATGTTAATACCGCAAGCTCTTACTGATGCAAAAATATCTATAGAATATACCGTAGAGAAAGATGGAAGTAAGATTGCTGAAAATAGTAAGGAAGTATCTTTGACAAGTACTGCTGCATGGGCGTTTGGAAAGAAAATACTATATAAACTAACATTGCCTATTGGTGCTCAAGAAGTTGGTATCACTGCAACTGTTACTAGTTGGGATGCTGAAGATCCTGTAACTCCAACTGTTGACTAACACAAGATTAAATCTATGGAACCGATGTAATTTGTATGTTACATCGGTTCTTCTTGTGTTTTGGAATTATGATAGAAAATATAACCTAGTTTCTCCAGAAAAAGACTGGGAATTTTAATTCTATATGTTACTTACATTTTTGTAGTGGATACCTTTTTTCTCTTACCTAACCTCTTTTTCACTTTTCTCTCTTTTTTTATGGCAATATGAAAGATTTCATATATTTTTGCTGGCAGCATAAAC
>ENA-UESU01001910-UESU01001910.1-human-gut-metagenome-genome-assembly--contig:-NODE-1910-length-13989-cov-4.247556_pt1 | contig 13989 bp, 12 predicted proteins | sample MGYA00243007_ERZ508008 | MGnify/ENA primary metagenome ERZ508008 (study PRJEB26167, sample SAMN06115399) | human gut metagenome | host: Homo sapiens | place: China:Henan | collected 2016-06-23...
CGCTGGATAACTTTAATAAGAAAATATGGCTCTCCATGATTTCATAACCGCTGTTTATCCGTTTTTCCTCCATTTTGCACCTCATTCCTTTGCGTATTTGCGATACGCCTTTTCGCCTGCGGCACGAAGCCGCCTTACACGGGCGTTTCCCATAAGCTCTGGATATTGTGCCTGTAATTTGCGGCGTGTCCTGCCGACGCTCTCAAAGCTCGGCAATCCCAGATATTTATACTGAGCCATTACCTCGGCAAAGGGCATAGCCCCTGTATCTTTCAGACAGCCGTTGCAGACCTTCAAATAAAGCAGCATATCGTCGTTTCTGGCTTCCTCGTCCTTTTGCAGAACGGCTCTGACCTTACCCTCAATGGTTTTGAGATTTCTCATAGATTTACCTCCATAAACAGCAAAGGGGCGGCTTTTTCAGCCGCCCCACGCCTGTTACTTCTTCCTGTTACGGATATTCAGCCATACCGCAGCGCCTACGATAAACACCACAAGCACGATTGCAATAATGGTCTTTGCTTCCATACATCAGTCCTCCTTTTTCTTTTTCTTAAAGCCTACGAAGCCGAGAACGCCTGCGCCCAGAACAGAAGCAGCCGCAAGGCTTACCCACAAGGCAAGATTAAAGTCATCGCCCGTTTTCGGGGTGTCACGAAGCTCGTTGTGCATCTCAACGATAGTGGTAGCACCGACCTTGACCGTAGCCTGCTTGTCGGCAGGCAGGATATATCCTGCGGAAACGCTGTCGTTTACCTCGGATACGGTGTATTCGCCAATTCGCAGACCCTCGATATAAATCTCACCGTTTTTGTCGGTCTTAAAGGTCTGGTCATAGCCATTAGCACCCGTCACACGGAATGAGAAGCCCTCAACCTTACCGTCAGAAGAAGTCTTTACGATTTTAAGAGAGCCTTTCTGCGCCGCATTGACAAAGCCAACGCCTGCCTCATTCTCAACGATATAGGTCTTGCCGTTTTCCTCGATGAATACGGAATATACATTCTCATCAAGCACAAAGCCTGTCGGAGCAGTTTTCTCACGGACAAGGTACTTTCCGTACCGAAGCTCCTTCATCTGATAAACGCCGCCGTCAAGCTCGGTCATTGTTCCGAGCAGCTTATCGCCGCTATCCAGCTTGCCGTCACCATTGGTGTCGGCATAGACCTCAAATTCTGCACCTGTGAGCTTGTTGTCGGGGTAGTCCTTATCGACCTTCGTCAATTCGATATTGCCCTTAATGAAGTAGTTGACAAGCTCGATTTCCACGACCTCATCAACCGCACCGATTGTGACCGTGATTTCTTCCTCGGAGAGTACAAAACCTGTCGGGCTTTCGATTTCACGGATTACCCAAGTTCCATACAGCACTTTTTCAAAAGAAAAGCTACCGTCAGCAGCCGTAACGGTAGTCTGGATAGCGCTTTCTGTTGTGAATTTCTCTGTGCCTGTCTTGAAAATGCCGATGACCGCACCGCCGAGAGCGTTTCCGTCCTCATCGGATTTCTTACCGCTTACAGAGCCGTAAATGATGTTGTTCTCAATGGCTTCGCCGCCATTGGCTGTGATGTGGACGGTAGCCGTTTCCTGTCCCGCATACTCGAAAGCAACGGAATATTTCTGCCCGTTCAAGATATATGCGGAATTGGTCGCAAGCTCTTTTACATAGTAGCTTCCGATAGGCAGGTCTGTTTTGACCTTACCGCTTCCGTTCCCGTCAAGAGAGATAATCTCAATCAGCCCGTCGGCAGGGATAACCGTGCCGTCTGCCGCAGTCAGTTCCTTTTCCGCATACAAGCCAAAGGTTACATCAAAAATTTCGCCGTTCTTGCCGATGCCGTAGGCTTCGTCCGTCATAAGGCGCTTGATAAGGTCAATTTCTACACGCTGCCTTTCGTTATAGAAAGAGGTGGCGGTTTCGGTAACAGCAATGTTCTGACCCGCATATACAAGCTCAACGGCGTGAGTTTCCTCGTTCAGTACCATTCCAAACGGAGCTGTGATTTCCTTGACCTCGTATTTGCCGAGATAGAGTTCCTTGCTTACCGCCGTACCGTCTGCGCTTGTGGTAACGGTATCGACCACATCGCCCTTAGAAGCTCTGAGCGTACCGTCCAGCGTGTAAATATCCTCGGCGGCGGTAATCTCATAAACTGCGCCCTCAAGCCCACGCACCGCATAGACGGGCTGACACAAGCCGCCTGCTTCATTGACGGAGCTGAACACTTCGCCCGATTTGGATACGGTAATAGTGCCTTTCTGTGCCATATTGGAACGTACTACCTCAATGACGGTAATGCCGCTGTCAATCTCGGAGTTCTCCTGCATCACATCAAAATAGACAGGCTCGGAGTTTAGCACATAGCCATACGGCGCTTGTACCTCAACCAAAGAATAGCCCTTGCCGTATTCCAAGGTCTGCGGCGTAATAAGCTCACCATCGGCTGTGGTATAAAAGGTATCAATGGTCGTCACTTCGGGATAGGTGAAGGTCATCGTGACAAGGTTTCCGTTCGGGTCGTAAATCTGGAAGCCTGCGCCTGCATACGGAATGGTGTTGCCCGTTTCCGCATCTTTCTTCACGACCTTGATATAGCTTTCAAAGTTTGCGTTGTTGATAAGATAGCGGTAGGTCTGACCGTCCTTGCTGATAAACACATCAAAGGGCTTCATCAGCTCACGCCCCTCCCAACCAGAGGTCTGGCGGACGGTGTAGATACCGTAAGGCATATCCTTTGTCTGGGCAAAGCCGTTTTCATCACAAGTGAGAATATCTCGTTCGGTTTCCTTTGCGGCATCAAAGCTGCCTGCCGCCTTGCAGAACACTTCAAATGTTGCACCTGTTTCGGGCGTTTCAATCTGCGTTTCGCCGTTGTCAGTATGCTTGATAATGGCGATATTGCCCTTGATGACCTGCTCGGTCACATCATTTGCGGTAGAATTAAACTCCACGGTGTAAAGCTCTGGCTCTGCGCCGACCTTGTGGATTGTTCTGTCAAGCAAATAGCCCTCAGACGGGCTGATTTCTCGGACAGTCCAATCGTTGCCGCATACATAATACTTCGTTGTAAACTGACCGTTTTTATCTGTCGTGTAGGTGTCAATGAGTTCTTCGCCCTTATAAATGCCGTAGACCGCACCCGCAAGAGAAGCGTCGCCCTGCGCCGTACCCATTTCTGTATCTGATTTCGTTACGGTCACATTGAATTTTTTGAGAATGTTTGTAAAGCTGCGGCTCGTTACCTTTTCCCATTCGATAGGCGCTGTCTGAGAAGCGGGAATAACATAGCGTGTCGCCGTGTTAATTTCCTCTACGGTGTAAGGGTCAGCACCGCTGATAAGCACATTTTCAAATCTTGCAACACCGTTTGCATCGGTCACGGCGTATTCATCAACTGGCAGACCGCTTAAAGATGTGCCGTAAAGATGGAATTTCACGCCCTCCACCAAATTGTCCTCGGAGCTTTTGATAATCTCCAGACTGCCACGCTTCAGCGTATTGCTGAAGGTCACGGTAGAGGTGTGACCGCTTACGATAGTAATTCTCTGAACGCTCTGCGGCTCATATCGGTCAATCGGCTGTTCTGTGACGGTGTAGACCCCCGGCATCAAAGAAATATCTACCGTGCCGTCTGCTTTGGTCACGACGGTTTGATTTACACCGTTGCCAGAAATATTGAATTTGATGCCAGATACAACACCGTCCTCAGAAGTCTTTTTAATAAGACCCGTTCCGTAGGTTTCAGTATCAAGCTTGAAATAGAAATATACAGGGTCGGAAGCTCCCGAAACCATTGTTTGCTTGCCTACGCAGCCCCAGATAAGCATCTCGTCGCAATCCAGATTAACGGCTTTCTGTGCGGATACCGTAATAGGCGAGGTAATCATCTTGTCGCTCGTAAAGGTGTACTGATTTCCGCTTCTGGATACCTTAATGCCGCTTGCCGAAAGGCTTAGATTGGCGAGAGTGTTGTTTGTGTCGGTAAGGGTCAAGCTGTAATTCTGCCTGTCGGGATTATACTTGAGCGTATAGGTGTCTGCCTTGCTCTGATTTCTTGCGGCAAAGCTCGGAATGGTATAGTGGTTTGCCATCTGCGACAAAATCCAGTCGTAACACTTCTCAGCAGGTCTGCTCTTTAGGGAAGAGCGGTAAGTGTCCGCATCAATGCCGTTTGCGCTGTGCAGGTCGGACGGGCTTGTGCGGAGCTGCTGCTGATATTCCCAGATAATCGTCTGGGTAGCAAACGCATAATCATCTGTGTTCGTGCCTGCAACAGGCGAGGATTTTCCCTCGTGCCAACCATACATCAGAGCCATCATTACGCCGAACTGCGCTTCGGTAGGCAGCTTGCGAAAATAGGAGCTGTTTTTGCCATTCTTGGATACATAGCTGTTTCCCGTATTAAAGTCGATACCAGACTCCACGCAGTAAACTTGGTGCGTTCCGCTGCTGTCGGTCATCAGGTATTTGCGTTTGGCGTTGCCTGCGCTGATTGTTCTTACAGAGATATTGCCGTCGCTGTCGTACACGATGAACGAATAAGAGGATTTGCTGCGATAGTATCCTCCGTCAGAGCCGACATAGTAGTCCCCGAATGAGGAAGTGCAGCTAACGCCTTCCTCGCTTGTCCACGCAAAGGCGGACATCGGCAATGCCATAACCGCCATAACAAGGCAGAGGATAGCCGCCAGAAGCCGCCTTCCGTTCTTCTTAAACTTGGTTTTCATAGACTGTTAAACCGTCCTTTCTTGATTTTGGGTATAAAAAATCCCCCTGTTTTTGAAACAGAGGGATAAGCCTTGCTGCCGTTTATGCAAAAAGGAAGTAAACCAAATATTCGCCGTTTCCTTTTGCTTCGCAGCAGATATTAAAATCTGAGATTTCATCAATTCCGTATGCGCTGAGATTTTCAGCGGTATGAAACTTGATATAGCTTTCAAGGCTCTGCTTTAAGGCTTCGCCTTGATTGCTCCGTGATGCCGTTACAGGATTCCACCAGCTTGCATTGCTCGGAGTGAGAGAGGTATCCAAACGAAGCCCCATTGACTGACCGATGCTGATACAATCCGCCTTTATCGCTTCCATATCGAACTCAAAATCATAGGCTGTCTTTGTGTTTTCGGAAGCGGTTTGCGTCGGTGTTTCCGCAGGCGGCGGATTATTATTTTCCGTAGAGGATTTCGTTGCAGGTGTTTCTGCTTCAATCTGCTTGGCAGGCTCGGTTTGTTTTACCGTTTCGCTCTGAACAGGCTCACACTCCGTTACCTCTGCGGCAGTTTCAAGTGCCGCACTCGTTTCTGGAGTTTTGCTCTCATTACTTTCCGAGGAATAAATGCTCTTGGTGCTTTCGGCTTCGGCAGCAGCTTCGGTTTTCGTCACAAGCTCGCTTTTATCATTTCGGGTGGGGGCTGTTGAAACATCGGAGCAGCCGCTAAGCAGCATTATCAGCACAAGAAGCGCTGCAAACATTGATTTTCTCATAATCTTGACCTCCTTTACGGCTTTATTATACGAAAAAAAGCGGAAGTCCTCAAAGGTACAAACCGATGTGTGAGGTATTTGCAGATATTCTTTTCTCGGATAGTCTTGGCAGTAGTTAGGGGGTGAGGTGTGGAGAGGGGGAAGCTCAAAATGCGGCTATCCACGCAAGCAGGCAGACCTCGCCCTCGGTGTGCGGCTATCTTTCGTGTGCTTTGTTTCGTTGCAGGTGTCGGGTGTAAAACTCCAAAGCCTTAACAACAAAATCCGTTTCCTGTCCTTTGGGAACGGTTTTCGGAATGAGCTTGGTTATCCGTTCATCACGGAAAACAGGCTTTTCCTTTTGGTTTGGCTTTTCTTCCTCCATAATGGATTGGATAACCTCGTCCGTCAGTTTTCCGTCTTGATTAAACTTTTTCATTTTGATAGCCTGCGCCAACGAGGGAGTAGCGTCGTTATAGCTCATCGCTTCAAGCAAGGTGTATTGCTGTTCCTCGGCAAGATAGGAAATCTCCACCGCAGGACGGAAAGCGATTTGCCGTTCATCTACCATCTGGAGAATTTCGGGTACAAGCTCGGTCAAGCGGATAAAACGGAAAATCTGTCTTTCACTATCTCCAACATCTTTCGCCACTTCCGAAGCACTCGTCAACTTATTGCCCATTGGGCAGGAAGTTAAATCTGAACGCTGTCCCTGTCTGTTCATCGCTTCAAGCCGCATTTTATAGGCAAAGGCTTTTTCACTCGGCAGAATAACAGACCTTTGCAGATTGCTTTCTACCATAATGATAATGGCTTCATCACGGGTAAGGTCTTTGACCTCGCATTTGATGGTTTCAAGTCCCGCAAGCTCACAAGCCTTTTTGCGCCTGTGACCGCTGATAAGCTCATACCGTCCGTCCTCTTTCAAACGCACGGTAGCAGGGGTCATTACGCCGTTGCGCTTAATGCTCTCGACAAGCTGTTCCATATCCTCGTCCATTAAAACCTTGAACGGATGGTCTGGAAACTCGTCAATCTCCGATATGGGAATATCCCGTATCTTGCTTAAAGCTGCTTCCGCACGGCTTTCGTCCGTCTGGAACAGGTCATCGTAGGCGGTCAGCTCGATTTTGGTTTCTCTGTTTCTCGCCAAGCTCTGCCACCTCCTTTGAGAACTGTTCATACGCTGCGGCAACCTTGCCGCCTTTGTCGTAGGCGAAAATGCTTTTACCCTCTGCGGTCGCCTCCACCGCACGGATAGAATGAGGTATCTCAGTGTCAAACACCTTGATTTTCTGACCGTAGGCACTCTTGACCGTTGCCGTGATTTCTTTTGAAATGTTGGTACGGGGCATAACCATTGTCATTAAGATACCGTCAATTCTGAGTTTGGGATTGATTTGCCGCTTGACCATTGACACGGAGCGAAGCAACAGCTCTAAACCTTTTGCAGAAAGATAGTGGGGCTGCGTTGGGATAACTACGCTGTCAGCCGCCGCCAGAGCGTTAATGGTTATCATACCTAAGCTCGGCATACAGTCGATAAGCACATAATCGTAGTTTTTCTTAACCTCATTCACATAGGTTTTCAGAACACGCTCACGGCTCATCGCATTGATTAGCCTTACTTCAAAGCCAGATAACTCGATGTTTGACGGGAGCAGGTCAACGCCCTCGCTGTGAGGTAAAATTCCTTGCGAAGCATCAAAAGATTTATCGTCTATGATGTTCTGCATGATTGTGGATAGCGTAATGGGTAAATCGTCTGGTCGGCTGTAACCAAGAGCCATTGTGAGATTTGCCTGTGCATCGGCGTCAATCAACAGCACTCTTTTTCCTTGCTTCGCCAGACCCACACCCAGATTGACTGCCGTTGTGGTCTTGCCAACACCGCCTTTCTGGTTGGTCAGAGCAATCACTTTGCAATTTGACATAGCTGCGTCCTCCTTTCGCATAGATTTAGCCGCTTTGTCAGGGCGGCTATGTAAATCGTACAGAGAACGCAAAAAAGCCGCTTACTCTTATGGAAAAGAATAAGCGGCTCACTCTTGAATTGCCTTAGACATATTCGATTTTCATTTTCTTGACGGGAGCATTGACTACCTTGAAAATAAGTTCGTCAATGCAGTCCGTATATCTGCCTTGCCGTATGAGAGCGTTTTTCAGCTCCACAAGGCTATGTAATATCAGCGTCCTTTCGTGACTGTCTACATATAGATGAGTGGTTTTGTCTTTCATACGCTCGACCTCCTTGCGTTTATATTGTACTGTAGGTTTGTGTTTGTCAGAGTGGAGCAGCGATATTCGGCATTACAGCCATACTCCGATTAAGTTCTTTACTTTGTTCCATACTCTCATTGTTTTCGCATATTCTATAAGGTTGGGAACATTCTTTTGAGGGTCGTTTACATAGCCTTGAATTGCTTTGTTGAAGATTTCCTTGTCCATCTTGTTCATATTACGCAGAACATCGCAGATGGTACGGTCACGGTCATAAATGCGGACTTTGTGGAAATCAATTTCACCTTCGGTTTCGCCTAGCGTAACCAACTCTGACTCTACACGATATGCCTTTATAAACGGATAATCGATTTTTGTACGCCGCTTAGAGACATTTTTATCTATTGCAAAGTTCCATTCAGCAGGATTTCTGTCACTGTATCTATAATAGAATAGGGCAGTCTCCATACAAAGTACTGCATCGGGAAACAATCGATTGATAATGACAACTTCGCTTTCTCCATAATCTTGAGTCCAGTGATAGTAACCTCGCCTGACTCTTTCAATCAATCCTTCGTCTAAAAGTTGTTTTATATCTGCATCGTATAACTTTGAAGCTGTAAGTTCAGCAGTAGTCATAACATAATTATGACTGCTAAACAACATTCTCAGTGTCTCAATATCTTTATTCTGAAGCATATCTTCACCTCTATTTAATCGCCCTTAATCAGACCAACGATTGGGCACTTTACTATATTATATTTGATTTTTCTCTTTCAGTCAACAATAGCAAAGTGAACGCTTTTAATTATATCAATCAGGCAGTTTAGTATAAAATCTGCCCTCCGCTTTTTTAACCAGATAAAATATTGGTCAGCGAAAAGACAAATAGGTAAAAAAATAAGCGTACCACTGTTTTATGATACGCTCATCATTATTAAATTACCTCAAAATGCTTCAATGCATCCTTTATCGCTTCCACTTTCTCCGCTGTCGGATGTTTCCTCGGCTGTTTCAATTCTTCTACCGCATTAGGAGCATCATACATCGGCAATCCTAAATCTCTCTTTACCTCTGCGATATATGCGGTATGTACTTTGAAGCCGTATTTAGCTTCTATGTACTCCTTTATCATTTTGTAGGTCACTCGTTCCTTGGGCTTGTACTCTTCGGCTCTTTTAGCGATATTATCAAGCGGAACTTTTCCCTCACCCTCGCCAAACTCAACTTTTACGTTGATATGTCCGTCTGGCTTTTTGTGGGAAAGCAGTACTACCGTCTCCACGTGCACGGTATTCGGAAACATATCCACGCACTGCACCTTATCCACGACATACCCCCGCGCCAGCAGCACCTCCAGATCCCGCGCCAGACTCGTCGGCTTACACGAAATATAAATCATATGATCCACACCATAATTGATAATCTTTTCCAGCGCCTTCGGATGAATACCATCCCTTGGCGGATCAAGCACAATATAATCCGGCCGTTCCTCAATCGTATCGAGCACCTTTAAGACGTCACCCGCCAAAAATTCACAGTTGTCCAGATGATTGAGTGCCGCATTCTCTTTTGCCGCCTCTACCGCTTCCTCGATGATCTCCACGCCCACAACTTTTTTGCAGACTGGAGCGAGCATCTGTGCGATCGTACCGGTACCGCTGTACAGATCATAAACGGTCTTGTCTGCCAGCATGTCCGGATTATCCCCGAGGATAAATTCGCGGGCTGTGGAATAAAGCACTTCTGCTCCGAGAGAGTTTGTCTGGAAAAAAGAAAACGGTGAAATCTGAAAACGCAGTCCCAGCAGCTCCTCATAAAAATAATCCTGTCCGAAAAGTACTTCCGTTCCTTCGTTTTTTACGACATCCGCCACGCTGTCATTTTTTGTGTGGAGTACTCCTTTTAAGGTTCCTTCCAGGGAAAGTGCCAGAAGTACATCTTTCCATCCGGCTAAAAGCTGCTTTTCTTTTTCTTCGTTTACCGTTCCGGCATGTGGACATCTGCCCTGCTTTTCCAGCAATGCAGCCTCTATCTTTGCGCGCTCGTCCGGCGCCTGCTCCTGTACATTTCTCCAATCCTGCGTCGTAGTGATCAGATCAACTAAAATCTCTCCGGTCTTTACTGCCTTTCGCACAAGAAGATGGCGCAGATACCCGGTATGACGCAGTCTGTGATAGAAGAAGATTTCCTGCTCCCTGAAATAAGCGAGCGTTGCCATGAGAATCGCACGGAAATCGCCATCCACGATCCGGCAGTCCTCTACCGTTACAATATCGTAAAAACTGCCGCGCTTGTGCATTCCAAGTGCCAGCGGTCCGTCCTTGTATTCATCTCCAAATGAAAATTCCATTTTGTTACGGTAAGCAAGCACACGCGGACTGTGTCTGATTGGCAGAAACTCATAAGCACAGGCATCCCCGATCGTCTGCTCTATCATGCCGCGTACCTGTGTCTCCTTGATCTTTAACTGTTCTTCATAAGGCAGACTCTGATACGTACATCCTCCGCACTGTCCGAAATGCCGGCAGGTATCTGCGGTCTCCCGTGGCGATTTCTTCACGGTTTCCAGAAGCCGTCCTTCCGCTTTTCCTTTTCGTACCTTATTTACTGCAAAGGAAACACGCTGTCCCGGAATGGTATTCTTGACGATGACGCGTTCTCCCTCGTCTGTCATCACAATCCCTTTGTTCGGGAATTCTACGGTTGTTACGTTTCCTTCTGCAATCTGCCCTTTTTTCATTCTTTTACTCCTCATGCATCATTCTGAATCTTATTTTCTTACAGAAAAAGGGACTACACAACTGCAGTCCCTTCTTTCTTCGTTCGGTTTTCTTTTTCTGCGCACCGCTCAAACTGCCTGAAAGTTCTCACGCTTCCGACAATGATTAGTCCTCTGTCTTGTCTACGGAAGCATCCTTAGACTCTGCAGCCGGCTCATCATCCTCATCCTCGAAGAAGTCATTGTCGAACTCATCTTCAAAATCGTCCTCAAAATCATCCAGATAATCCGGTGTAAAGAAACGATAAATTCCATAAACTGCTGCTGCAACTGCGGCAATGATTCCGATAATTGCGAATACCCAGACAACTTTGGAAGCTTTCTTCTCTTCCTCTGCTTCTTTTTTGTTCAGCAGTTCATTTAATTTTGAAATGTTAACTAAATCTTTTAAATCATCCATCTTGTTCATGGGGCTCCCCTCCTTCTATTTTCAGACTGTGACATCTTACAGTCATATGATACATATTATTCCCATATTGCAGTACTTGTTCAGAAAACAAATAATTCCGCACTGCTTATTGCATATGTTTATTATATCATATGTTTCCCATTTCGCCTATAAAAAATTTATAAATTAAACGATTTTATAACTTTTTTAATTTTGCAAAAGAAGCAAACATTTTTTTAATTCCCACCGTGTCAAACTGGACTGTAACCTCATAATCTCTCCCACCTTCAACAATGGCAACCACCGTTCCTTCTCCAAACCGCGTATGTAAAACACGGTCTGCAATATCATACGGCAGCTTTTCTTCTTTCGTATGAACAGAGGCAAATGCACGCGCCTGCATGCTCTGTCCGGAAGGCTGCTGTCTCATCGTCATGCGCTTTGGTTTCACATTCCATGTATTTTCAATCGAAGAATCTGATTCTTTTCGCGAAACAACGGGGGCTTTTCCTCCTAAAAGTTCCAGCGGTATCTCTTTGACAAAACGGGAAACTTTATTGTACTGTGTCTCCCCACGGATCATTCTCTGCTTTGCACAGGTGATCGTCAGCTCTTTCATGGCACGGGTGATACCCACATAGGCAAGACGGCGTTCTTCCTCTAACTGCTCACTCGAATCATCCGATGTGATCGACATATAACTTGGAAACAGACCATCCTCCATACCTGCTAAATACACTTTCGGGAATTCAAGTCCTTTTGCGCTGTGCAGAGTCATTAATACAACATAATCGCTGTCATCTTCCAGACTGTCAATGTCTGCCACCAGCGCTACTTCTTCTAAAAAGCCACTCAGTGTCGGATGTTCTTCGCTTTCCTCGTAACTCACAACTTTACTTAAGAGCTCGTCGATATTCTCGATCCTCGCTTCTGCCTCATCCGTACCTTCCGCTTCAAGCTCTTTGACATATCCGGTTTCCTCAATCACTTCCCGGAGAAGATCGGAAATGCTGATAAATTCCAGCTTACTGCGGAATACCTGGATCAGATTTACAAACGGTTTTACCTTTGACGCTGCTTTTCCAATCGAAGGAATCTCGTCCGCACGCTTTAAGGCATCGTAAAAACTGATATTGTATGACTCCGCATAATCAGACACACGGTTTACGGTTGTTGCGCCGATACCGCGTTTCGGAACATTTAAAATACGGCGCACCGCCAAATCATCGCGCGCATTGTCGATTGTCTTTAAATAGGCAAGAAGATCTTTCACTTCTTTTCTCGCATAGAAATTTACACCGCCAACGATCTTATATGGAATGTTTGATACAATAAAACGCTCCTCAAACAGACGCGACTGCGCATTCGTCCGGTACAAAACTGCATAATCCCCATAATGGTAATCCCCGTTTCTTACCCCGCCTGCAATATCACGCGCAATATAATCTGCTTCCTCATAGCCGGTATTGAACTGTTCAAAGTCAATCTTCTTTCCCTCATCATTCAGCGATGTGGTAGAACGGCCTTTTAACTCTCTGGTACGCATATAGTATTCATGCGCTTTCTGAGGATCGTAATAGGGCGATGCATAATGTCTAAGAACCGCAACTTTAGGTTCATCCATTAAGAATCATCTCCCTCCTTATCATCGCCAGACGTATAATTGCCGATGATGTCATCGATTTGTGCAGAAATGCTGTCAAGAACTTCATTAACCAGAGCATCGTAATCACTGGTATCGCTGGATTCTGTTTCTTCACCGCTCGTCGTAGCATCTGTTACGGAACTACCACCAGGCTCACTTAAATTGCTGTTTCTCAATTCATCAGCCTTAGGATCAGCGGATGGCTTCCAACCAATTACCTGTCTGATTTCGTTTGATGTAGCAATTTCATTTCTGGTAAACTTATCAGAAATTTCAGCAAGATCAGCTACTGGAACAAGCTTGAATGGATCTCTAAAGAACATGATTGACTTGTTTTGGGCTCTGGCAGTCTTCGTTAAGAATTTTCTCTTCATTTCATCAACGATTGCGGAAATGATCGGTTCGATTGTCCGGTTGTAATAATTCAGCATAGTCTTCTCGTCTGCAGTACCATCTAAGATGCTCTGAGTGATTCCTAACTGGCTGTAAAGCATACTCGTTAAGTATTCAATCTGCTTCATTAGATTGTTTTCCAACGAACGATTCAACTGTGTGATTCGCTCTGTTCCGTCAGTATAAGCAATGCCATACTTAGAACCGGACAACTGCTGCTCGATATCTTTACGCCGCTTCTCTGCCTGCTGACGCCTTGCCTCTGATTTAATTACATAAGGTAGCTGAATGATCAAATCCAACTTGCCGGAGCTGCTCTGTTCATCGACAGCATCTAACAAATTCAATTTTCGAATAAGCCTCTGCATCGTCGAATTCGGTTCGTTAATTACCGCATACAGTGGATTTTCTACGATAGCAACCGTATCTTTCGGAACAACAATTTCTTGTTTTCGCCCAGTATTTTCGTTATATACCTCAACACGGACGTGACGAGGATACCAGTCACGAATTCGACCAACTCGCATCGAAAGAATCTGATATCCTTTTGTGTCATCTGGATCATCATCGGTATCCACAGGAATGATTGCTACACAGCCTTCATCCATCATGGACATAACAACATCTTGGATAAATGCCCTACCAGTCTGATCAAGATTGGCTTCCAACGACAAACATTCGTTTAAACCGCTTTTTATAACATTTAAAAACCGCCCTTCATCATCCAACTGAACGTGCTGAATGTTGATGGCGGCTACGTCTAAAGCGATTCTATTGTATACGGACGTGACTATCGATCTTTCGTTTCCTCTGGTAAGGCGAAAACGATCAGGACGATATGAATAACCCGAACCGATATTCTGTGACATCATGGTAGGGGCTCTATTGCGAAAAGCATTCCAGGCATTTTTAAACCTGGAACTTAATGATAAATCCATTTTGAATTCTCCCCTCCTAAAAATAGGCAAAAAAAAAAAGACCCCTTTTCTTAAGAGGTCTCCAGTAATTTTACACCGGTATTTTGTTCAGTATAGATTCGCATATGATTCCGTTACTATCGGGATTATAATGCTCGTCTAAACACTTCAGTGTCAGGAAAT
>ENA-UESU01001913-UESU01001913.1-human-gut-metagenome-genome-assembly--contig:-NODE-1913-length-13974-cov-45.603512_pt1 | contig 13974 bp, 9 predicted proteins | sample MGYA00243007_ERZ508008 | MGnify/ENA primary metagenome ERZ508008 (study PRJEB26167, sample SAMN06115399) | human gut metagenome | host: Homo sapiens | place: China:Henan | collected 2016-06-23...
GATGTAGTTGAAACGTGCGTAGTCCATGATAGACGGGGTGTGGCCGTTGGCTTCCACCCATGCTTTGTCTCTCAGTTTCTCTACCGGAACGGTAGCGGAAGAACCGAAGTTATGACGCAAGCCGAGTGTGTGGCCTACTTCATGAGAAGACACGAAGCGTATCAATTCGCCCATGAGTTCATCGTCAAACTGAGGTTTGCGTGCCCCCGGGTCTATGGCTCCGGCCTGTACGATATACCAGTTGTAGAGCAACAACATTACATTGTGATACCAGTTGATATGTGTTTCCAGAATTTCACCGCTGCGGGGATCGTGTACGTGAGGACCGCTTGCGTTCGGAATGTCGGAAGGCTTATAGACGATAGCCGAGTGGCGGGCGTCTTCCAAACTCCAGGTAGGATCGTCCGTGGGGGCTTCCTTACCGATAATGGCATTCTTGAATCCGGCTTTCTCGAAGGCTTTCTGCCAGTCGTTGACACCTTGAATCAGGTAGGGAACCCACTTCTTAGGAGTAGCAGGGTCGATGTAAATAACGATCGGTTTCTTGGGTTCTACAAGTTCTCCTCTCAGATACCTTTCTTTGTCCTCGTCTTTCGGTTCGAGACGCCAACGGGTGATGTTCGCTTTGTATTTCATGCCGTGCGGGTTACCGTCAAAGTCTTTATAGCCGACAGCAAAATAGCCTACGCGGGGGTCATAGAGTCGTGGTTTCATCGGCTCTTTGGGCAGGAGCAGCATAGAGCTGTTCAGTTCGTAAGTCATCGGACCGGTGGAGTTGTAGTATTGAGCAATCATTTTCTCAAGAGCGCTGCCCATAGGCGGTTTCCGTTGGAAGGTGCGCACGGTGCGGATTTCGATATTCTGCGGGAAGGCTTTCAAGGTGTCGATATAGCTGGCGTCGGAGATCATTGAAGTCGCCCCGATATTATCTTTCGCATAGTTGGAGAAAGAGAACATATCATTATCCCTGCGGATAAAGTCGGTCATTTCGATCACATAGTTTTTCGTCAGGCTGTCCTTGCGCATCGTCTTCAGCGGGAAGGTGGCAACGATAGGTTGCACGTTGGAGTTCAGCACTGCCTGATACATTCCCAGTGTATCGGTGGAATGTTCCAGATAAGAGATCTGACGGATAAACAGTTTGTTGTCCCGTCCCAGTTCGAAACGTATCACTTCGTCGCTGATATGGTCGCCCGGATAGCCGGCTTTACGTTTTTGTTTGTCCACCGGGGCCTTTACAATACGGTTGACAATCAGAATATCCCGTCCAAACAGGGAATCGGGGATTTCGAAGAAGTATTTTCCTTCTATACAGTGCACCTTGAAGAAACCGTTCATAGTCTTGGCTTTACCGGTGATCACGCTTGCATAAGGTTGGAAAGGAGATTTCTTGGCTTTCGCTATGGAGTCGGCTTTCGCTTTGTCGACAGCTTCCGTCTTACTGTTTTTCTTTTTCTTCTTTTTAAAGATGTCGGTTGACTGCGCTCCGGCCGTTGGAATCAACATTGCCAGAAGCAACAAAAAGGTAGTTAGTTTTCTCATGTTCTTATTTTTAAGATGTTAGTAACTGCAAAGTTAACTATTCACACGAGCTATCCAAACGATACTTCCTTATTTTTCAGGTTTTTCTTCAAATTTGGTGGTAAAATTAATTAGGAAAATAATAATTTGAAAGTTGATAGTCGATAGTATTCTCCATTCTCCTCCTTCGGGAAGGAGGAGTACCCGTAGGGGGAGGTGGTAGGTGAATGCGTAAGTCGGTTATTATCAACATTGTGTATCCACCTACCACCCCGGCTTTCAGCCACCCCTCCTTCCCCGAAGGAGGGGAATGGAGATACCACCGACTAGTTAAATTACCACCAAATTTGAAGAAGCATCATTTTTCAAAGCCAAACGAGAATTTTCTTTTCCGGCTTAAAATTGACGCAGTATGCCATGCCGGCTAATTTCCTTTCCTGTTTCCAACCTTCATCAGAGCAAGCCCGATCACGATCCAGACCATTTCGCGGACACGGGTAATCAGTGCAGCATAAACCCCGTAGGCTCCGGAAAGGGAGAGGCCACCTACGGCAAGTGCAAAGCCTCCTTCACGTCCACCGAGCTGCATCGGCAAGAAGAACAAAAGATTGGCCAACAAGGAGGAAAAGGCAGCAATCAGGCAGCAGTCGGCAAAGCTGACGTTTGTTGTCAGCACATTAAGTATCAGCCAGATCTCAAGGCAACTGACAACACGAGCCGTGTATTCTAGAAAGAGGGCCGAATAAAAAGTGCGTTTCTTCTGCCGGTGAAGGAGGGCGATTTGCTTATCTATGTTTTCCAGTTTCTCTTTATGGGTTTCGGCAAAATGAAGTACTTTCTTCTTTAGAAAAGGGAGACGGCTACCCATGCGGATAAAGGCAACTGCCATACCGTGCCGGTAGCCTTTTATAAAAAGGACGGTAACCAGCAGGCAGAATAAAGTGATAGCTCCCAGAATAACGCTCATGACCCACCCTACGGGATAGAGACAGACATACAACAGGACGGAAGTCAGCCAGAAACAAAAGTGGGAGAAGATGTGCATCATCACGTAGAGAATCACCGAAGAGGTAGCCCTTTCGATTCCGATAAAGGGTTTCAGCTCCATAATCCGATAAGGCTCGCCTCCCATGAGCCCGACGGGTGTCACATAATTGAGCGCAAAGCCTGTTACGGTAAATTTATAAAGCCGGGAAAAGGAAAAGCCCGGTTTGCCTCCGCTACGGATGATGATATACCATGACAGCGTATTAATAAGGTAGACAAACAGCCAAAGCAACAAGACCAAGGGCAAATATATTCCTGCACGCTTCAGATTCACCCAAAGTTCCCGATAATCCATATCGAATGTGAATATCATTATCAGGACGGCAATGATGCCAAAAGCGAGGAATATATTGCGGTACTTGTTCTTCACTGCTTCTTATATACCTGTATATTTTACTTTATATACTTATAATACCTGTCAAAGAATCTATTAAATACCGGAATTTTCATCAGCCCGTATTCAAACACCAGCCAACCGAGTAATGCGCAGGATATACCGAGCAACACATCAATGATGTAGTGGTGACAGGAATAAACAGCCGTTCCCCAAATGCCCAGCATGATAACGGCAAAGAGAGTAATCACATACCACCTGCATTTGCCAATGATAGCATATACCAGAGCCACCACCATATAGGCGGCATGAAGCGAAGGCACTGCGGCAAAAACATTGGCATTGCGCCCGTAGATAGAGTCGAAAATCGTCACACCGAAGAAAGCGTCGAAACGTCCCAGACCGGCTACGTTGCCCGGAGTGTTCAGTATCGGTTCGAAACCGTAATTAATGGCATACCAGGGGGGAGCAGCAGGATGAATGTAATAACCGGCAAAGCCGATTAAGTTGACCAGCAGAAATACCAACGCAAAGCGGAGATATGTTTTTCTCTGCTTCTTGAAGTACAGGCAAAGACCGAACAGGATAGGCACGGGAACCCAACACAGATAAAAGATGCCGGCAAAGACATCTGCAACCGGCCAATTATGGGCAGCGAAATATTCGCACGGGGTAATCAGGACACCGTTGTCCATGACCCCGAAAAGAGATTTCTCCAGATTGTATAATCCGGCTACATCAATCGGGTTCACTTCGTAATTAGGACAGATACGCATCCAGTCGTAGGAGATTCCGAAAATGGCAAAAGGCAACAGGGCTAATGCAAGTTTACGGGTGGGTAGCCCGGCAAAGAATAAGACCAGATAGAGTGCCACCATTAAGAAATGTTCGGAACGAAGTCCGATGAAGACACCTGTCAGCAAAAGAAAAAGAGCCATAGTGATTACAGTAATCAGGGCTTCATTCTTTGACGGCAGTTCAATAACTATTTTCATTCTAATAAGGTGTTAATATACCAATACTATTTAGCTTTTCGGACAATTATTTCATCATTACCTTATAGCAATGTCTCACACGCGCGAAAGCTGTGATATTGGCAAATACGGCAACGAAAGCCAAAGGTACAATCAGTATCAACATCGGGTCGAAAGCCGTGATATCTTTGAATACACCGCAAAACAACGCTCCCAGACTGGTGAGTACCACACGTTCCGGACGCTGCATGAATCCTACTTTACACTCGATACCTAATCCTTCGGCACGTGCACGAACATAGCTCACCATTAACGAACCGATCAATGCCACAAACGCAATCAGGGCATAAAAGAAATAATCTTTCATCGACAGGTAGTAGCAGATACCGAAAAATGTCATCAGTTCGCTGTAACGGTCGAGCACCGAATCATAGAGTGCACCGAATTTGGAACTCATGTTTCCCAACCGCGCCACACGACCGTCCATCATATCGAACAATCCGGCAAACAGAATAACACCTCCCGCCCAACCGACGATAGCAAGGTCATTCCGGCCGCCACAGATACCGGCATAGACAAACATTCCTGCTGCCACCACGTTCAGGATAAATCCGGTTGTAGTGATAAAATTGGGAGTGATTCCGATTTTAATCATTCCGTGTATCAAAGGATTGATAATCTTATAAATCAACTGTTGCAAATAATCTCTGTAATTCATATTGTGTCTAAATCTGTTTTTATCTAAATCTTCTGTTTTTATTTCAATCTCTTTTTCTGAACAAACTTCCTATGTTTATATTCCGGTATACAAAAAAGCGGTGCATATTATAATTCCAGAATAATGCGACGATAACCGCTACCGCCATTTTGGGGATAATGAAAAAGTCGCCGAAATACTGACTGAGCGTATCGCGCACCCAAGGAATCTTTGCCAATGATTCCGTCAGCACATACGTTCCCCACGTGTTCAGCCAGATGCTGCATACCCACACAAGGATAAACTTTACAGCAACGTTCGTTTTCTTTCCTGTCGATTTAAAGGTCCATTTATAATTAATTACGCAATTGACAATTCCTCCGTATACAGCCCCTGCGAGGGTAGCATATACATAGTAGACTTCAAACAGCCTCACCAGAAGAATTGTAACCAGAAAGTCTGCAATAGTTGCCATTTGAGCCGAAAGCTGCGCCCTCAAAAACATGAAGAAGCCACCCTTCTGGGAAATCATCCGTGCAACTTTTCTCAGCCAATCACACATCTTACTCCTGCTAACAAGATAAAACTATATACCCCTGCCAGTATATCATCCATCATCACACCTACCCCACCTCTGAGACTCTCCATTTTGCGGATGCCCAATGGCTTGGCAATGTCGAATGCACGGAACAGGACGAAAGCCGCCACTACATACCATATCCATTTGTCATTGTCGGGAACGGCAAGCAATGGTATCCACACTCCGACCATTTCATCCACCACTACACGCGAAGGATCTTCCCCCCAACAAGCCTCCAGCTTATCGGCAGCCCAGATCCCGGCGAAAGTAAACACAATCACCAACGCGGCAGTAATCCATAAGACAACAGAAAAAGGGAGCAGAAGATAAAGTGCAATCCAGATGATAGAAGCCAGCAACGCCCCGGCGGTACCGGGAGCAAAAGGAGAAAAACCGGAGCCAAAGCCCGTGCCTATCAATACAGGTAGAAAAGGAGCTTTCTTCATTAAATTACAAGTTACTAATTAAAAAGTTGAGGTTGAGCATCCACCCGTCTTTTCAGTAAGGCAAACCTCAATCTCAACTTTATTATTCTTGGTTCCTGATTAAGCTAAGTAATCGGGTTCTTTTTCGCCAATCATGTTACGCAATGTCTGTTTTACCATTCTCCATTGAGTAAACAAGTCATGTTCGGGTTGGTGTTCGAAGTCGTGCATCGGGCTCTTGCAGAAGAATGACAACCAAGTCTGGATGCCGCACATACCTGCACGCATAGCCAAGTCACTAAACAATACCAAGTCGAGCGCGATAGGAGCAGCGAGGATAGAGTCACGGCAAAGGAAGTTTACCTTGATTTCCATAGGATAGCCCATCCAACCGAAGATGTCGATGTTGTCCCATGCCTCTTTGTTGTCCTTGCGGGGAGGATAGTAGTTGATACGTACTTTATGATAAACGTCTCCGTAGAGATCAGGATATTTTTCGGGTTCAAAGATCGTGTCGATTACAGACAGTTTGCTGACTTCTTTTGTCTTGAAGTTGTCCGGATCATCAAGCACTTCGCCGTCGCGGTTACCGAGAATGTTGGTAGAGAACCAGCCGTTCACACCCAGCATACGGGTCTTGAACATCGGAGCCAATACGGTTTTCATCAGTGTCTGACCGCTCTTGAAGTCTTTTCCTGCGATAGGTACATTCTTCTGCTTGGAGAATTCCCACATAGCCGGAGTGTCTACACACAGGTTAGGAGCACCCATTACGAACGGAGCGCCTTCTGCGATAGCAGCGTATGCATAGCACATACTCGGAGAGATCACTTCTGTGTTGTTGTCCTTCATCGCTTTTTCCAAAGCAGCGAGTGACATGTGTTCGTCTGACAACGGAATGTAGATTTCAGTACTTGCAGCCCAAAGTACCACAATGCGTTCACAGTTGTTGGCAGCCTTGAAGTCGCGGATGTCCTGACGCAGTTGCTCTACCATTTCCCAACGGGTAGCAGCTTTCTTGATGTGCGTACCGTTCAGACGTTTTGCCCAATTGTGGTCGAAAGCAGCCGGCATAGGCTTGATAGCTTCCAATTCGTCTTTCACTCCGTTCAGGTCCTTTTCTTTCAGAACCTCAGCGTACATAGCAGCTTCGTATGCATTATCCGGGAAAATGTCCCAACCTCCGAAAACAATGTCGTTCAAATCCGTCAAGGGCACAACGTCCTTGATGAGTTTTTCTTCGTTGTTTTCCATGCGCATTGTGGCTAACTGGGTAATAGATCCTATCGGTTTTGCCAGTCCCTTGCGAGAGGCTAGTGTACCTACAATCATTGTGGTGGCAACCGCACCACCGACTCCAACTACCAACACACCGAGGCGTCCGGTAGCGGGTTTAATTTCTTGTTTCATTTCTATTCTATTAAAATTAAACTAAAATTGATGCAAAAATAAGATTAATTAATTACTAATACAGTCTTTATTTGTCATATAAACATTGCAATTAGCAGGATTTAACTTTTAAAAGGTCATGTGGAGACTTATTCTCAAACCGGACTTGTCTATTCCGGGTGAATCACGGTAGGTAAGCCTCCAGACGTAATCCAAGCGTAATACCTTAAATATGTTTTCGATACCTACGCCCACTTCCACGTAAGGCGTTTTCCCCATGGCACGGGTATCCGCTATCGGAAAAGCAAACAATCCGTCGCTCAATTCCAGATTATTCTTATCGCTCAAATGACCATACAATCCCCGGCATGAAACGATTTCACGCCATTTCAGTTTTTTCAACAACGGGATACGGTTGAACAGCCAGCCGTTGAGGAAATAAGTGACGTCCCAAGAGAAATATTCATCATTCATAAACTCCATGGCATTCATCAATGAATAGGATTCGGGCTGAATGGTATAGGAAAGGTTGGCATTAGGCATTATCAGCAACGGAAAAGGCACTTTGTCCCATACTTTTCCTGCTTTCAGTATGACGTCCGTATAGCCGAAGGCGGAGAACCAGAAACGCTTCTGCACTCCCGCTTCGGTATGGTTATAGGTGTAATCGCTTCCCAGCACTCCCTTTCCGGCAATGGTATGGGAGAGCGTGAACACCGGAGCATCCAGCGACACGGGGAAACGGTTCCACTGCGTCTGGAAGAACTTCTCATTCGGAGCATAGCGCAGTTTCAATTCGGCTGCACTGGTGGAGTATTCTTTGACCGGAGTCAGCACATCACCTTCTTTCCGAAGAAAGGGAATCAGGTAGGAGGACTCGTCTGTCCGACGACGTGCCGTCAGTTGGAAGGAGAAACCTGAGTAGAACTCGTTGGTATAGGTCAACTCGGCTTGCCGGAAATAACCGATGCGATCGTCTTTCTCGCGTTTCAGGGCAAGGAATACGTTATCTTTACTTGTGTAGAGATAGTTCTGCCCATATTGATTGACGTCTGACTCGTAACGTAGTTTTAACGAGTGGATAGGAAATTCGTTGGCGTACTCTTTCTTTTTCTTGAAAGAGTATTCCAGTTCCGCCAGTCCTTTCACCCGTTCGTCCTTGAAGCCGTAGGCGATGTAACCCTTACCGAAAAGGTGCGGATTGAGCCATGCGGTAGTCATTCCTCCGGCACGGAGACGGGGACCTTCGAGCGTGTTACCGCTAATGGTGGCATTCATCGGGCCGATATAGAAAAGAGGGGCTTCTTTGGAAGTAGGAATGTATCCGGTAAAGAGGATAGAGAGAATCTTCTCCGTCCAGTAGTAAACCGGATAACCGCGCAGTTGCGTCATCAGCTTGTCCACGGAGTTCTCCTGTTCGGAGATAGCGGCTTGCGGACGGTTCTCCGCCCAGAAGGTTGCGGGACGGGACAGGGCTTCCGTTTCTTCAATGATACGCTCCGGCTTGGCGAAGGCTTTGTCCGCTTCGGCAGTGGGAGTAAATGTGTAGTTCGTATAATCCGCTACGCGACGGGCAAAGATACCGTCCTGTCCTTCGGTCAGCTTGAATTCTACGGTAATACTTTCGTGGTCGAGCAGGCGCGTACCGTCTTCGGCACGTTTAAATTCCTGTTCGAGCAACATATAATCGACAAAGTTCAGGTTTATCTTTTTCGGGAAATTGAATACGGCACGCTTCACGAAATAGGTGGAGTCGAGTGTCACATACAGGTGTCCGTTAAAGCCGAAAGATTCTGAGTTAAAGGGAGTGAAGGCAAGGTCTACGCATTGTTCACCTGCTATCTGCAAGGTGTCCATTAGGTAGTATTTATAGAATCCTGTACCGATGCGCGACAGGGGACTGACAAATTTGTTGGTGAACAAGGAGATGTTATTCTCGTAAATATCAACGTCTTTGAACACCTCGTTGATAGCTGCCTGCATTCCTTGTTTGGAAAGAAACTCGTCGACACCTGCCTGTTTGCGGCCTTTCACCCATTGTTTCTCGGCATGAGGGGATTTACGGTAATAATCCGTAGCGAGCAGTTCACGGGCGGATACGGTAAGGATCGGTTTTCCGGTCACGGCGGAGGTATCTACATATTCCGTGAGGAAATCGAACTTGCGGTAGAGCCATTTTTTCTGTTTTTCTTCATCAAAGTTGTTCAGTGCGAAGGTAGTTTTCTCGTAGCGTTCACGTTGCCAGAAATCTTTTTCGTCAGGCGAATGGTCGTCACGATGCTCTATCATGTGACGGACAAATTCTACGGCAGGATTGTCTTTCTTACGGTAGTGTTCGCGTTTGGGCTTTACTACGACTTCATTGAGGGAATACGAAGTGGGTGAAAGGGCGATTTTATAAGATGCATTCCGGGCAGGACGAATCTGCCGGCTGTAATCATTATAGCCTATCACTGAAACTACCAGCACTGCTTCGGAACGGCTGGTCTTGAAGTAGAAACGTCCGTCGCTTCCGGTGGTCGTTCCTTCGGTCGTGTCTTTCAGACGTACAGATGCATAAGGTAAAGGTTCCTTTGTCAGAGAATCAGTCACCACGCCTTGCAGTATATACTGCGCGCTTAGCGGAATACTGATAGTCAAGAAAAGAAAGAGCGTTAGTACACCTTTTACCATTAGTCTCATACCTTAAATTCTATTGAATTGAGCGGGGCAAAGGTAAGGGTATTTGGGGACAATTAATAGTTCTGTTTGACGGAAGAACTGTTCTCATTTATCACATTTAAGGAAAAAGAATACGAAATTTGGTTAATCCGTCGGAATAAGTACGCAGAGAGAAAGTACATCCGTGACGCATCAGAACTTCACGGATAAAGATAAGCCCGATCCCCTGACCGTTCGGTTTCGTTGAAAAGAAGGGGCTGAACAGTTTGGCTTCTGTCTCTTTACTGATCCCTCTGCCGTTGTCTATCACCTCGATCGTAGCAGGAGACAGGGTACGGATAATGATTTCTCCTTTGGGTTCCGGACTTTCGTCTTCAGGCACAATGCTTTTCCCCTCCGGTGCGATACTCTCCGCCGCATTCTTAATGATATTGACAAGCACTTGTTCAAACAGGGAGCTGTCCAGTTTTACGTCCAGCAGACTTTCGTCTATCTCCATGCGGAGAGTGATATGGCGGTCGTTGCACATTCCTTCCATGAAACGTTTACAAGCAAAGACTAGGTCGTTGAGATTGACAAGAGAATACGTCGGTTCGGGAATCTTCACTACATCGGCAAAGCGAGTGATGAAGCGGCTCATGGAGAAACAGCGTTCAATGCAGACACGCATCACATCGCAGATGTCTTCCATACCTTCTTCCGTGGTAAGCGCTTGCTCTACGGTGTCCAACGTAGAGGTAATTCCCGCAGTGGTATTGTTCACTTCGTGGGCTATCATACGGATTACTTTCTCATAGGCTTTCTTCTCAGCTTTCATCACTTCATCCGTAAGGCTTTCGATCAGAAAGAAAGGATGTTGGAATCCACGGTCGATAAAGGAGGAATGGGTGCATCGGTAAATGTTCGAGTCATTCAGGCGGACGGTTACTGTCTCACCTCTCGGCAGACTGGCAAGTTCCCCGGCTAACGGGGAGTCAACGTCTTTCATCTTTTTCCCCTGAACATCTTCGAAGCGGACACCGAGCATTTTCAACGCCATAGGGTTAAGTTCCGAAAGTTCGTCGTCAAGGGAGGTGATGATAACTCCCATAGGAGAAGCCTTAATCATCAAATCGAGAAAATGATTCTGTTCGCGCAGACGGAGGCGTTCGTTCTTGAGTTGTTCCATCATGCGGTTGAAGATATTCACGATACGGTCGGCTTCGTACTGCCCCACCCGGCTCAGTCGACTACTGAAATCCTGCTCGCGTAACAATTCCATACCGCTTCCAATCGTGTTCAAAGGTTTCACTATCTTACGATAAAAGAAAACCAGATAGACCAAGATGAACAGGATCAGCCCCTCTCCTACATAAAAGAAAGCCGGACGTAACTGGCCGGAAAGGCAAAGCAAGCCAATTCCCAAAATCAGCAACAAGATGACGAATATGTAAAAGAAGCCTTTGATTCGCACGGACAAATAGTTTTAAGTTGTATGATTCACTGGTAATTATCTGTCTGCATCATCAGACAGAGCTACAATATACAAGCTATTATAACGTATAATTTATATTATGCTTTTCAAGCCTCCGGTAAAGGGCGGCACGACTGATACCTAATGCCATAGCTACCTGACTCAGGTTACCTTTATGCCGTTCTAAAGCCTGAAGTATGGTCTGACGCTCTATTTCGTCCAAAGTCATGCCGATAAAAGAAGTACTTTCGGCTGCTTTCTGATCGTTATGGCGGATATACTGGGCGTCGAAATCGGATGCGTCGAGAGTAGGCTTGCCACTGACAAGTATCGTACGTTCCACCAAGTTCTTCAATTCGCGGATATTTCCCGGATAAGGCAGGCGGCTCAAAAATTGCATGGCATCGGCGGAAAATTCCGTGCGAGGCAATCCGTTCGTCTCTGCCTGACGGTCAGCGAAGTGACGCACCAGCAAAGGGATGTCCTCACGGCGTTCGCGCAAAGCGGGTAGTTTAACGGTTATCAGATTGATACGATAGAACAAGTCTTCACGGAAAGTACGTTCATTCACCATTTTGCGCAAATCGGCATTGGTGGCGGAAACTACACGGATGTCCGTTTTGCGGGGACGACTGTCGCCGAGCACTTCGAAGGTCTGATCCTGCAATACACGCAGAAGCTTCACCTGACAGGAAAGGTCGAGGTCGCCTATTTCATCAAGGAAGATCGTTCCCTTGTCTGCCATTTCGAAACGTCCGGTACGGTCGGCGGAAGCGTCGGTAAAAGCTCCTTTCTTGTGCCCGAACATTTCACTTTCAAACAGGCTTTGGGAAATTCCTCCGAGGTTTACTTTTACAAAAGGATGCTTAGCACGCTGGCTGTTAATATGGATCGCTTCGGCTATCAGTTCCTTACCTGTACCGCTTTCGCCTGTTATTAATACGGAGGCGTTGGTCTTTGCAATGCGGGCAATGGTATTCAATACGTCCGTCAAGCCTTGGCTACGACCGATGATATGATTACGATTGAATGCGTCGTTCTGTTCCTGCGTTGTTTCTTTAGGAGCAGTGGAAAGTTCCAAGGCCGTCTCGATACGTTGCAGCAGGGCAGCGTTGTTCCACGGTTTGGGAATAAAGTCAAAAGCTCCTGCCTGCATTCCCTGCACGGCAAGTTGGATACTCCCCCAAGCTGTCATCAGTATCACCGGAGTGTCGGGACGGAACACTTTCACTTGTTTGAGTAGAGTCAAACCTTCTTCACCTGTCGTTGAGAGAGTGAAGTTCATATCCATAAGTATCAAATCCGGAGCTACCGTACGCACTACCTCGATAGCTTCCCGGGGACCGGGAACTACCTGTGCTTCGTATCCCGCACGCTTCAACATAAAACTAAGCGAAGAACGTACCGCGCTATCATCGTCAATTATCAGAATCATAGTTCGTATTCCTTATTCTATATTCTATCAGAGCTTCCTTTTCTATTACTGTGATGATGCAAATCTACAAAAAAATACTGTCTTTATGGACCTTTCCTTTTTTATTGTCGCACTATTTCATCAAAATCGGCTTCCAGTTCGGTATTGGTACGGAAATCCCAAAGCGTCAGGCTACGAATCTGATAAAAATAATACCAATAATAATAGAGCTCGGAAATGTGCTTCTGACGCGCCGCATCTTTGGAACTTTGAGCGTCGTTCAGGTCCAGCGTATTAATCTTGCCAATCAGAAAGGTTTCAATACTGGTCTTGTAACGTTGCTGCGCTATGAGATCAGCTTCCTTTGCAATAGCTAACTGCTGCGCCTGATTATTGAAATTCTCCACTAACAGGAAAATGTTCTGATTGAAGTTTATCTGTTCCTGACGGATTCTGGAAAGCACCACTTCACGGTTGCTCTTGGCAACCCGAACTTTACCCCGGCGTTTTCCCCAGTCCAGAATAGGAATCTTAACGCCGACCTGCACAATTTGGTTATCCTGCAAATTCTTGTAAACAGCAGGGAAATCACGATTCTCTCCGGTATACCCCACACTTGCAAACAGATCGATGCTACGCAGGTTACCGCGTGCCGTGGCCACTTCATAATCAGCTTCCAACTGTCGGCGACGAATGTTCTGAGCAAATGAGTTACGTTCTAAAGCTTTGCTCAACACTTGATTGTATTCCATTTTCGTTCCGTCCACAGTTTCGGGAATGACGGGACGCAGATTTTCATCCTCTCCCACTCCCAAAAAGGCGCGAAGCTGGAACATCTTGGCATTGAGGTCACTTTCGGCCTCCGTCAAAGAAGCTTTTGCATTCAAGGCGGAAAGTTTCAGTTGCAAGAGTTCGTTTTCGGAGATCTGCCCCATTTCACGTTTAGCAAGTGCTACTTTGTAGAGGTGGTCGGCATTGGAGAGGTTTTGCCTGGCTGTCCCCAAGTTTTCTTCGGCCAGCAGGAGATTAAAATAATAGGTGATTGCCCGCATGGTTACTTCTTCGGTAGCGGTGATAAAAGCAGCTTTTGCTTCCGCATAACGTACCGGTTCAATGCGCCTGTTCCATTTCACGTTGTTTACGCCAAGAATCGGTTGCGTGAGTTTCAGCGTAATGGGAACAGACATGAAGTGACGGTCGCCTCCGGAGCCCAACTGCTTCATATAGTCGAGCGAAGACACCAATGAAAGTTTACCACCGGTAAGCCAGATGTTCTGGTCAATGGAAAGGTCGCCGGAAAGTCCCAAAGCACTGTTACGGACAAAGCTGTATGAACCGTCTGCATTCTGATAGGAGCCATAAGACTTGTTGTAATTAGGCAATGTACCGGTCAGGTTGACTTCCGGCAAAAGATCGGCACGGAAAGTACGATATTCCCAATAGGCAGTTTTCAATTCATTCAGGGCAACGGCGGCATCT
>ENA-UESU01001921-UESU01001921.1-human-gut-metagenome-genome-assembly--contig:-NODE-1921-length-13963-cov-6.480412_pt1 | contig 13963 bp, 11 predicted proteins | sample MGYA00243007_ERZ508008 | MGnify/ENA primary metagenome ERZ508008 (study PRJEB26167, sample SAMN06115399) | human gut metagenome | host: Homo sapiens | place: China:Henan | collected 2016-06-23...
GGCTACTTTGCGACAGCTGAGGCCTCTTACGACAGGGAGGTTAAAGATATCGAGAATAAGATTGAAAAGCAGAAAAAAGCGCTTGAAAGATACAGGGCGCAGCTTGAAGCTAAATTCGCGTCTATGGATATTCTGATCGCTAACATGCAGCAGCAATACTCATCATTCCTTACAACTTAAATATTCTTTAGTTTTTATACGGATTTCATTATCTATTGCAAAAATCTCGTCTAAAGAAGGATTTTTTACAACATTGTGAGTTTCCAGCATTTTCTCAACAGCACTAATTATATCAAAAAGCTTAATTTTTCCTGCTAAAAACTCAAATACAGCTTCTTCGTTTGCAGCATTTAAACAAACTGTAGAAGAGCCGCCAGTTTTTCCGGCTTCATAAGCTAAGTTTAGTGCTTTAAATTTATTCCAATCTGGTTTTTCAAAATCCAATCTTGCAGCTTCTGCAAAGCTAAAACTTTTAGATTTTATACCTTCAAACCTTTCTGGGTAAGTGATAGCATACTGAATTGGAATATGCATACTAGGAAGCCCGAGCTGTGCGATTACGCTGCCATCCTTATATTCAATTGCAGAATGAACGATACTTTGCGGATGGACAACAACTTCTATATTGTCATAATCCATATCAAAAAGGTGATGTGCTTCAATAACTTCCAGCCCTTTATTCATTAAAGTTGCACTATCTACTGTAATTTTTTTACCCATATTCCATCTTGGATGAGCAAGTGCCTGTTCGACAGTAGCATTCTTCATATCCTCGACGCTTTTTCTTAGAAAAGGGCCACCTGATGCTGTAATAATTAACTTATCAACGTCTGCAATATTTTTTATGCACTGATGAATTGCACAATGTTCACTATCTACAGGAACAATCTTAACTCCTTTTTCTTTTGCAAGAGGCATTACGATATCACCGGCCATAACAAGTGTTTCTTTATTTGCAAGAGCAATATCAATACCGTTATTAATCGCTGTTATAGTAGGTTTTAAGCCTATTCTGCCTGAAACAGCAACGAGAATTATATCATTTTCTTTGTTTGAACATATTTCATCAAGTGAAGCCGGTTGTGCTCCTTCAATGAGATTTATATCTGAAGCAAATGCATATCGGGGTTTAAATCTTCGTATCTGTTCATTCAATAATTCTATATTATTTCCTGCTGCAAGAGCAATAATTTCAAATTTATCCTCTAGTTTCTCAATAACTTCTAATGCTTGACGACCGATTGAACCGGTTGAACCTAGTATACTAATTTTTTTCTTCATATCCCTATTCCAGCTCTCTTACATAAGAAAAATATTCATTATTTTTATACTTTTCCGAAGACCTCTTTACTTCTTCTTTACTTAAAAATCCCATTCTCAAAGCAACTTCTTCAAGGCAAGCTATTTTGATCCCCTGATTTTCTTCAATAGTTTGAATATACTGTCCCGCCTGCATTAATGATTTATGTGTTCCTGTATCAAGCCAGGCGAATCCTCGTCCTAAAAGTTCTACATTCAGAAGGCCTTTTTCAAGATAGACTCTATTTAAATCAGTAATCTCCAGCTCTCCCCGGGCAGAAGGTTTTAAAGCTCTGGCATATTCAACAACATCATTATTATAAAAATATAGACCTGTAACTGCATAATTAGACTTAGGTCTTGCGGGTTTTTCCTCTATGGAAAGAGCTTTACCATTGGCATCAAACTCAACTACTCCGAATCTTTCCGGATCTTTAACCTGATAGCCAAATACTGTTGCGTTGCCATTTTGCGCTGAATGAACAGCTTTATGGAGCATTCTTGAGAAACTTTGTCCATAAAAAATATTATCTCCAAGTACGAGAGCAACAGCGTCATCCCCAATAAACTCTTCACCAAGGATAAATGCTTGTGCTAACCCATCAGGACTAGGTTGAACTTTATAAGAGAATTTAACACCAAATTGAGAGCCGTCGCCTAAAAGTTTCTCAAAGTTTGGCAAATCTTGTGGAGTTGAAATTATCAAAATTTCTCTAATGCCTGCCAGCATAAGTACAGATACCGGATAATAAATCATTGGTTTATCATAAACCGGCAGCAGCTGCTTAGATACTGCCATTGTACTCGGATAAAGTCTAGTTCCGCTTCCGCCAGCTAAAACAATTCCTTTCATGCTTCAATCCTCAAATCTAAGTAATCCTTAAGTGCAGCTTCCCATTGACGGCAAATTTTATCGTTATCCATTACACTATATGCAGGTCTTTTGGCAGGTCGAGGAAACTCATCTGTTGCACAAGGCTGTATATTTACTTTTAAATCCATTAACCTGAATATCTCTTTAGCAAATCCATACCAGCTTGTATGTCCGCTCCCGCATACATGGTATGTACCGTATGGCTTATTTAACAGTTTTAATATCCCATTAGCCAGTTCTACTGTCCAAGTCGGACATCCAATCTGGTCATCTACAACTTTTAAGACATCTTTATCTTTCAAAGAAATCATTGTTTCTACAAAATTCTTGCCATGGTGCCCATAAAGCCAGCTGGTTCTTGCAATATAATACTTTTCACAAAAACTTCTTACTGCTTCTTCACCTTCGTATTTGGTCAGGCCATAATTATTAATAGGGTTCGGCATATCATCGGGTTTATAAGGCACTGTATTACAGCCGTTAAATACGTAATCCGTTGAGATATACACAAGTGTGATACCGAGTTTCCCGCATGCATCTGCAATATTTTCAGTCCCGGTAACATTTATAAGCTCTGCAGTCTTTAAATCCTCTTCAGCTTTATCAACATTTGTATAAGCTGCACAATGAATAACAATTTCAGGTTTGCATTCTTCAAGAACCTGTTTTACTTGTTCTGCATTAGTGATATCAAGTGAATCAACATCGGTTTCGATAACTTCATATCCAGCATCTTCCAATATCGGGCATAAATCCTGCCCCAACATACCTTTTGCACCTGTTACAAGAACTGCCATTATTAAACCCCGACTTTCTTTTCTTCTATGTGTTTAATCCACTCTTGATTGTTTAGATACCAGTCAATAGTCATTTTGATACCCTGTTCAAATGTAACAGAAGGCTCCCAGCCTAATTCAGAGGTAATCTTATCATTAGAAATTGCGTATCTCCTGTCATGACCTAATCTATCCTGAACATATTCAATAGAAGATTCATCTTTCTCCATTGCCTCAAGTATAAGGCGGGTAATTTCCATATTTGTTTTTTCATTGTGACCGCCGACATTGTATACTTCACCAATTTTACCCTTATGGAGTACTGTATCAATTGCTGCGCAATGGTCATATACATATAACCAATCTCTAACATTTAACCCGTCGCCATATACTGGAACTTTCTCTCCCCTCAAAAGCTTAGAAATAAAGAAAGGAATAAGTTTTTCGGGATACTGATACGGACCGTAATTATTAGAACATCTTGTAGTCAGTACCGGAAGTTTATAAGTTTCATAGTAAGCTCTTACAAGCATATCAGCACTGGCTTTGCTGGCTGAATACGGGCTATTAGGAGCAAGCGGAGTAGTTTCATAAAAATAACCGGTCTTACCAAGTGTTCCGTAAACTTCATCTGTTGAAACCTGTAAATACCTTTCAATGCCAATCTCTTTTGCTGCCTGCAATAAGTTTAAAGTACCCTGTACATTTGTTTCTATAAAGATTTCAGGATGTTTGATTGAATTATCAACATGGGATTCAGCAGCAAAGTTAACTATACAGTCTACTTGTGATACTAATTCTCTTACAAGTTTTCTATCACATATATTTCCGTGAATAAATGTATAATTAGGGTTATTTTCAACATCTTTTAAATTTTCAAGATTTCCGCAATATGTAAGTGCATCAATATTTATAAGCTTATAATCCGGATACTTATTCAAAATATGTCTGACAAAACAGCTTCCAATAAAGCCTGCACCGCCTGTTACCAATAAATTCATAAAATCTCCTTTAATGTAGGTTGTTTCTGGTCTTTTTCAGATAATATCGGGTCAAAATCTATTCCCCAGTCAATATTTATATCTTTATCACGCCACAATACTCCTCTATCAGCCTGAGGTGCATATTCACCGCTAGCTTTATACAAAAGTTCTGCTTCTTCTGAAAGAACAACAAAACCGTGTGCAAAGCCTTCCGGTATATAGAGCATGTGTTTATTTTCTTCCGAAAGTTCGACCTTAACATATTCTCCAAATGTTTTAGAATCTTTTCTAATATCAACAGCAACATCATAGATACGGCCTCTGCCGCATCTTACAAGTTTTGCCTGTCCATAAGGTGCTTCCTGATAATGCAGTCCTCTTAAAACGCCTTTTACTGATTTTGAATGGTTATCTTGATTAAATTCTACAGCAATACCATTGTCATAAAAATCAGATTTTTTATAAGATTCCATAAAAAAACCGCGGTTGTCACCAAAAACTTTTGGTTTAACCAGTATTACATCCTCAATTTTTTGTTTTTCAAATTCAAACGGCATATTCCCACTCCTTAGGATATATTTTATCATAAAGACAAAGAAAATAAAGCAAAAAAATATGCGCTTGGCGCGATTCGAACGCGCGACCTATCCCTTAAAAGGGGAGTGCTCTACCTGCTGAGCTACAAGCGCAAATTATTAAAATTTGAATTATTAATTTATCAATAAACCTTTTATACTTCGGCTGTGGAATAACCACGAGATATATATTAACAAGAACAAAATTTACTGTCAAGGGTTTTATTACTTTCTGATATTTCTTTAATAATTTCGGCTATTTCAGCTGAAATATCAGAGCTTTCCGTTATATTTGCTCTTACAAGTTTGGCAAATTCTGCTTTTTTAAATTCATGTAATCCTTTAGTTTTAAAAATATTTTCTAAATTTTTTACTTCAGGCTGTTCATCATCCAAATCGCTTTCGGAAATTGATGTAAAATTTGCAAAATGCATGTTTAACGTTTTGATTATAAGTGATTTAGGAAGCAAGTCTTCAAATTCTCCGCAGCTAACTAGATGAATTTTATCAATATCTCTAAGCTTAGGCTTAATCTGCCGGATATTATCCTCTGCATCTTTGTCCAGAAGTAAAAATACAGGAATTTTAAGCTCTTCTATAAGTTTGTAATACATTTTAACTACTTGATTTTTTCCACCGGCTGGAATAACCTGAATACCTTTCTGATAAAAGTCATAACCTAAATATTTAGAAAAGGCTGGTAGTAAAATTTCTTCCGTTAATCCTTCTACCAGCAGTACTTTTTCTATTGGATATTTAAGAAACAAATTTTCTCTCATGCTTATTAAATCAGAAGCTCTCGATAAATTTTTAAGCCACTTTAGATTAACACAGCAATCCTCTCCAATAGATTTAACAGCTTCATGATAATTTAATCTGTTTTCTAATAGACACCGGGTTTCTGTATCATTTTTAAAAATAGAATTTTCATATTCCGCTAATCTTAAGTTTATTGAGTAGTCACAAGAAATCGGATTTTCGAGTGAATTATTAAAAATTTCTTCCGCTAGTTCTTTTATCTGATGTACAGGCAAATTTAATAATTCACTTTTCTTGATTTTGGGTTCAATTAGATTTGATAAAATTATATCTGAAAAAACTCTTAAATATTTTTCTCTGGTAAATTTAAATCTAGTTAGTCTGTCTAAAGATATTTTTATTTGTTCTGGTGTTAATTTTTTATACTTCATTAAAAATATTATATTATACCTTGTAAATTTTTGTAACAATTCTAATGTAAACTTTTGTAACAATAATTTTAAAAAAACGAAATTTTTAGCAATAAATATACTTTATATATATAAGAGTATAAAAAATACGGAGACGGTATAAAAAATGGCTTTCTTGTTATTACTACATGAAAAAATGAGGCTCAAACGTCAAGTCAATAAACTGACGTTAAAGCAGCTGCGCTATGGCAACCGCCTTGACCGTATGACTAAGAATATTTCTCGAGTGCAAAAAATGTACTCGAGTAAAATGACGCAATTAGAAAAACAAGCTCAGATGATGCAGAGTCAAGCTTCTGTATTCTTTAGAAATCAGATGGGCCTTGGAATGGAAAATCAAGCCTTCAACCCTTGGAACATGTCAGGTGGCGGCATAACCTCATTTGTACTTAATCAAATGGGAGGGATGCTTAACAGTGGGCAAATAAAAGTTAACCCTACTGCTGATAACAAAGATGGAACAGCAGTAAAAATAGAGCCTGATATTTTCCAACAGATGTTACAAGATTATTATACAACAGGCTTAAAAGAAAACTTGGACGCTGATGGCAAAGGGCTTGGTACATATGGCAACAATAAATATGATAAAAATCAAAAAGCTGCTTTTATGATGGCAATGCAGGCTGCACAACAAAACCAATCTCAAGCAAATATGATGTGTCAGCAAATGAGCCAGAATTATCAAAACAATGTTTCAATCTGGTTAGAAGCTGCAAAAGAACAGTTAGAAGCAGAACAAGATGCAGCACTTGCTCCGTTAGAAATGGAACAAACAGATATGGAACTTGAGAAAGAATCTGTAGAAACACAATTGGCTTACGCAAAAGAAAGATTACAATCAATAGAACAGGCTTGCAACGAAGAAACCAAGAATGCTGCTCCAAAATTCGGATTAGGTTAATTATAGTAATAATAACATTTAAAGGCGGCTCTCCTGAGCCGCCTTTTTTAAACTTCTAATGGCTGGTCTAATGAACGTATTGAAACATCTACTTCATTCGGGAAAAATTGTTTCATATGGTTAACTAAATCGTTCGTAGAATTTACCCAGAATACTGGAGATGTCAGTATTTTAGCGGAATACCCTTCTACAGGAGGAAGTTTAAACATAACCGGATCATCTCCGTGATGTTTGGCCAATATGTTCTTTATACCGCAAAGTTCTTCGTACTTAATATCTCTTTTAAGACTTACAGTTACAATATTTGCATTTTCTACTGATTTTACACTGTCAATAAGCAAGCTTATCTGCTCTTCTCCTCTATGCTGAATTCGTCCTGTAACAACAACTTTATTATCCAGTTCTAGCAGCTCACCGTATTCCAGAAGTTTTTTATGGAAACATACACAATCTACTTTACCTGTTAAATCTTCAACAGTTACAAATCTAAGGAATTTAGATGGATCTTTTTTGGTAGGAATTTGCCTTGTTGCAGTTACAAGCCCGCATATGGTAACTTCTTCTTCCTCTTTTAGCTCAGCCAGTTCTGTAATTCTGTGAGTCATAAGAAATTGCAGTTTATCTCTGATTGAGAAAAGAGGATGTGAGGTTACGTAAAAACCTAAAAACTCTTTTTCAAATTGCTGAATTTCTTTGTCTGTATACTCTGCATCGCTGCCCACAAGCTGATATTGTACGTTAGCGAATCCATCATCAGCACCCATTGCAGCAAACAGGCTTACCTGCCCCATTGCACGGTCCTTTGCCTCTTTTGATGTAACATCAAGAATATGATCCATATTATCAAATAGCTGTTTTCTGCTCTTTTCTATATTTGAAAAGGCACCAGCTTTTATCAGACCTTCAAGTGATTTTTTGTTAACGAATTTTGCGTCTACCCTCTTGCAAAAATCGAAAATACTTGAAAATTCGCCATTTTCTTCTCTTTCTTTAATAATAGCCTCTACTACAGGTTCACCGACCTGCTTAATTGCAGCAAGACCAAATCTTATATTTTCACCGTCAGGTGTGTATTCTAAATAAGAATGGTTTATATCAGGAGGTAAGACCTTTATTCCGTATTTTTGAGCTTCTTCAATATATAGCTGAGTTTGGTCTTTATTATCCGATACGCTGGAAAGTAATGCTGATAAGTATTCTACAGGGAAATGACATTTTAAATAAGCTGTCTGATAGGCTACAAATGCATAAGCTGCAGAGTGTGATCTGTTAAAGCAGTATGAAGCAAACGCTTCTATCTGTTCAAACAAAGTTGCAGCATCATCAGGTTTCATATCATGATGAGTAGAAGCAAGTTCAATAAACTTACCCTTTTGTTTTTGCATCTCCTCTACTTTTTTCTTACCCATCATACGTCGGACAATATCTGCTTCACCGAGAGAATAATCTGCAAGAGTCTGGAATACCTGCATAATCTGTTCTTGATATACAATTGTTCCATAAGTATCTTTAAGAATCGGCTCTAAAAGCGGATGAGCATAGGTAACTTTTTTTATACCATGTTTTCTGGCAACAAACTCATCAACCATACCAGAACCAAGCGGCCCCGGTCTGAATAATGCCACTAGAGCGCCTAAATCTTCAAATACGTCTGGTTTTAGACGTTTAACAAGGTTAATCATACCTTGTGATTCTAATTGGAAGACTCCTATAGTTTCTCCTCGAACCAGCATTTTATATGTTTCTTTATCATCGAGAGGAATATTGTTAATATCTATATCAACACCGCGGTATTTTTTAACCATATCAACGGTTTTGTATATCATGGTGAGGTTTCTTAAGCCTAAGAAGTCCATTTTCAAAAGTGATAAAACTTCTGTTACTTCATGCGGCGGATAACCGGTCTGTACAATACCATCTTTTGACGGCTGAACAGGAATAATTGTATCTAAAGGTGCGTGTGAAATAATTACGCCGGCAGCATGAGTACCTGTTCCGCATTTTAAGCCTTCAATAGCAATAGACATGTCTATCAGCTTTTTAAAACCAACTGTTTTTCCAGTTTCCGGATTTAAAATTTGATAATCTTCGTCATAGAGTTTTTTTAGTTCTGATCCCTCAGCTTTTACAGCATCTTTCAACCATTTCGCTTTTGGATTTGTTGCTGCAGCAATTTCAATAGCTGGTTCAATTAACCCGGCTAATCTGTTACTTTCTGAAAATGGAACTTTTAATACCCTTGCAACCCCTTTAAAAGCGGCTTTAGGTGCATAAGTTGAAAAAGTTATAATTTGACAGACTCTGTCTTCACCATATTTTTGGGTTACGTAATCTATAACCTGACGTCGTTTTTCAATGCAGAAGTCAATATCAATATCGGGCATTGTAAAACGCTCTTCGTTAAGAAATCTTTCAAACAACAGATTATGTTTTATCGGATCCAAATCAGTAATTTCAAGGGCATAGGCTACTACACTTCCGGCAGCAGAACCACGGCCGGGGCCTACTGGAATATTATGTGTTTTAGCATAATGTATAAAGTCCCAGGTTATAAGAAAGTATGCCGGAAACCCCATTTTGTTTATTACACTTAGCTCATAATCAACACGAGATTTTAAATCGTCAGATATTTCTCCGTAACGTTTTTTCAGACCTTCATATACAATATGCTGCAAGTAGGTTTCGTTTGTGTAACCCTCCGGCACATCATAATGAGGAAGAGGTGCATTTCCAAGCTCAATTTCTACATTACATTTTGAAGCCGCATCTTCTGTATTCTTCACGCATTCTTCAAAAGTTTCGTCGTCCATCCAGGAGAATGCCTTACGCATCTCTTCTTTTGATTTAATATAAAATTCATTGTTAGGAAAATGGAAGCGGTTTGGATCATCTTTATCAGCATTTGTTTGCAGGCAAAGAAGAGTATCCTGAGCATCTGCATCTTCTCTTCTAAGATAATGGGAGTCATTGGTAATAATCATTTTGATATTAAGCTCTTTTGCTATTTTAATCAAATCAGGATTTGTACGCTTTTGATCTTCCAAATTGTGATCCTGCAGCTCAATATAATAATCATCTCCAAATAAATCTTTATATCGCTGTGCTGTTTCTTTAGCCTTTGCATAATCTCCTTTTAAAAGGTTTTGCAAGACTTCACCACCTAAACAGGCAGATGCACAGATAAGTCCTTCATGATGCTCTTTTAATAGCTCAAAGTTAATACGAGGCTTGTAATAAAAACCTTCACACCACGCAGTTGATACAAGCTTAATTAAGTTTGCATAACCTTTAGCGTCTTTGCATATTAAAATTAGGTGATACAAAGGATTATGAGAATTGTCATGAACATGTATATCTCCATCATGCACATAAAATTCACAGCCAATAAGTGGATTTATCCCGGCTTCTTTAGCTTTTTCATAAAACTCAATTGCAGAATACATCACGCCGTGATCTGTAACAGCAATTGCGGGAAGTTCATTTTCTTTGGCATAGTTTACCAAATCCCCTATTCTTATTGTCCCATCCAGAAGTGAAAACTCCGAGTGAATATGTAAAGGTATAAATTTTGCCATAACTATAATCTAACACATAAACATATTAAGGTTTGTAAAATTATCTCTTTTCTATAAGCATATATTTACGCCCTTTATCAATGACTTTGTAATTCAAATTTTTAAAGTCTTTATTCATATGTTTATATTGAACTATTACAAGATTATTTTGCTCTTTTAATTCATTTTTTAAATCTTCAATGTTATAGAAAAGTCCATATTCAACAGGTTGACCGCTATAAAAAATTAATGAATATTTTCGATCAAATTTGTATGCTGTTAGTGTTTTATTATGTACCTTTGCATATTCTGCAAAACGCATCAGGTCATCTTGCCCAAATATATAGTCAATTTCAAAGAATTTTTCTGTTCCGAACGCTGAAAGAATAAGCATAAATAGTACGTACGTAAAGAAAACTCCAATATACTTCTCTTTTTTTGCAAAAATTATAGAAGCTAAACCTGCAATAAATAATAGTGATATGCAAAGCGGTTTTGCAGAAGCAATATCACTATTAAGCTGAGCTGGCAAGTATAAAGGTGTGAATAATGCTATTATTGAAGCTAGAATAAATATTCCGCCTAATATATAGACAGTTATGTTAATAATTTTACTGTATTCGCCTTTTTCTATATATCTGGTCCATATATAACCTCCAAGACATGCCAGAGAGCCGTATATAGGAAGAATATATGTAACAAGCTTAGTATCAGATGCAGAGAAAAATACCAGAACAAATAAGGTTATAATTCCGTTATAAACCAAAAATTTTTGGATATTAGTAACATTCTTAAATACAAAATCCTTTTTAACGATTTTTCTTATAAAAACTGCAAGTACTGAAAATATCCAAGGGAAAAATCCCCATAATAAAGTCAATATATAGAAATAGAATGGTTGTTCTCTTCCAAGCTCATTCCCTCCAATAAAACGCTCAATGTGGTGCTTTACTATATATTCCTCAAAGAACAGAGGATCATGCATTTTTAGCATAATAATATGCCAAGGTAATGTGATTAATAAAAATAAGATTATACCCGGAATAAAGTATAGTGGCTTAAAGATTTCTTTAAAATTTTTCGAATATAATGAGATGAAAAACATAGACCCAAACGGTATTACAAAACCAGGGATTCCTTTTGCCATAACAGCAAGGCCTGAAAAAATATAGAATAACCACCAGCAGTATTTTTTATGTTTTTCTTGGCAAAAATTAGTAAAAATTCCAAAGCATAAAGAAAATCCGATACAGGTTGCAACAACAATATCAAGAATGGCAAATTTTGCCAGGATTAAAAATTCTAGAGATGTTGCAAAAATTAAAGATGAAACAACCCCGTAACCACGTGATATAATTCTTTTTCCTAAAAAATATACAGTAAAACAGCATAACATACCGTCTAAAGCAACAGGAAATCGAGCTGTAAATTCTGTTACCCTGCCCCAAAAAGCAAACGATAAACATTCTCCCCAAAAATACAGTGGTGGCTTTTCAAAAAAGAATTGTTTATTTAAATACAATGTAAGAAAATCTTTCGTATGAAACATATCCTTTGACATTGATACATATCTTGACTCATCAACATCCATCAATGCATATGCCCATATGTTATGGAAAAATATAAAGTAAAATAATATTAAGTACACATATTATTTTATGTAACAATTTTATAAATAATTAGGAGGAGCTTATGAAAAAGACACATATTATAGGCATAATTTCAGTTACTGTGCTTCTACTTAGCACAATAACAATCTACGGATATGAAAGTTCAGTCAACAAAAACATTAACACTTATAAAGCTACTCAGGAATCAACACCAAGTGTTACAACAATTCCTGCAACTACAACACCTGTAACTACTAATCCTACAACCAAGCCTGTAACAACTACTAGACCGGTGACAAAACCTACAACAAAGCCGGTGGCTACTACTAAACCTGCAGCTACAAAGCCTAAAACTACAACAGCTGCTAAGAACAATGTTAAAGAAACAACAAAGATTTACAACAAAGTAAAATCTATTTCATTAGACAAGAAAGCTATTCGTTTAAATAAGGGGGATAAAAGAACTCTTACTTCTTACGTAAAATACAAGAAGCGTAAAAAAGTCGTTAACGAACCTTTAATCTGGAAAACATCAAACAAAAAAGTTGCTACTGTTTCCCGGAAAGGTGTAGTAAAAGGAAAATCAAACGGAAAGGCATACATAACTTTAAAATCAAAAATCACAGGCAAAACCGTAAAATGTAAAGTTACCGTTGCAAAGACAAAATACGTTGCCTTCACTTTCGATGACGGTCCGGGAATCTACACAGACAAGCTTCTTAAAGCTTTAGACAAGAACAATGCAAAAGCAACATTCTTCGTAGTTGGCTCATGTGTAAACTCACATAAGACACAATTAAAGAATGAATATAAACTTCATATGGAAATAGGTAGCCATACATACAATCACAGCAACCTGAAAACTTTATCAGTGCCACAAATCAAAAAAGAACTTGGCTCAACAAATAAAGTAGTAAAAAGTGTAATCGGTACAACACCTACGCTACTTCGTCCACCATATGGAAGCTATAATAAAACAACAGGAAAGTACGCAGGCGTACCAATGATATACTGGTCAGTAGACACACTTGACTGGAAATACAGAAACGTAAACTACGTATCAAGTACAATCCTAAAAGAAACAAAAGCTTGGGATATCGTACTTCTACACGATATACACCAGACATCAGTAGACGGATTTATAAAGGCGTTGCCAACACTTAAAAAGAGAGGTTACGAACTGGTAACAGTAAGCGAATTGTACAGCCTTAAAGGCAAAAAACTTAAAAACGGAGTAATGTATTTTAGTCCTAATAGGGATTAACTTTTCCACAAAAAAGAACAACCAACTCAACGAAAGCACACTTTTGCTGCTCTCGGCTCATAGCGGTACTAAGAATCTATGACAGTTTCACTGCCCTATCTTCTAAGAACCGACGGCCTCAAAGTGCTTTCTTTAGAGTTGGTTGTTCTTTTTTATATACTATTTCCAAGTTTTTACTGTGTTTTTTGAAGTTTCTTTCGCCATCTCCACAAAACAAATTTTTCCGGGATTCGTTTTAAGACTATCTGTATTTCTTCTTTTTTGTCTATTTTTTTGAGCATTACTGTTTGCACTCCTGCTCTATTGGCTCCCCATATGTCTGTGAAGATTTGATCGCCTAAAAATAGCGTATTCTTAGGTGTTGTTCCCATAAGTTCCATTGCTTTCCTGTAGTTTTTTGTGCTTGGCTTATGAGCATCAAATATGTATTTTGACTTTACTGCATATGCAAATGGCTCAACTCTTGGCTCTTGATTATTTGATATAAGACATGTATCTATTCCTAATTTATGTATTTTGTCAAACAATGCCACTATTTCTTCTGTGGCTGTTGCTCCGTGAGGAACCAATGTGTTGTCTATGTCAGATATTATTCCTCTGATTCCCTGTTTGTAATACATTTCAAAATCAATATCATAAACTGAATCCAGATACTCATTTGGGTAAAATCTTTCCAGCATTTTGTCTCCTTAAGTTTTATTTTAGTAATTTTTTTAATTCATCCATAAAGGTATTTACGTCCTTAAATTCCCTATATACAGATGCAAAGCGCACATAGGCTACCTGATCAAGCTGTTTTAGTCTCTCCATTACAATCTCGCCAATAACCTGACTTGGAATTTCTTTCTTTTCCATGTTAAAAATAGTATTTTCAACATCTTCCACAGCCTGCACTATA
>ENA-UESU01001930-UESU01001930.1-human-gut-metagenome-genome-assembly--contig:-NODE-1930-length-13932-cov-6.066185_pt1 | contig 13932 bp, 9 predicted proteins | sample MGYA00243007_ERZ508008 | MGnify/ENA primary metagenome ERZ508008 (study PRJEB26167, sample SAMN06115399) | human gut metagenome | host: Homo sapiens | place: China:Henan | collected 2016-06-23 | study...
AATGGCTGTCTTACGAATCAAAAGTCCATTCCTCTTTATGTAGGTAGCACTTCGGGAATGGAGTTGCGGATTTAAGGTATAACTGATTTTGAGGCTTGGAAGGTGTAATTTGGGTAAAAACTAGGGCTTATTTCGAGTATTATTTAACGAACCTTTTTTGATATGACAAATGTAGTTATTTTCTTTTAATTACCAAAAAAGTTGTCATAAGGTTTAATATGTTTGTAATCAATGGTTAAACGATAGTAATTGTTCTTTGCGCATAACCTTCTAAAAGTCGTTTTGGACGATCTCTATAAACCTTCGTTTAACGAATCAAAAAATGATAGTGTAAAGTGGTTGTCAGACCCGTAAAAGTGGGGACTGGTTGCAGGGACTGTCTAAATATCGTTTAGGCAGTCCTTTTGCTATTTACCAACTACCCCCTCCAACTCCCCCTTACACAGGGGGAGAGCTGATTACTAATTGGTTGCTATTGTCTTAATAATTTCTGGGTTAATATTTCCGGGGCTTGGAGATGTTCCGGGAGGTATTCTGCTTGGTTGGCTCGGGAGGGACAGATGTCGATGCCCCCACGACGGGTGTAGATACAGGATACCGCGAGAATCTCCGGGTGGAAGAGGTCCCACAAGCGTTTGTAGGTCATTTCACATATCTCTTCGTGGAAGTGGTTCTCGTTTCGCAGGGAGACGATGTATTTCAAGAGGGAGGCATGATCCGGCAGGCGGTCGGCTTGCATATGGATGTAGATGCTGCCCCAATCGGGTTGTTTCGTGATTTTGCAGTTACTCCGTAACAGGTGGCTGCCTACCTTGATTTCCCCTCTTCCGGTTGTCCGGCTTTCCAGTAATGCCGGGTTTTCACTGTACTCGGTGAAGGTTTCCCGTTCGATACCGGGCGTGGTTTCCAGCAGCGTGTAGTCTTGAAAATCAAAATACGTTTTTTCGGGAACCTGACGGAAAAACGTGGCCTCTACACAGGTTTGCAGTATTTGTTCGAGGTCCGATTTCACGGTTTGGAGATATGTTTCTATGCCCGATGGAATGTCTTCCCCGAGGCGGGTCATGTTTAAGGAGTTTAAGTATAGTTTCAGCGATTTACTTTCCACGATACACGGGCTGTTGGCCGGGTAGATCAGTTTTAGAACCCCACATACGGGTAATCCATTTCGAGTTAAGAATCCTGCTTCATAGGCGTGCCAAGTGTCGAATCCTCGGAACAATTCTTCCGGGGAATGAATATCGTAAATCTCCCGGTTCAGGTTCCGTGGGACCGGAACGAGAATTGACGGGCAATAATCAGTCGGGTAGGCAACTTGTTGACCGAGGACTTTGGATTCAATACTCATGATCAGAAGTTTTGCATATTGTATAATTTCGTGTAGATGCCGTCCAGTGCCAGCAGTTCTTCATGGCGTCCCCGTTCCACGATTTTACCCTCGTGGAAGACGCAGATCATGTCGGCGTTGCGGATCGTTGAAAGACGATGGGCCACGACGATGGAGGTGCGGTTTTTCATCAGGTTATCGAGGGCCTCCTGCACGAGCTTTTCAGACTCGGTGTCCAGCGCAGAGGTCGCCTCGTCAAGGATCATGATGGGTGGGTTTTTCAACACGGCCCGGGCGATGCTCAAGCGTTGGCGTTGTCCACCGCTTAACTTGCCTCCGCGGTCCCCGATACAGGTGTCATACCCTTTCTCGGTTTGCATGATGAACTCGTGGGCATTGGCAATACGGGCTGCCCGTTCAACTTCTTCCCGGGTGGCCGATTCAACGCCAAAGGCGATGTTATTAAAGATTGTATCGTTGAAGAGGATCGGGTCTTGGTTCACGTTCCCCATGAGTTCGCGTAAACCATGTAATGATACATCCTTGATGTTGATGCCATCGATCAGGATTTCACCCTTGATCACGTCGTAGAAACGGGGCAGGAGATCGACAAAGGTACTCTTCCCGGAGCCGGATTGTCCGACGAGGGCAACGGTCTGTCCTTTTCCTATTTTGACATTCACGTCCTTTAGGACGGTGCGGTCCGGACGGTAAGCAAAACTCACGTTGCGGTATTCGATTTCTTTGTTGAATCCGTTTAACGGTTTCGGTTGTTCGGGTTCCAGTATGGTTGATTCGGCATTCAGTATCTGGTCGATACGGTCCATGGCGGCGGCTCCTTTCTGGATGCTGTATAGTGCCGTGGAGAATTGTTTTGCCGGGTTGATGATCGAGTAGAAGAGAGCGATGTAGGCGATAAAGCTTGAGGCGTCCATGAGAGGTGTCTGCCCTAGAATAAGAAGACCACCGAACCACACGACGATTACCACGACGATAGTTCCGAGGAATTCACTCATCGGGTGAGCGAGTGAACGACGCCACATCAAACGGTTCATGATCTGACGATACTGTTCATTATGCGAGGTGAAGAGTTTATCCATTTTATCCTCGGCGTTGAATGCTTTGATCACGCGGAGGCCGGAAAGGGTTTCCTCGATGTTTGACAGGATTTCGCCCATCTTGTCCTGCCCTTCCTTGGAGCGCTTTTTCAAGGTTTTTCCCACCTTACCGATTAATGTACCCATGATGGGCAGTAGTACTAGCACGAACAGGGTTAGTTGCCAGCTCATGAAGATCATTCCGGAGAGGTAGATCAGGATGATGATGGGGTTCTGGAAGAACATTTCCAACGAGTTCATGATGGAGTTCTCCACTTCCTGTACGTCACCTGTGGTACGGGCGATGATGTCACCCTTGCGTTCTTCGGAGAAGAAGGGAAGAGGCAATGATAATATCTTTTGGTATATTTTCCGACGAATATCCCGCACGACACCATTCCGGATAAACACGATCTCGTAGGAGGCGAGATAGGAGAATCCCGTTTTGAATAATGCGGCCAGTACGAAGAAACCACCGGCAAATAGTAAGGTGGTCGATGCGGAAAAATGTTGTTTTGATAGCGTGACATAATAGTTGAAGTTCGTCATCAAGCTCTCCTTGTTTAGTTCGAAGGGAACGAGTTCTGTTACTTCTTCTGTCACGTTGAAAAGGATGTTTAGCACGGGTACGAGTAACACGAACGAAACAGAACCGAATGCGGCGGAAAGAATATTGTAGAAGATGTTTTTTCCGAGTCTGGATTTGTAAGGAGGGATGAACCTCTTCAAAATTTGTATGAAATCACGCATAATAATTGAAAATTGAAAGTTGAAAATTGAAAATGAGAATAGAATACATTTTCAATTCTCCATTTTCAATTTTCAATTGTTTTATAGTTTTCCCGTGTAGTTTGACGGGCTGATTTGTTTGAGTTGTTCTTTCAACTCGGCTGATACGTCAAGCGTGTCGATAAACTCAGCGATGGAGGCTTGTGTTACCTTGCTGTTGGTACGGGTAAGGGCTTTTAACGCCTCGTACGGGTTGGGGTAAGCTTCGCGGCGAAGTATGGTCTGGATGGCCTCGGCTACCACGGCCCAGTTATCCTCTAGGTCTGCCTCGATGGCGGCCTTGTTGATGATCAGTTTGTTCAATCCTTTCAGCGTGGATTTGAAGGCGATGATCGTGTGGGCCAAGGGTACCCCGATGTTACGTAAGACGGTGGAATCCGTGAGGTCGCGTTGCAGACGGGAGATCGGCAGTTTGTTACTGAGGTGATCAAGCACTGCATTTGCTATTCCTAGGTTACCTTCCGAGTTCTCGAAGTCGATCGGGTTTACCTTGTGGGGCATGGCTGACGAGCCAACCTCTCCGGCCTTGATTTTTTGTTTGAAGTAGGTCATGGAGATATACGTCCAGAAGTCACGATCCAAGTCCACCACGATGTTGTTGATGCGGCGCAGGTTGTCGAACACGGCGGCAAAGTTGTCGTAGTTGGATATTTGGGTGGTGTATTGTTCCCGCTCTATTTTCAGTTTTTCGGTGAGGAACTTGTTGGCAAATGCAGTCCAGTCGATCTCAGGGTAAGCCACGTTGTGGGCGTTGAAGTTCCCGGTGGCACCTCCGAATTTACCGGAACAAGCTACTTTTTTCAGTAATTCCAGTTGTTTGGTCAGACGATAGACGAATACACGGATCTCTTTACCCAATCGAGTCGGAGATGCCGGTTGCCCATGGGTCTTTGCCAGCATAGGTACGTCTTTCCACTCTTCGGCCAGCTCTTCGAGTTTGGCAATCAGTTCGTCAATCACGGGGTAGTACACGTCGTGAATGGCATCGCGGAAAGAACAGGGTACTGCCGTGTTGTTGATGTCTTGTGAAGTTAACCCGAAGTGTATGAATTCTTTGTACTCGTGGAGGTTCAGTGCGTCGAACCGTTCCTTAATGAAGTATTCCACAGCTTTCACGTCGTGGTTGGTTACTTTCTCGATGTCTTTGATCTTTTGGGCATCCTCGACGGTAAAGTCCAGGTATATTTCTTTCAAGTTGTCAAACAGCGCGTGGTCGAATCCCCGTAATTGTGGTAACGGTAACTCGCAGAGAGCGATGAAGTATTCAACCTCTACCATTACCCTGTAACGAATCAGGGCACTCTCGGAAAAGTAGTTTGCCAGGCTATCTACTTTGTCCCTGTATCTGCCGTCAACCGGCGAAATTGCTGTTAATGCTTGCATATTTATTTGTTTTTCACGTTATTGTTAAATCAAGGAATTTACTTTCTCACGCGAAAGTACAAAATAGTTCGTAAAGTTCATAAGGTCTGGAAAGTTTATAGACTTTATGAACTTTAAGGCAGTGTCGTTGCCTTGATGTTTGCGAAAAAATGTTTAAGTTTACGGGAAATTTAATGCACTGTTTATGGGTTTTGCACGAGATTTTTCGAGAGGAATACAAGCATATGGGAAGGCGATAAGTTTATTGTTTTCTAGTAAGTTGTGGTATTTTATGCTTTTCCCGGTGGTGATTGTCATCGTGTTGTTCGTGGCCGGTAATTATGCCGTGGGGTATTTGGGGGACGGACTTTCCGGTGTGATCGAGGCGAAAATGACGGAGTGGATCGAGGGTATATCGTGGTTGGAATGGGTGTCGGGAGTGGCCGGATTCTTGGTAAAGTTGTTAACCCGTTTCCTGTATTATATACTATTTATTTCGTTTGGGGGATATGTGGTAATGGTGGTGATGTCACCTGTTTACTCGTGGCTTTCGGAACGGACGGAAGAAATTGTGTCGGGACGGGAATACTCGTTTAATTTGAAACAGTTGTTTTGGGAAATCGGACGGGGTATTGCAATTTCGTTACGTTGTATGATCCTGCAATTACTTGTGATGATTGTGTTGTTTTTCGGTTCTTTTATTCCTTTGGCTGGATTGGTTATGCCTGTACTGACCTTTGGAGTGGGGGCTTATTTCTACGGGTTCGCTTTTATGGATTATGCCGTGGAGAGAAAGCGTTTCCGGGTAAAGGAGAGTGTTCGTTATATGCGACATAATGCGGGAAGCGTGACGGCTATCGGGACTGTGTTTGCCTTGTCGTTGATGATCCCGTGGGGGAGTATAGTGGTTTGCAGTTTCGTGTCGTTACTTTCAGTAGTGGCGGGAACGGTGGTGGTAGAGGAACAGTTGGGGGAGGAAAATATTCAAAAATTGAAAGATATAGCATGATGAGAAAGTGGTTGATTGTTTTGGTTTTGTTGATGGGAAGCCTGCAGATGTTTGCCGGGGAGGAAAAAAATGATTCGGGGGAGAATCGGGAACTGGTTTACAAGGTGGATATTAAGGACGAGATTGGTCCTAGTATATGGCGGCTGGTGAAAAGGTCTTTTGACCGGGCCACGGACGAAAATGCAGATGTTATTTTGGTGCATATGAACACGTACGGGGGAATGGTGGTGTATGCCGATTCTCTACGTAGCTTGATATTGAATTACCCGAAACCGGTGTGGGTGTTTATTGATAATAATGCAGCCTCTGCGGGGGCGTTGATTTCTATTGCCTGTGACCGTATTTATATGCGGGAGGGGGCGAATATAGGTGCGGCAACAGTCGTGAACCAAACGGGGGATGCCATGCCCGATAAGTACCAGTCATATATGCGATCGATGATTCGGGCCACGGCTCAGGCACACGGGAAGGATACTGTGATGGAGAACGGGCAAAGGGTGATTCGTTGGAAACGGGATCCGAGGATTGCCGAAGCTATGGTGGACGAGAGGGTTGTAGTTGAGGGGGTAACGGATAGCGGGAAAGTGGTAACGTTTACTCCGCATGAGGCGATACAATACGGGTTCTGTGACGGAATTGCGGAGAGCGTGGTGGAAGTGTTACAGAAAGAGGGAATTACGAATTACGAGTTGCATGAGTATAAACCGACGACGATGGATCGGTTTATAGGGTTTCTGATCAGCCCGATCGTACAAGGGATTTTGATCATGATTATTATCGGAGGAATTTATTTCGAGTTGCAGACTCCGGGAGTTGGTTTCCCCTTGGTAGCAGCGATAACAGCGTGTTTGTTGTATTTTGCCCCGTTGTATCTGGAGGGAATGGCAAATTACGTGGAGATGATCTTGTTTGTGGTGGGGATTATCCTGCTGCTGCTGGAGATCTTCGTGATACCGGGTTTCGGTGTCTCCGGGGTACTGGGAATTGTTTGCGTGGTGGCGTCGTTGGTATTGGCGGGGATTGATGATTTCACGTTTGATTTCTTGCCGGATTTCACAAGTGCTATTATTCGCTCGTTGTTTTTCGTGGTGAGTTGTTCGTTACTCTCGCTGTTCGGGAGTATTTGGTTGAGCCGAAAATTGTTTGGTTCCCGGCGATTGAATTTTGCCCTTCATGCAGAGCAGAAAGTGGAGGATGGTTTCGTGGGCGTGGATATGGCGGCAAAGGAAGAGATCGGTAAAGAGGGAATTGCATTCACGGATTTACGTCCGGCGGGGAAGGTAATGATCGGAAACGAGGTGTATGATGCCGTGTCAGACACGGGTGCTTTTATCGAGAGAGGAAAAGTGGTACGGGTGGTTAAATACCAGGCCGGGCAGGTTTACGTGGTTATGAGTTAGATGCCGGTTATTTGATCTTTTTCAACAGGCGATTGTATTCGTGTAAAAAGTTCGGGGTGAAGATGTTAGCATCTGCATTTTGTTCGATCTCTTTGCGTGACCAGAAACGCCCCTCGTCCACTTCATCGTTATTGATGTGAATGGCGTCATGAGAGGTACAAAGAAAGGGGAATACGAGTTCTCGTTCGCGGGAACTCTCCCACACGTAGGAACCGAGGAAACGGGCCTTGAATTTCGTGATTCCCAATTCTTCGAAAGTTTCCCGTTTTAAAGCATCTTCTATTTTCTCTCCCAGTGCGACGTGACCACCCACGGCAGTATCCCACATTCCGGGAAGAAAGTTCTTTTTCATGCTGCGTTTTTGCAGGTAAATATCCCCTTGTCCGTTGATCAGGTGGAGATGCACGACGGGATGCAGGAGCATGGAACCGGAATGACAACTTCTACGGGTTGCTTTACCGACGACTTCGCCTTTCTCGTTCACGATAGGTAACCATTCGTCTTGACTGGCTGCTTTGGCAAGTAGTCTGTTCTTAACAAACAGCGTGAGGAAGAATAGGGCAATCAGAATATACAATAGAGGTCCTTCTATGAATTGATGTATTTCTTCGTCAAAGATAAAGGCAGAAGTGAAAGCTAGGACGGTATGCAATACGAGCAGGTAAAATAGCAGGCGTAGCATCCGGTGCATGGCTTGTTGCTGTTCCGGGGTGATCTGTAATGTCTTGCGGTATGATTCGGGCAATGTCTGAGTCATGTCCGCTTTCGAAAATGCAAATATCCCGATTAGCACGCACATGGCAGCTTCCACGATGGTTTGTTGTATCCTCTCAAATGAAGTTCCTTCGAGCAACACGCTGACTGCCGCAAGGGCAATGAAGAACAGGGTGTTGAAGAGTGTCATCTTGTTGATACGTTTCTCCCTGATCCATGAATAGAAAAACTCTCCGGCTCCTAACACGATCACGGCTATTAAACCGATTTTCGGACCAAAAAACTCTTCAGCAATAAAGTATAGAAGAATAAGGATAAAGGAGGGGAGAAGGGACTTCATGCAATTGAAAATTGAGAATTGAAAATGGAAAATTAAAAGACAGGTTACAAGTTAATATTTAACTTGTAACCTGTAGACTTAACTATCTAATCTCGGCGTTGAATAGGTGTTTGTAGGTACCCATCAACTTGTTCATGATTTTGTCGATCTGTTTGTCCGTGAGGGTCTTCTCTTCGTCGAGAAGGGTGAAACTGACGGCGTAGGACTTCTTGTCTGTACCGAGTTTTTCTCCCTCGTACACGTCGAATAACGTGACGGATTTCAGTAATGATTTTTCTGTACGGAACGCTGTTTCTTTGATTTCCTTGAAAGTGACTTTCTTATCAAGCAACAAGGCTAAATCCCGTTTTACAGAAGGAAATTTCGGTAGCGGGGTGTAGGTTACCTTGAGGTTTTTGATGGCTTTCAGAATGTTTTCCCACGAGAATTCAGCGTAGTAGACTTCTTGATTGACATCTGCTTTTTTCAGCGGGGCTTTACTCAAGATACCCATGGATACGATATGTTTATCCCCGGCTTTGTACGTCAGTCCTTCCCGGAAGATGTCCTTGTCTGTGGCATCAATTTTCAAGTTATCGGGGTGAAGTCCTAGACGGGTTAATATCATTTCGCAATACGCTTTCAAATAGAAGAAGTCAGTTTTCGTCTCTTTGACATTCCAGGTGGTCATGTTTTTATTCCCCGTGATGAAGAGAGAAAGCAAGTTGGCTTCTTTGTATTGTTTTTGCGGGTTGTCAATGCCTTCTTTTTTGTTGAAGGTGTAGCCTTTACCGAACTCGAATAATTTCAAGTTGTTGTTTTTCCGGTTGATGTTGTAAGCAATGTTTTCCAGTCCGCCGAAGAGCAGGGATTGACGCATGGCACCCAAGTCTGCGCTAAGTGGGTTGAATAACATTACCGTCTGCGTGGGATCGAAACACTTGAAGTCTTCGTAATAGCTAGCTTTCGTCAACGAATTGTTCATTACTTCACAGAATCCGTTTGCTGCTAATAGGTCTGAGATGATGTTTTTCAGCTGGAAGTCATCCGGTTTTTCGGAATAGCTTAACGTGGATCTCACGCTGGCAGGTACTTCCACGTTGTTGAAACCGTAGATGCGAAGAATATCCTCGATCACGTCAGCCTCTCTTTGCACGTCAACACGGTAGGGGGGGACATGCAATAAAAGACCCTCTTCGCACTCTTCCACGATTTTCATTTCAAGAGAACGGAGGATGTTTTTGATTACCTCATGGTCAATTTTTTTACCAATCAATCGATCCACGTGAGCATATTTTATGGACACTTCGAAATCTTTCACGGGTTCCGGGTAGATGTCGATGGGAGCGCAAGTAATCTTACCTCCGGCAACTTCTTTAATCATCATGGCGGCTAATTTCAGCGCGTAGATCACGATGTTCGGGTCTGTTCCCCGTTCATAACGGAAAGAGGCATCCGTGTTCAAACCATGACGGCGAGCTGTTTTGCGAACAAATACCGGGTCGAAACAAGCGCTTTCCAAGAACACGTTTGTTGTCGTGTCTGAGATACCGCTTTCCTGTCCACCAAATACCCCGGCGATACACATGGGGGCTTCGGTGTTACAGATCATCAGGTCATCCTCGTGTAACTCTCTTTCCACTCCGTCTAGAGTTGTGAATTTAGTTCCTTGGGCAACACTTTTCACGATAACCTCGTTGCCTTTTACTTTGTCTTTATCGAAAGAGTGCAAAGGTTGTCCCAGGCCGAAAAGAATGTAGTTGGTCACGTCCACGATATTGTTGATCGGGTGTAATCCGATGGCTTTCATCCGGTTTTGTAACCATTCCGGGGAAGGTTTTACGGTTACTCCTTCAATACATATTCCGGCATACCGACGGCAGGCTTCTGGACGTTCTACTCGTACGGTGATTTTAGCATCCGTACTGTCCGGTTGGAAAGTTTCCACGGAGGGAAGAGTATAGTGAATATCTTGTGTCTGTTGTAAATAAGCGGCTAGATCACGGGCTACACCGAGATGTGAGGCTCCGTCAATCCGGTTCGGGGTAATATCGACTTCGATAACCGTGTCCCGGTAAACGTTGAAATAGTCTGCGGCTGGTATTCCAACCGGGGTATTTTCGGGTAATACCATGATTCCGGCATGATCGGTTCCGACACCGATTTCGTCTTCGGCGCAGATCATACCGTTAGAGGCTACACCTCGTATTTTTGATTTCTTGATCACGAACTCTTCATCACCTTTGTAAAGGGTTGTTCCTACGGTGGCAACGACTACTTTCTGTCCGGCAGCCACGTTAGGGGCCCCGCAGACAATTTGTTCCGGTTCACCCGTTCCCAAATCAACAGTCGTCACGTGTAGATGGTCCGAATCGGGATGTGCCTCGCAAGTTAACACATGACCGATGACCAATCCTTTTAATCCCCCTTTTATTGCCTCAAATTCTTCGTACCCGCCAACTTCCAGTCCGATACTTGTCAGAATTTTGCAAATCTCTTCAGTGCTTTGGTCGATCTTTAGATAGTCTTTCAACCAGTTCAGTGATACGTTCATATTTTAATTTTAGGTTTTAGATTTTAAATTTTAGATTCCGGCCGCACGGGGCCGTACATTTAAACAAACGATAATTTCCGAATCCTTTAGCTAAGGTCTAACATACGTTGAATGGGTAACCAAGCTTTCTCTTTCAAGTCTTCCGGGAGTCGTACCTCGTATTGCTCTTTTTCAAGGGCTTCAAGTACTTTTTCCAGTGTTACTTTCTTCATCTGGCCGCATATGGTTTTCGGATGAATTGGGATAAACTCTTTGGTCGGGTTATCTGCCTGGAGTTTGTGAATGGTTTCCAATTCCGTGGCAATGATAAATCGTTGTTTGGGGGATTCCTTGGCATGTTTGATAATTCCTGCCGTGGAATACATGAAAGCACGGGGATGGTTTAATATCCGGTCGTCGTGCGAACAACTGGATTCAGGATGAATCAGCACGTCGGCATCGGGATATTCTTCCAATTTATCCAGTACCATCTGAGTATCAATTTTGTTATGTACGCAACAGTCTCCGTTCCAAATTTCCATTTCACGTCCGGTGACCTTTTGTATATAGGCTCCCAGATTTTTATCGGGAACGAAAAGTATCTTTTTATCTTTCGGCAGGCTTTGTACGATTTTCAAGGCATTGGAAGAAGTACAGCAGTAGTCCGTGTAAGCTTTTACTTCAGCTGTGGTGTTCACGTAACTGACAATAAGGCCATCCGGGTTTGCTTTTTTCCATTCTCTCAAGTCATATCCGCTTACGCCTTCGGCTAAGGAGCAACCGGCTCCTTCCGCAGGAATTAATACTTTCTTGTTGGGAGAGATGATGGATGCTGTTTCCGCCATGAAATGTACACCGCAAAAGACGATAATATCGGCTTCGGTGGTTCCGGCCATCTGGGAAAGTCCCAGGGAGTCACCCAAATAGTCAGCAATGTCTTGCACTTCAGGACGAGTATAGTAATGCGCCAAAATGATGGCGTTTTTCTCTTTCTTGAGTTGTTTTATCCTGTCGATAATCTCTGTCTGCGTCATAACTTTGTTTTTTGAGACTTCAAAGATATAATAATTTTAGATTTAATGATTTTAGATTGAAACTTACGAAAGTAAGTTTTATAATCCTCAATTTTTATCTTTTAGTTTTAATCTTTTAGTTCATCTTAATGTTCATGCTAATATCCAAAGCTGTAACCGAGTGGGTGAGGGCACCGACACTGATGTAATCAACCCCGGTAGCGGCAACACCTTGGAGACGGGGGATACTTATGTTTCCGGATGCCTCTGTCTTTGCCCTGCCCGCGATAAGTCTCACAGCTTCGGCCATAGTTTCGTTACTCATGTTGTCGAGCATGATAATGTCTGCACCCGCGTCAATGGCTTGTTGTACCTCTTCTAATGTTGTGGTTTCCACTTCCACCTTGATACTTAACGGAAGATTCTGTTTCACGGCTTTCACGGCATTCGGAATACCTCCGGCAATCTTGATATGGTTGTCTTTCAGCATGATCATATCGTAAAGTCCCATCCGGTGATTGGAACCACCTCCATGGTGTACGGCCATTTTGTCCAGTACTCGCAGGCCGGGAGCTGTTTTCCGGGTGTCCAGTAGTTGAGTATGTGTTCCTGCTAATTCTTTCATGTAGTGAGAGGTAGCTGTTGCGATACCGGACATCCGTTGCAGGATATTCAGTGATAAACGCTCCCCGCAAAGTAACGTGCGGTAGCTGGCCTCGATGCGCAGGATAATATCCCCTTTCTTCACAGCGGTTCCGTCAGTAACAAGAGGTTCCCATACTATATCTTTTTCAAATCTTTCAAATACTTGTTTTGCGATCTCCAGCCCGGAAATAACACCGTCAGCTTTTGCTTTCATTTCGGCAACTGCTTTAGCATGTACCGGGATAATGGCGTTGGTCGTAATATCTCCCGTTGCGATGTCTTCTTCTATCGCAAGGTCGATGAGTCTGTCTATGAGCGAATCGTACATATATTAATTTTAGATTTTAAATTCAACTAATTTCTTGATTTATGATTTTAGATTAAACTCCCTCCCGGCTACGCCGTACTCCCTCTATAAACAGAGGGAGAGTTAAAAATACCATCTTGAGATTGAAGAGTAACTAAACTCCTCCTCTGTTTATAGAGGAGGTGCCCGAAGGGCGGAGGAGTTCTCATTTTCAATTCTCCATTTTCCATTTTCAATTGTTCAGGATTACCGGTGTTGTTTTGATCTCTTTGCCCTTCTGTTGAATGATATGGCAAACATAGTCATCATTCGGGGTGGGGTAGTCGGAACGGAAATGACCGCCGCGGCTTTCTTTACGGAAGAGGGCGGAACGGATGATTAATTTGGCAACGGTAAGTAAGTTTTTACTTACCAGCGAATAGTATTCGTTCTCTTCGAATATTTCGGTTTGTTCCAAGTGGAGCAAGTTTTCCAATCCTTCTTGTAATCCGTTTGCCGTGCGAATAATACCAGCTTCTTGAGTCATTATGTTGGCGACTTTGTTTTTTAAAGACAGGTAGGCATCCTGTTTTTGATGATTTAGGGAGAATAGAGGTGTGGTTTCCGGAATCGGGGCTTCTCGTCGGTTACATACGGAGTCTTCCACCGCACGTTTCCCGAAAACCAAGCATTCGATAAGCGAGTTGGATGCCAATCTGTTGGCTCCCATGATTCCAGAAGAAGCAAGTTCTCCGCACACGTACAGGTGTGGGATATTTGTACGTCCCGTGAGATCCGTTTTCACCCCGCCCACGGTGTAATGTGCGGCAGGAGCAACCGGAATACGGTCTGTCATGTCGATGCCCAATTCCGCACATTTCTCGAAGATGTTGGGGAAACGTTTCTTGATCTTTTCCGGGTCAAGGTGTTTTAACGACAAATAAACGTAGTCCTCATGGTGTTCTTTCATTTGTTGGAATATGGACTGTGCCACGATGTCCCGTGGGGCAAGTTCTGCCAGTTCATGTTTTCCCACCATAAAGCGTTCACCTTGTTGATTTAATAGGTGTGCGCCTTCACCGCGTACAGCCTCGCTCACCAGATATGCTTCTCCGGTAGGCGTGTAGATCGCGGAGGGATGAAATTGAATGAATTCCATGTCCACGATTTCACATCCGGCGTTATAGGTTAAAGCCAAACCGTCACCAATAGTGGTATGAGGGTTGGTTGTGCGTTTATAAATGGCTGAAGTCCCTCCGGAAGTCAAGAACACGTTATGTCCGGAGAATACCTCTTCCCGGTTCTCGTTAAAATCCCAGCATCTGACACCATAACATCCATGTTCGTCTTGTAATAAGGCAATGACGGCATGATTATCGAATATTTCCACGGTAGGACAATGCTCCACTTTATCAATCACGAAATTCGTGATCATTCT
>ENA-UESU01001936-UESU01001936.1-human-gut-metagenome-genome-assembly--contig:-NODE-1936-length-13893-cov-32.764114_pt1 | contig 13893 bp, 10 predicted proteins | sample MGYA00243007_ERZ508008 | MGnify/ENA primary metagenome ERZ508008 (study PRJEB26167, sample SAMN06115399) | human gut metagenome | host: Homo sapiens | place: China:Henan | collected 2016-06-23...
GACTGCACCTTCTCCGAGGGGGCCAAGATTCAACTGGGTTCCCAGGGGAAGGGAGAGAACAATGCCGCCGCGCCCTCCACCGGCGCGTTCCCGGTGACCATCTCCAATGTGAAGGCCGAAAATGGCAGCGAGGTTGCGGTTGAGCTGGCCTATCAGGCGGCCAAGGATGCGGACATCCCCACCATCACCCTGGCCTCTGGGGACACCTTTGAAAAGACGGAAGAGGGCGTCCTTGTGGCACAGGTCGGGGAGACGAAATACACCTCTATCGATGAGGCTTTGACCGCCGCGCTGTCCGCAGAAGATCACACCCTCACCCTGCTGCAGGATGTGACAAAAGACATATCCATTGCGGCGGGCAGCACCCTCACCATTGAGGGCAACGGCAAGACCCTGTACGGCACCGTCAACTGCTCGGTAGCTTCGGGCGACGATGCCAACCAGACCAACACGAAACTCACCTTCAATAATCTGACCCTGGACGGCGACACCAACAGAGATGGAACGGCGGATAAATCCATCCTCATTACCTCTCAGAATCAGAGCGCAACTGTTGTCAGCGGTCTGAACCTGACTATGACCAACTGCACCGTGCAAAACTCCAAGGCAGGAGTGAGCGGTGGACAGGGACTTTATCTGACCAACGTGAAAAATCTGACCATTGATGACTGCACCTTTACGAACTGCGGCGGCATTAACTATGCCATCGATCTGAACCTGGTCGCCGTACAGGATGCCGTGATCTCGATCACCAACACTAGGTTTGAAGGAAATTGCGGTGCTTCCGGCCCCATTAAAGTCGCTGAACGCGGCACGGGTGACGGGACTGAAGCCGATGATATCACCGGCGCGCGGGCCAGCGTCAAGTCCCTGACTATTTCCGGTTGTACTTTTAACAATTCGAATCCAATTTTGGGCGGCGATATTGTTCTTGGGGTAACAACAAAGACGGGCGAAAAGGACGGAAATGATACCGGCTCCTTCCCTGTTACCATTGCGGACAACAAGACTACCAAAGAAGACAAGCAGCTAAAGATCAAACTGGCCTACACAGATGACTCGGCCAGGGATATTACTACGGACATTGGCAGTGCGGTGGTAGGCGATGGAACAACAGACCCCGCGCAGGGCTTTACCATCACCGCCACCGCCGGCGAAGGCGGCGCCATCACTCCCAGCGGCAAGGTGGCCGTTGCCAAGGGCGGCAGTCAGACCTTCACCGTCGCCGCCGACAGCGGATATTCCATCTCTGATGTGACCGTCGATGACAGCACCGCCGCAGACGTGGTGCAGAACGATAACGGCACCTACACCGTTCAGAATGTGACAAAGGACTGCACCGTCCATGCGACATTCTCGAAAAACAGCTCCTCCGGCGGCTCCTCCTCCAGCTCCACCCGGTACACGGTGAGCGTGGAGGACACGGACAACGGCAGCGTGAAGGTAAGCCCCACCCGCGCCTCCAGAGGCACCACCGTGACCATCACCGTGAAGCCCGACGAGGGCTATGAGCTGGACAAGCTGACCGTCACCGGCAAGGATGGCGATTCCATCAAGCTCACCGACAAGGGCGACGGCAAATATACCTTCAAAATGCCCGCTTCCAAGGTGGAGGTCGAGGCGGTCTTCACCGCGATCGAAACCGAGCCGGAACAGCCCGAATCCCTGCCCTTCACCGACGTGAGCAGCGGCGAGTGGTACTATGATGCGGTGGCCTATGTGTATGAAAAGGGCCTCATGGACGGTACCAGCGCCGTCACCTTTGACCCCGGCGCGGTGCTGACCCGCGCCATGACGGCGCAGGTGCTCTGGAACCTGGCGGGCAGTCCTGCCGCCCCCGGCGGGGCGGGCTTCACCGACGTGGCGGCGGACGCGTGGTACGCCGACGCGGTGAACTGGGCGGCGGCCCGCGGCATCGTGAAGGGGTACGACACCGGCGCGTTTGGGCCGGAGGACAGCGTGACCCGGGAGCAGCTTGCGGCGATTCTGTACCGCTACGCGCAGGCGAAGGGCTATGACACCACCCAGGGCGGGATGGCCGTGCGGGAGTTCAGCGACTCTGCCAGCATCTCCGACTGGGCGCAGGAGGCCATGGCGTGGGCGGTCAACGCGCAGGTGCTCTCCGGCAAGGGGAACGGCGTCCTGGATCCCCAGGGCACCGCGACCCGCGCCGAGGTGGCCCAGATGCTGATGAACTTCGTCGAGCACGTGGGCTGAACACAGTTCCATTCAAAGAGCAATAAAAGAGATAGATGAGTAATTTGGGAGGAATAGAAAAACATGTTGGGAATGATTTTAGCAGCTGGGACAGGATTCTTATTGTTTATATACATTAGTATACTATATCTTCCTATAATAGCAATGAAAGATGAAAGAACAGGAGTAAAACTAGCAAGAAAAAAATTGAGATGGCTATCAAGAATAGTTTTAAAGAGTCTTGGAGTTAAATTAAGAGTAATATATAAAAATAGAAAAAATATAAATGCCTTAGAGAGAGAAAAAGGAATTATTTTTGTATGTCCCGATGGTAAAAACAGTTGGTATTGGGATAGCCCGAAGAATAAGGATTATCGCTACGAGACTTTTGTTTCTTCAGAAATGATCAATTACATAGACAAACATTATAAAACGATAGCCGATCGTCGTGGACGCGCCATTACCGGGCTTAGTATGGGCGGGCATGGAGCACTTTGGAATGCCATCCGGCATAAAGATGTGTTCGGTGCAGCAGGTAGTACCAGTGGTGGAGTCGATATCCGTCCGTTTCCGAAGAATTGGTTGATGTCCGAGCAATTGGGAACAATCGAAGAAAACAGACAGGTGTGGGATGACCATACGGTTATTAATCAGGTGGATAAGTTGCAGAATGGTGATTTGGCATTGATTGTGGATTGTGGGGAAGCGGATTTCTTTCTGGATGTAAATAAGAATCTGCACAACCGTTTGTTGGAACTGAAGATCGATCATGATTTCATCACCCGTCCGGGAGCGCACAACGGTGCTTGGCCGAATTTGGTTCCTTTTTCAGGGACTATTTCCCGGCCCATTTTTTGCAGCGCCTTTTTGGCCGCTTCGTTATGTTTGGTCAGGTATTGGCGGCAGCCGGGCGGTATGCTTTGCAGATGTTCGGCTTCCAAATTGATGACGCCGGGCGGGTTCTTTAATTTCATTTTAAATTGCAGAGCGGCGGCCAGCAGTTTGTCACGGAATTCCGGCGTACGAATATTGTTGAATTCAATGGTGTCGGCTCCGTTGTCGCGGGCGGCTTTGACCAAGGCGTAAAAGTAATCGTAGCTGAGCGGTTTGCCGGCTTCGGGGTTTTTGACGGTGACGTCAATTTTATTCGGCTGCGGCGCTTTTTTCACCATATAGACGGCGCCGGCATCGCCGCGTTTGCGGGCAATCGGGCTCAGCGGGCGGACTTCGATTTCCACGGACGCAGGTTCCCGGTTTTCATCGGTTTGCACCCGAACTTCTTTAATTTCGCGTTTGGGTTCTCCGGTTTTTTTATCAACGGCGGTTTCGCACCATTTTTTCAGTGAAGCGGGATATCCCTTAATCCATGAGGGTTCTTCGGAGTGATCGGAAGCTTCGGGTTTTTCTTTCTTTTCGGGAGCGGTTTCTTTTGCCGGGGCCGGCGGTGTGTCTTCCTTTGGGGCCGTTTTGTTTTTTTGCTCGCGACGGGCAAGCAGCTCATCTATTCTGCGGGCGGTGTCGTTTTCCTGCCGCGTATTGGATTCGTTTGATTCGGCAGTCCGGGAGGCAGGCGTTTGTCTTTCTCTGGATTGCGGAAGTTCGGGCAATTCTTCGCTGATGCTGAAGATTTTGATTTTGGGAGCAGGGCGCAGTTCCTCGGTTTGGGACAGGGGCGGCTGTCCGGAAACGAAAGAATCCGTGTATGCTTCTTCAAAAGTCGGATTATGCTTGTCAAAAGAAAATTCAATCTGCGGCGTTTCGGCTTCCAGTTCTTTTTCGTTAAGCGAAATGATACCCCTTTCGCTCAGAATGCCGATTTTATCCAAGTTCAGTTTATTGTCATCGCCGATGATTTCTTCCAAAGCTTTTTCGTCGTTAATGACGTAGTTCAGCTGTTGCAGCCGTTCCTTTATTTTCCGGAGGGTTGCCTGCCGCTTGTCCGTGTTCGGCGAGGCAGCTTTGCGGGTGGCCGCGTCGGCTCGTTTGCGATATTGGTTTTCCCTTTCGGCTTTGGATAGAACTTTCATGTGCCAATCGTCCTGATGGTTAGATATGAGATAATACTATCATAAAAAAATAATTTTGTCTAATTTTTTCTACATGCTGCAGAGTTTGTTCAGACTGGCAGGGGTGACGGCCTGAAGATAAGGATTGCAGTGTTTTTCCAGACCGAGGGTTACCGGTGCGACCGGTTTTCCCTGTTTGATTTTGCCCATGGCCTCTTCCACATATTGTTTAAGCAGCTGGCTGTTGGGGTTGAAGTATTGGGCGAAGCCGATGCCGTGAATGGTATATTCATGACCGGGATAGAATTTGACGTCGTTCGGGAGTTCTTTGATTTTATTCAGTGTGGCAAACATTTGTTCGGCGCTGCCTTCAAACAGACCGCCGATGCAAAGGTTAAACAGCGTGTCGCCGGTGAAGAGGGCTTTAGCTTCAGGAAAATACCACAGAATATGGCCGATGGTATGGCCGTCAGCGCGGATAATTTCGGCGCGGGAGCTGCCGAGGCTGAACGTATCTCCGTCATTCAGGCCGATGTCTATGCCCGGAATGCGGTTGAGGTCGGCTGCTCCGCCGACAACCTGTGCGCCGTAAAGCGCTTTCAGTTCCAGGTTGGCGTCGGTATGGTCATAATGGTGATGGGTGTTGAAGATATATTGCGGTTTGATGCCCAATTCTTTGCATCTGGCAATAATCGGCGCCGCTTCGGAGGGGTCAACCACGGCGCTTTGTCCCGTTTCTTCATCGGTGAGCAGCCAGGCGTAATTGTCCATGGTGCCGGCCCGGCACAGAACTGGTTCAATTCTTAAGTTACTCATGCTTGTTTCTCCGTCAGTGTCTTATTTATAAATAGTCATCGGGGTTAATTTCATCAATCTGTTCCGGTGAAATATATTGTTCGGCGTAGTCCAAGTAAACTTTGCTGGTGATGAAAACCTTGTAAAGGTCGGGGTCGATATGTCCGTTGTTTTTCATGTCGCGCATAATAGCCAGAACTTCCGAGAGTTTTTTCGGCTCTTTATATGGGCGGTCGTTGGCGGTAAGCGCTTCAAAAATGTCGGCAATGGCCATAATTTTGGCAGGAATGGACATTTGGTCGCCGGTTAGGCCGTTGGGATAGCCTTTGCCGTCTATGCGCTCGTGGTGGGCGCCGGCATATTCAACGACTTTTGAGAGTTCTTTGGGGAAAGGCAGAGCCTTGAGCATATCGATGGTGACAACAATGTGTTCGTTGATCTTTTCCCGTTCCTCTTTGTTGATGGTTCCGTGCGGGATTTTCAGGTTATAGAGTTCGCCGCGGTTATATTGGTCAAAGAGCAGGTCGCCCCGGTCCTGAAGAAGATTTTCAACACCCGGCTGTTCGTAAATTTCAGGGTTTTTGATGTGGTCGCGTTCTGCCCAGGAGAGCCCTTTCATACGGTTGAAGTAACGGGTGAAGGTGATGCGGGAAATCCTGTCCAGTTCGGCAAAGTCGCGTTCGGTCATGTCTTTATCGCCGATGTTGCACTGGGCGATAAAATCGTAATCTTTTTCCAGCTGTCTGACTTTGGCGACAAATTCGGCCTGCAGGTTCTCCGGCGTGTCCGTATCGGCCAAGCGCTTTTTCAGGTAGTCGATATGTGCGTCGCGGCGCAGAATCTCAAAGCGGCTGCGTATTTCATGAATGCGGTTGTAGATGGTTTCCAGCTTGGTGGCTTTGTCAACGATATATTCCGGTGTTGTGACTTTGCCGCAATCATGCAGCCAGGAGGCAATATGCAGCGTGTACCAGTCGTCGCCGCTCATTTCAAAGTCACGCAGCGGGCCGCTGTCTTCCTGAACGGCGGCGGTAGCCAGCAGGCGGGCAATAACGGGCACGCGCTGGCAGTGGGCTCCGGTATAAGGCGATTTGGCGTCAATGGCCCGGGCCAGAACTTCAATGAAAGATTCCAGCAGCTGTCCGTAGGCCTCATTAAGCATCTTGTTTTCCAGCAGAAGACCGATGAGCTTGCAGATTGAAATGGTGTTTTTCTGGGTGTCCAGCGTAAAGGTCAGGGTGCGTCCGCTTTCGTCCCGCGGATTGACAAACTGTGCAATGCCGACAACGTAGCCGCGGCGGGTGGTTACCGGAATGCTGAGAACGGAGACGGTGGCATAATTGTTGTCTTCGTCAAACTCGGCGAAAAAACTGTTGTCAAATTTATTGTCGGCGTAGATGTTATTGGAATTAATGACGCCTTTGCTGAAAAAACAGGCGGCGGCAATGGATTTCTGCGGCTGGTTTTTGATTTCGGGCAGAAAAACGGTCGGAGCATAGACCAGATTGTCTGAGCCGCGGCGGGTGATTTTCAGGCTTTTGTTGACGCTGTATGAAAGGGTCAGAAACTTATCATCATTGACATTGTAGAAAAACCAGCCGTCCGCGTCACACATGTCGGCGGCGGTATCCATTATTTTTTCGACGATTTCGGCATGGTTGGCCTCTGCCAGCATTAAATCGCTCAGCTCAAGAATGGAACTTAAATTTCGCGTATTCGTCGACACCAAAGGCCGCCTCCTTCCCTTTACAAGGGTATAGTCTATACGCATTTAGTTAAAAAATAATCAATTAACTGATTTTTGAAATGAGGTAATTGACATCATCTTCGCTTAATTCCTCGCTGGTGGAGCTTATCGAAAGAATGCGTTCAATCACTTTGTGAATGAAAGAAGCACGATCGCTCTTCTGGCAGCCGAAGCGAATGTCGCGGATGACGTTCAGGGCGCTGAAAACCGCGGGGAACATACTCTTGGGGATAAAGGCCTTGCGGAGCAGATTGCGAATCATAAAGTCAACCTGCAGGTTAAACAATATTTTGCGGACTTCCAGCAGCGGAGTGTTGGAAAGGTAAACCAGTGCATATTCAAAAAATTTCAAATCGCCCATGCAGATTGAACGCACAACCAGTGACGGCGTCAGGTGATTGGAGGCGTAAAGCTGGTGAACCAGTTCTTCAATCTGTTTATCGGAGCTGTATTCTTCCGAAATGCGCAGCGTGGTTTTTTCCTTAACCTGTTCAACAATGTCGGTGGCAATGTTATTGGGCAGATTATGGGTGGTAATCAAACGTTTCTGCAGTTCGTCGGAAAGAGAACTGACAATCTTTTCAATGACCGAAACCGGCAGGTCGGAACGATAAACCAGGTGTTTTTTGATATTGTCGCTGTCGGAATATTTATCAATAATCGAATCGTAGGTCTTTTCAACGATATTGGCGCTTTCATTGGAGATGAGAACGCCGACGACATCTTCCGAGCATTTGTCAACAATATACTGCGAGACGTCTTCCGGCAGATTTTTGCGCTGGGCGACCGCTTTCTGTTTGTTGCTGCTCTGCGCTTCGATAATGCTGATCAGGTCTTCTTTGGTGAGGTTGGCGTAATATTTGATGAAAGGAACGGCAACGCTGTCCTGATCGTTAATCAGTTTGACGGTGATGTCGCGGGGAATTGACTTGCAGTTTTTCAAACTTTCGGAAAGGACTTCCCTGACTTTGACCTGAACGTCTTCAACCATAATGCGGAAAATGTCTTCCGCCAGTTTGCGCCCGCGCTCGCTGATGTCGGTTCCGTCATAATAGGCGGAGATTTTTTGGGCCGCAGCTGCTTTGTTCTCAACAGACAAGTCGTGAGACAGGCGGTTAACATCTTGCATTGTCAGGCCGAGTTTTGTCATTTTTTTCTGCACTCGCTTTAATTAACTATCTATTTCTTATCATAAAATATATTAAATGAAAAGTGTAATTAATCTTTTGTTACAAAATTTTGTCGAGCAACCATTATTTTTCCGCGTCCGGAATTTTTGCGTCCAGCCAGTCAATGTCCCCCAGCGTTGCCTCATCAAAATTCGTCAGTTCGTAAAAAGTCATGGTATATTCAAGCAAACCGGCAAAATTCCGGAGATTGGTGTCGAAAATCATGGCATTGGCAAGCGCTTTGCCGGTGACTGGTTTGTCACGGTTTTCAATTTCGGCGCGCAGAAAACGCAGCTGTTCATAATTTACGCCGGAGTTGATTTTATGGGTGTATGAGCGCATGGAGGCCAGCAACGAAGGGAAAATTTTGTATTTGTAGCTGTTGTCTTCGGTTTCGTCTTCGGGAATCAGTCCGGGTTCGTTTGAGTACCACAACAGTTCGCGGTAAAGCGAATTGCCTTCGTTGGCCGGGCGGTTGGTGCCCCAGTTGCTTTCAATGGCAGCGGCGCCCATCAGCAGAGAAGGCGGCAGTTTGTTGACGCGGAGCAGCAGTTCTTTGAAAATGTAAGCATAACGCCGTTCTCCCGTGAGGCGGGTGAAAATATCATATTTTTCCGCCTGCTGTTCAAGAAATTTTTCTTCTTCCGCAGTGAGGTCGTGCTGTTTTTGGAAGCGGTCTTCCAGCAGGCGGATATGCAGCCGCTCTTCACTGAGTTCTTCGCCAAGTTTCAGAGCCAGAGGGCCGACGATTTGCAAGAAGAGCTTGTTGCGTTTTTGCGGGTCTTTAATTGAGCGGAAGTCGCGGGGAAGACGGGTGAGAAAAATCGGCGGATAAATCCAGTCCCGCATATAAATGTAGTCTTTATAGCCGTATATCCGGTAAAAGTCTTCCAGTTCGGCAACCGTGATGTCATGGATATAAATGCCGTCAACCTTGTATTCATAAACGGGAGTCTCCGGCGCTTTGGCGCCGCAGATAAAAAGGACGCTCAGAATCAGGGCTGTGACGGCGGTTAATGTTTTCATGCTTCGCTGTTTTCAAAATTTCTGACTTCTTTGACTTCAGGGATATAGGATTTGAGAATCCTTTCGACCCCTTCTTTAAGGGTAATCATGGCGTAAGGACAGCCGGCGCAGTTGCCGCGCATTTCGACATAGACAATTCCGTCTGCGAAGTTTTTGAAAACGATGTCGCCTCCGTCCTGTTTGACAGCCGGGCGGATGCGCGCATTAATCAGCCCGATGATGCGGTTGACGACGTCTGTTTCGTCGGCAGCCGTTTCCGGCGTTTCGATGACGGCTTCGTCGCCAAGAGCGGCATAGTCCATAATTTCGGCGAGAATCTGCGGTTTGAGTTCTTCCCAGTCGGCTTCGTCTTCTTTGGTGACGGAGATCATTTCTGCCGTCATAAACAATGATTTTATGCCGCCGAGGTCAAAAATCTGCTCGGCCAGCGGTGACTTGCGCAGGGATTTGGCATCAACGAATTCGGCGGTTCCGCTTTTCAGAATCCGAACCGGCGGAAAAAAGTTTAAGACATTGCGGTCAGGGGTTTCTTGTGTTTCAATCAGCATTTTATTTCCTTGCAGGGGCTTGTTCGTTTAAAGCTTCGGCAATCAGGGCAAGCAGATTGCGGGCTTTCACGATGTACATGTTTAAATAACTCAGGTGGTTGGGTGCGGTCAGGCTGTTCAGCTCGCCGTTGCGGACAATGGCCGGTTGGACGGACGAGGCGTCTTCCAGAGCTTTGATCAGGCTTATCCAGTTTTGATATTGTCCGGCGGAAACGATGATGTTTTTATAATCATTGCCGAGCGCTTTGAAAAGCAGGTAATAAGCATAGGCTTTGCCCTGCTGATAATAGAAAATGTTATCGGCTTTGGTGTCCCACCAGGAAGAACTTTCCTCCCGGATTCGGGTTTCAAGAGCGGCGCTGCTTTTGCCAAGGTTTATTTTGGATTTGCGGAGCAGGTAAGCGAGGTCTGCCGGGCTTTTGTAAAAGACTTCGCGGCCGGCACTGAGGCTTTTGTTGTAATTAATCAGGTGGCGGCGAGCCTTGCGGTACTGGTTGTTGGCCGACGGTGCCAGCAACAGTTTGTTTTCGGCGGAAAACATCCAGACGGTTCCGGGGTAACGCAGCAATTCCGCCGCGGCCCGCAGGTCGGAAGGTTCATCTTCCACGGTAATCTTTTTATCAATTCTTTTGGCAAAAGAAGAAGTAAATTTATTTAGGGCGTCAAAAATGCCGAGCTGAAAATTAGGCATATTGTCAAGGAAATAAGAGGGGTAGAAAAACGGCAGGTTCGGCGTCCAGATTTTTTCGTTTACTTCACGGTTGACAAGAAAAGAAATCATTTCCACGCTGCTGGATTGTTCAGGGTGCTTTTCATCAATTTCATAATCGGTGGTGCGGTCAATGTTGCTGATGAGCAGTCCGCCGATAGGATAATAAAGAAAAACCAGCGCGGCAAGCAGAAGAACCAGTGTGTTCCACCAGGTCGCAAGAAAGTTCATTCCCCGGTCAACCATGGCATCAAAAGAAAATTTCGGCAGGCGGATATGCCGCAGTTTGCCGTATTGTTGCAAAAGCCAGTTTTTAAGCTTGTTTTTGAGCATTTTTCTTTCCCCGTGACGAAAGCATTTTAAGAATGTCGGTTAAACAAAGCACACCGGTTAGTTTAGCCATTACGCAGAAAGTTGCAACACCCAAAATGCATAATCCGGCGAAAAGCGGAATTTTTATGCCGTAAGACAGCAGCAGCCAATTGTCAAACTTCCAGGTTATGCCGAGTTCTCCCAAATAAATAACTCCGCCCATTACCAGCGAGCAGAGCGTGATTTTGAGAATTTTGCGGTTCAGCTCGGCGGAATAGCTCCAATAACCGCGTTTTTTCAGGCCGCGAAGATATTGGTAGAGCGAGACGAAAGAGGCGACGGAAGTTGCCGAAGCCACGCCGACGTGGCCGAAAGGAATCATCAAAGCTATGCTGAGCGACAGGTTGGCAATCATGACAACAATGCTGTATTTGACCGGGGTTTTGGTATCGCCGCGGGCAAAAAAGTTCGGCGCAAGGGCTTTAACCATAACGTAAGAGGGCAGACCGACGGAGTAGGCGATAACTGCCCGGGCGGTCATAACCGAATCTTCGGCGGTGAAACGTCCGTGGCGGAAAAGAATATCAATAATCGGATAAGCCAGAACAATCAGGGCAACCGTTGCCGGAATGGAAAGCAGGGCGCCGTATTCAACAGCTTTGTTTTGGCTGTGACGGGCTGCTTCGATTTCTCCGGCTTTGAGGTGGTGGGAGAGTATCGGCAGCAAAGCAACGCTGATAGCCGCGCCAACCACGCCGAGCGGCAGCTGCTGAATGCGGTTGGCATAGTAGAGCCAGGAGATGGCTCCGGTTCCGACCAGCGAAACAACAATGGTGTCAACCACCATGTTAATCTGATAGACGCCGGCTCCGAGAACGCCGGGAGCAATACGTTTGAACAGGGTTTTGATTTCAGCATTATGCAGCAGGCGGCGGATGTTGAACTGCGGTTTGACGCTGACGTCAATCCGCCGGAGAAAAAAGTGCAGCCAGAGAATTTCAAGCAGACCGGCAATGGTTACGCCCCAGGAAATGCCGTGGGCAGGGGTTTCGCCAAAGGGAACAAAAGCAAAAACGGCAACAATCATTGTCAGATTGAGGATAACCGGTGCTGCGGCCGGCCCGGCAAATTTGCCGAAAGAGTTTAAAATGCCGGACTGAAAAGAAACAATCGAAATAAACAGCAAAAACGGAAAAGTGATGCGGGAGAGTTCGACCGACAAAGCCATTTTTTGCGGATCGGAAGCAAAGCCCGGGGCCATCAGTTCAACCACCCAGGGCATGCAGAATTCCATCAGAATAACAAAAAGGGTAAGAAAGAAAGTGAGGACGGAAATGGCCTGGGAGGCAAAACGAATGGATTCTTCGCGTCCGTCGGTTACCAGTTTGTGGGACAACATGGGGACAAAAGCGGTGGTGAAAGCGCCTTCGGCAAACAGGCTGCGAAACAGATTTGGCAGTTTGAAAGCAACGAAAAAGGCGTCGGATACGGCACCGGCACCGAGGAAATTGGCAAGAATCATATCCCGGGCAAATCCGGTAATGCGGCTGACGAGCGTGAATCCTCCGAAAGTGGCAATTGACTTAAATAAAGACATTTTTTTCCCATTAAACTGTTATTTGTTAAGGATATTTTATTGATTTGTATGCAGTATATTGTATAAAGATTAAAATTACGAACAGAAAAATCGTTTTATCGCCTTATATTTTGAGAAAAAGCCAGTTTAAATATTGACAAAAGACAATTATATTGCGATAATAGACAAAAGAGATAAGCAAGAATAATAAAAATCTTAGGAGAAGTTTTATGGTTAACATGGCTAATTTGCCGCAGGGAAAAGAGTTTTCTTGGAAAGGCGGCGTTAAAAGCATAGCACGGGGAAAGGAAAGATCTTCGGATCCGGCTCTTTCTCTGGCCGCACAGATTTTGATTTCGCGAGGATATAACGGTTTGGGATCGTCCGTATCCCATGAAGCCGATGCTCATAAAAATATGTTGTCAAATAAAATTTTGGCAAACAATGGTTTGGAATTGCAGGCTGACGGTTCTTATCGTCAGGTTTCTGCCGAGAAAGCCCGGGCGGCCGTAAATGCTGCCGAAACGGGTGCACAGATTATTTCTAAGGGTTTGACACGCTAACTTTTGATTAGAAATAAAACTTCTCGCAATAATCGTTAAAAAGTCCTCCGGTAACGGAGGACTTTTTTTACCAGCAGCTTCGGTGGCTTCCGCCTCCTACTGGACCGCCGGAACACATATGTCCGTAACCTGAATATTCCTCTATATCTCTTTCACATGCAGACGAAGAGGTATAGGAGGAATAAGTGTAACTTGTATCTTCCGTTTTCTCATATACGTCGTTGGTGTAGTATTCCGTATACTGTCCGACACGCAAAGAATAGCCTCCGTTTCCGTCGGAGATGCAGCTGCATCCGGTACTGTATCTTTCGGTTCCGCTTGGTCTGTATTTTCATTTCTAATATCAGCAGCACCCGGAATATAAACAACCTGTCCTACTTCCAGTTTTAATGTCACTCTATCTGAACGCTCTGAAAAATCAAACTCCGGCTTCTTCCAGTTCTGCTCTTTCCATGCAGTCATAATCTTATCAACACCACTTCCGGCACGCTCACCTACATTGACAAAACCAAACATCTTGAGGATATTGGGATTTCGTGGATCACTATTGCCACCTGCGTAAAATTCCTCTTTTGTTACTCGGATTGTTCCTGGGTTCGATATGGTAAGTTCTTTTCCTTTTTTTACAACAAGAATCCCTCGTCTGCCGTAATAATTGGCATGTGCCAGAGCATTTGCTAAAGCCTCCTCTAAGGCATCATGAACATCCACTCTATCTACACGATATCCATCTCTGCGGTTGGCAAATGGAACTGCCACTTCATCATCCATTCGTGTACGTACCTTGCAGAAGAAATCATATATATTTCCACTCCAATCACCTTCATTAGAATGTGTACGGAACAACCAACGAATTACTTTATCATCACATTCTTCCCGATAATCCAAAAAGTAATTAGGAAAAATCTCTGTAATGTGATATGCTTCTCCAAAGAACAGAAGTCCTGCTATCGTTGGGGATAATGAACCATTCTTATTCTTCGACACTGCTCTTAATTTCATCAGAAACTCATCATTCTCTAATGCATTCCAAGGATGTCCACTATGAAGCTGCTCAAATATAATACGATAACCTTTAATCGTATCCTGATTCAGCACATCTAATCCCATTTCATCAATCACTTCAATGTCTCCTGACACATCTCTCTGATCCGCAAACATTGCTCTTACTGTTTCCTCAAAATTCGTCCGAATGCCGCCACCCTCTTGGCGTTCAATGGAATATCCACTTCCTGATGCAATATCT
>ENA-UESU01001943-UESU01001943.1-human-gut-metagenome-genome-assembly--contig:-NODE-1943-length-13863-cov-4.979907_pt1 | contig 13863 bp, 16 predicted proteins | sample MGYA00243007_ERZ508008 | MGnify/ENA primary metagenome ERZ508008 (study PRJEB26167, sample SAMN06115399) | human gut metagenome | host: Homo sapiens | place: China:Henan | collected 2016-06-23...
TGGAATGCCTGCTGCGCCAGTCCGGTTAGGCACCCGTATCTTAAGAGGTTTTTTCATGCTGCGTCCCATGCTTTTTTTGCTGCTTTCCCTGCTTCTGCTCCTTTCCGGCTGTAAGGTGGAGATGTACTCCGGCCTGTCCGAGGATCAGGCCAACCAGATGCTTTCCACCCTGCTGCGACGGGGGATCGAGGCGGAAAAGCAGGCCGCAGGCAAAAACGGCTATACGCTGCTGGTGGATGACGACCAGCTGGTGCGCGCCCTGCAGGTCCTCAAGGAGAACAGCCTGCCGCGCGAAGCCTTCAAGAACCTGGGGGAAGTGTTTGCCGGTGACGGCATGATCTCGTCCACATCCGAGGTCCAGGCCCGCATGTCCTACGCCCTTTCGCAGGAGCTGGCGGACACGCTCTCGCGCATCGACGGCGTGCTGACGGCCCGCGTCCACGTGGTGCTCGGCGTCAACGACAAGGTGAACAACATCACCATCGCGCCCTCAGCGGCGGTTTTCCTGCGTCATACCCTGGATTCGCCCGTGGTCAACCTTGTGCCCGAGATCAGGGAGCTGGTGGCGGGCGCCGTGGCCTCGCTCAAATACGACAATGTGAGCGTGATGCTGGTCCCGGTGCGGGAAAGCGTGACGGTACCGGATACGAAGCTCCCGTCCCCGCTGCTCTCGCCGGGGGCCCATACGCCCGCCCTGCTGTTGCAGATGCTGGCCATGGCGGCCGTGCTTCTGGCCTTGGGCGTGGGCGGCTGGGTCTGTGGTCGCCGTCTGCTGGCTCGTCGTCGCGCTGCCCGTGAAGCCCTTGAGGCCGGGGAAGGGGATGACACCGGCAAGCAGGGTGAGGCCTGATGCACAAACAGTTTTTTGCAGACGTCCTCGCGCGTCGTCCGGCCTTGTGGCAGCGCCTGCTGCAGGCCAATCTGCCGGAAGGCGGACCGCGACTGCCGGATGACTGCCGTGAACAGCTGGGCGGAGCTGCGGACAGCCTCTGGGCCTGGCTGCAGCAGCGCCCGTTGACGCACGGGCCGGCCGCTGCTGAAAGCGGGCCTGCCGTACCGGTCCCCTTTTGGGATTACGCCGAGGAGTCGCGCCGCCTGGCTCTTCTGGATGCTCCGGCGCTGCTGGAACTGTGCCGGGTGACGGGCGTCGTCCTGCATGCTCCGGCCATCGCGACGGTGCTGCTGCGGGATGAGGTCCTGCCCTTGCGGGAATCCCTGGGAGAGGAGACGTATCGGTACGCCCTGCAGCGGGGCCGCTACCAGCTGGGGGGCGTGCGGCGCTTCTTCCAGTGGCGGGATACGGATCTGCCCCTGGCGGAACGCTGTGCCCTGCACGGCAATATGGCGCTGCGTCTGGTGGCCGGGCTTTGGCCGGAAGACGTGGCCCTGCGCGTCTGCGATCGTCTGCCCGCGCTGCCGGCGGCGGCCGTGCTGCCGTCCCTGACGGAAGATGAACGCCACGAACTGTGGCGCGGGGTGAAAAAACTGCTGCTCAAGGAGGTGGCTCCGTCATGGGCGCCGTGTTTCGACTGACGGGCAATACCGTGATGCCCGCCCCTGGGGTGCGGGTGCTGCGCGCGGCCGATTATGCGCGTCTTGTGGAAGCCAACGATGTGCTGGCCGCTGCCCGGGAACGGGCTGCCGCCATGGCTGCCGAGGCGGAAAAAGCCTACGAGGAGCGCAGGCAGGCAGGTTATGAGGACGGCCTCATGGAAGGCCGTATGGAGCAGGCCGAAAAGATGATGGAAACGGCCATGCAGGCCGTGGAATACATCGAAGGCGTGGAAGCCAAGCTCGTGGGCGTGGTGACCTCCGCCGTGCGCAAGATCATCGGCGAGCTGGACGACCGGGAATGCACGGTGCGCGTGGTGCGCAATGCCCTGAACGCCGTGCGCAGCCAGCAGCGTGTGCTCATCCGTGTCTCTCCCGACGACAAGGACGCGGTGCGGACCTCGCTGGCGGCCATGATCTCGTCCGCTCCCAACGGCGCCACGTTTCTGGACGTGACGGCCGATCCCCGCATGAAGCCCGGGGACTGCATCCTGGAATGCGAGCTGGGGGTCGTGGACGCCAGCCTGGAGACCCAGCTCAAGGCTATCGAGCACGCCTTGCTGGGCAAGATCAGGGAGTCGTAGATGGCCTTCGAATACATCGGCGACCTGCTGGAAGAGGCCGTCCGCGACGTCAATCCCCTGGAGACGCGGGGACGCGTGGAGCAGGTGGTGGGCACCATCATCCGTGCCGTGGTCCCCGGTGTGAAGGTGGGGGAACTCTGCCTGCTGCGCAATCCCTGGGAAAACTGGAGCCTCAAGGCCGAGGTGGTCGGCTTTGTCAGGAACGTGGCCCTGCTGTCGCCCCTGGGCAATATGCAGGGCATCTCTCCGGCCACGGAAGTCATCCCCACGGGCGAGATACTCTCCGTCCCCGTGGGCTATGAGCTGCTGGGCCGCGTGGTGGATGGTCTCGGGCAGGCCATGGACGGCGGGCTGGCCATCAGGACGCGCACCCACTATCCGCTGGTGGCCGAAGCGCCCAATCCCATGACCCGCAAGGTCATCAGCAAGCCCATCTCCCTGGGCCTGCGCGTCATCGACGGCGTGCTGACCTGCGGGGAAGGGCAGCGCATGGGCATCTTTGCCGCGGCTGGCGGCGGCAAGTCCACCCTGTTGTCCAGTATCCTCAAAGGCTGCACGGCCGATGTCTGCGTGCTGGCGCTCATCGGGGAACGCGGCCGCGAAGTGCGGGAATTCATCGAACGCGACATCGGTCCGGAAGGGCGAAAAAAGGCCGTGCTCGTGGTCTCCACGTCGGACCGTTCCTCCATGGAGCGGCTCAAGGCCGCCTATACGGCCACGGCCATTGCCGAATATTTTCGCGATCAGGGCAAGAGCGTGCTGCTGATGATGGATTCCGTGACCCGTTTCGGACGCGCCCAGCGCGAGATCGGTCTGGCGGCCGGAGAACCGCCGACCCGCCGGGGCTTCCCGCCGTCGGTCTTCTCGGAGCTGCCCAAGCTCATGGAACGGGCGGGCAATTCGGACAAGGGCTCCATCACCGCCCTGTATACGGTGCTGGTGGAAGGTGATGACATGACCGAACCCATCGCCGACGAGACCCGGTCCATCCTTGACGGGCATATCGTGCTTTCGCGCAAGCTGGCCGCTGCCAACCATTATCCCGCCATCGACGTCCAGGCCAGCGTCAGCCGCGTCATGAACGCCGTGGTGGACAAGGAGCACAAGGCCGCGGCCCAGGCCCTGCGCAAGATACTGGCCAAGTATGCGGAAGTGGAGCTGCTGGTGCAGATCGGCGAATACAAGAAAGGGGCCGATGCCGAGGCGGATTTCGCCTTGGGGCATATCCAGGCGGTCAATGCCTTCCTGCGCCAGGGGCTGGAGGAAAAAAGTTCGTTCGAGGAGACCCTGGCGGCCCTGAAAAAGGTTGTGCTGTAAGCGGGGCCCGGCCTCTGCATATGGCAAAGGTGCATCATGGCGCAACGACTCTATCCCTTGCAGGCCCTGCTGTCCGTTCGCCACTATCGGGAGGACGCCGCCCGCAACGCCTTGCGGCTGGAGGAACGCCGGCTGGTACAGGCTCGTGAGGAAGTGGGGCGGCGGCAGGCCGAGCTGGAACGCTACCGCATCTGGCGGCAGGAAGAAGAGGAGCGGCGTTATGCCGCCATCCTGGGGGCCAGCCTTTCTCTGGAAGAGGTGGCGGATTTTCGGGCCTCTCTGGGCATGCTGGCCACCGGAGAGCAGGAACGCTTCCAGGCCGTGCGCCAGGCGGAGGAGCAGGTGCGGCAGCAGGAACAGGCCGTGACCGGTGCGCAAAGGGCCGTGGCCCTGGCCCGCCGGGAAGCGGCGAAGATCGAGAAACATCGTGACATCTGGCAGGAGAGCGCCAAACGGGAGCAGGAGCATCTGGAAGATCTGGAGCTGGAGGAGTTCGCCACCCCTTCCCGCGCCAGTGACGATGCCTGAGGCCCCCCGCAGGGTGTTCGGCCGGATCCGCATGGCGGCATATGCTGGAGGTGCCCATGGGCATGGAGATCAGTTCCCGACGCTTGCAGGAAGCGGATTCCCGCATGCAGGCGGAGCGTGAAGGCGCGGATCGTCCAGTGGACGACAGGGACAAGGAACGTTTTGACCGGGCCATGCAGGAATCCCGGGAACGGGACGGGCAGGGCGGTCAGGAAAATGGTCGGGGCGGTTCCCGGCAGGATGCCCTGTCGCCCCAGGCGCTGCTGGACAGCCTTTTCGGCAGCCGCATGCAGAGCATGCAGACGAGCGCCGCACAGGCAGCTCCGGCTCCCGGGGATGTGGACGCCCTCGTGAACGAACTGGTGGACCGCATCCTGGTCTCCGAGCCGGGCAAAGGTTCCCCGGAAGTCCGCATCACGCTGGGGCAGGGCCCGCTTTCGGGCGCGGAGCTGTGTCTGGCCCGGGCGCAGGACGGCCAGCTGTTCATCCGGCTCGCCTGCGCCGATCCGGCGTCCTTCCAGACGGCGGTGGGGGCACAGGATGCCTTGCGCAGCGCTCTGGAGCGCAGTGGCGAGAACGTTCGCGTGGAGATCGTCCAGAGCCGGGCGGACGGCGGCAATGAAGGCGATGCCCGGCAGCAGTCCCGGGGCCGCCAGGATTACGTCCCTGACGTGGAGTAGCTACGGCCGCCACACGGCGCGCCACGATATTTTCCCCCTCCGAAGGGGAGCGGACAGATCCCGCTGATTTCGGAAAAGGTGAGTCATGTCCCAGGTGATCCCTTCCCGGCCTTTCATCCCGCCAGCGCTGCCGCCGTTGCAGGCGCGGCTGGTCAATGCCCTCGTCTGCCGGGCCCTGCCGCTGACCGTAGCGCTGGATGCCGGTGCGGAGCAGCCTGTTCCCTGTACGTTGTCGTTCAATGTCGCGGCGGCCACCGCGGAGCAGGAAGCTCCCTTTGTTCCGGCGGCCGTGCTGTATCTGAGCAGTGGCGAGGATCTGTGGCGCTTGGAATGGTCATCTCTGGAGGCACTGGCCCTGAGGCCGGATCTTGCCTCCTGGCGCAGCGCCCTGCCCGCAGGGGAGCAGACCTTTGCCCGCCTGCCCGGCGAATTGTGTCTGGCTGTTCTGGAGCGTTTGCTGCAGCCTGCGCTCCAACGGCTGGAACCCTTCCTGGGCTGTGAACTGCGTTTTAGCGGTACACCGCAGGCCGGGATCGCCTGGGGCGGTTCGTTGCCCCTGCGGCTGGATTTGCCCGGTGCTGAGGCTGTCTTCCTGCGTCTGTCCTGGGCGAAGGAAAATGCCGCACGCTATGTGCTGGAGCGGCTGGAACAGCTCCCCATGCGCACGGAGGCCGGGGGCTGTTTCACGGGGACATTGGCCTGTCCGCTGGAAGCGGGGCGCATGCGTCTGTCCGCAGACGAGGCGGCAACGCTGGCCCCGGGGGATGTCCTTTTGCCGGAGAGCTGGGCCCCTGAGACGCCGCGTCTGCGCCTGCCGCAGGGCAGAGCACTGGCCTGCCGGCTTGGGGAAGGGATCTTGTCCGTGCTGGGGCCGGATATGGGTGATCCCGGCCGGGAGTCTGCAGAGAAAGAAAGCGAGGACGGCATGAGTGAAGAACAGCTGGCCCCTGCCGGGGCCGTCCAGGGCGATGGGCCCGCCGCAGAAGCCCCCACGGTGGCCCCCGCACCTGTCGGGGCACTGGAACTGCCTGTGGTCTTTGAGATCGGCAGGCTGCATCTTCGTCTGGACGAACTGGCGGCGCTTGTCCCCGGGCATACGCTGGCCCTGGGCGGCGAGACGCCGTCGCCCGTCGTGGACATCCGTGTGGCGGGGCAGCTGCTGGCGCAGGGACGTCTGGTGGATGTGGGCGGCATGCCGGGCGTGCAGATCACCCGCATGCATGCTGCCGGACAGGACGACGGTACGCCGCAGGGGGCCGGGGATGGAACTGGCCGGGATTAATCCCCTCTATCTCATCGCGGGCCTGGCGCTCTTAGGGCTGGCGCCCTTCCTACTCATGATGGTCACGTCCTACGTGAAGATCGTGGTGGTCACGAGCCTTGTCCGCAACGCGCTGGGCGTGCAGCAGGTGCCGCCTGCCATGGTCATGAATGGCCTGGCCATCATCCTGACGGTCTTCATCATGGCGCCGGTGGCCATGGATACCAAGGCCCTGCTGGATGAACAGCGGTTCAGCGCGAACCCGAAGCCTTCGGAGATGCTGGAGACCCTGCAGGCCGTCTCGCCGCCGTTGCGGCAATTCCTGGAAAAGAACACCAGCCCCGCCATCCTACAGGAATTCATGGGTACGGCCCAGCGCATATGGCCGGAGCATCAGCGGCAGAGCATCACGCGTGACAACATGTTCATCCTGGTGCCGGCCTTTACCATCACGGAACTGACCAAGGCGTTCCAGATCGGCTTTTTGCTCTATTTGCCTTTCGTTGCCATAGACCTTATCATTTCCAATGTCCTGCTGGCCATGGGCATGATGATGGTTTCGCCCATGACCATTTCCCTGCCGTTCAAGCTGCTGCTGTTCGTGACGCTGGACGGCTGGCTGAAGATCAGTCAGGGCCTGCTGCTCAGCTATCAGTAGCCAGATTCGGAGGTTCTATGGAAGTCATCGTAACGGAACAGGACGGTATCGCCATCGTGGAGCTTGCAGGCCGCATGGACGCCACGACGACACCGGAATTCGAAAACGCGACCCGCGCCCTGCTGGAAGCGGGCAAGCAGCGTTTGCTCATCGACATGTCCCGGCTGGAATACATCAGCTCCGCCGGACTGCGGGGCATCCTGGGGCTCGTCAAGGCGCTCAAGGCCTGTGCCGGCAAGCTGGCCTTCTGTTCCCTGCAGCCCATGACGGCGGAAGTGTTCCGCATCTCCGGGTTCAACGCCATGCTGACTGTCCGGGACAGTCGGCAGGAAGCCCTTGCGGCTCTGGCCGGCTGAGAGGGCAAGGAGGTAGGCTGTGGCCAGAATCATGCTTCCCGCCCGTGTTGACAGCTGCGCGCCGGCCATGGAATTCCTGCGTGAACACCTGGCCGCCGACTACGCCGACATCCTTGGTTTCGTGGAACTGGCAGTAGAAGAACTGCTGGTCAATGTGGCCACCTATGCCTATGCCGGCACCTGCCCGCAGGAAGGCGACAGGAGCGCCCACTGGGGGCAGATGGAACTGGGCTTCAAGCGGGTGAGCATGGACAGCGCGCCCTTCCTCTGCGTCTGGATACGGGACTGGGGCACGTCTTTCGATCCGTTCATGGAGACCGCCACACCGGACACGTCGCTGGCCGCAGAGGATCGCCCCATCGGCGGCCTGGGCGTCCACCTGGTCAAGAACGTTTCCGCGCACCACTGCTACAGCGGTGATGACGGCACCAATACCATCGAACTCTATTTCCAGCTTGCCCACGACGAAAATTGAGCCGTGAAGGATAGCCGCTGCCTTCATATTTTCTGTTTTTTTTGCCTGCTGCTGTGCCTTTTGCCGGCCGGGGGCTGTGGCTCCCGGACGTCCGGGCATGTGGCGCCTCCGCCGGAAGCGGCATTGCCGCCGGTGCCCCTGCAGCCCGGTACGGGCATCCTTTCCCATGAATATCAGGAGCAGAAGGTCCTGCCGCGCATGGTACGGGTCGCTTCCCTGCCGCAGAAAAAAGCCCCGGGCGATGCCCGGCAGGCCGCAGCGGCCATGACGGCTCCTGCCCCCCAGACCATGACCGTGGCCGCCGTATCAACGGCTGACCGGGACGAGCGGCAGGCTTTTGCTGCCGCACCGGCACGGCGTACGTCTTTTCGCCCTCCGTCCGCACCGGTGATCCATGACGACATCGTGCCCCCCGCACCGGAGGAATGGCGCCGTCTGGCCCGTGAGGCCGAGGAGATCTTCGGCCTTGACGCGGGGCTTGTTCTGGCGGTCATCCAGGCCGAGTCCTCCTTTGACCACACCGCGGTCTCACCCGTAGGGGCCCAGGGGGCCATGCAGATCATGCCCCATACCCAGGAAGAGCTGGGACTCATCGACCCCTTCGATCCCCGGGCCAATGTCTATGCCGGTTCCCAGTATTTGATGCACCAGCTGCAGCGCTTCGGCTCCGTGGAGCTGGCCCTGGCGGCCTATAATGCCGGGCCCGGCAGCGTGGAGCAGTACGGCGGCATCCCGCCTTTTCCTGAAACGCAGGAATTCGTCCGGCGCGTCCTGGTCTACTGGAACCGGAACATTCCTGCGGACCAGCCGACGCATTCTTAAGAACAGGCGGGGCGGGAGCCCTTGCTGCCGTCTCTCATCTCCTCTGCCAGCCTTTATGCTGAGCCCTTCCGGCGCTGAGCCGGTGCCCTTTCCTGTCTATCCTCTCTTTTCCTTCCGCTTCCTCGTTCCTTTTTGCTTCCTGTTTTCCATGGCCGAAGGCTAAGCTGCCTGTCGGCGCATCCGGGATTTCTTGGGCGTATCCTGTCCGTATCGATCCTTCCGGGGGCTTGTTTGCCGTCCTCTCCCGGCTTACTGCGGGCTCTGGACGTTCGCCCGATCAAGGATGATACGTTCCCCTCGTGGTGCCGTCAGCGGGGAATGACGCCGGATGTAGTCGCCCGTCAGCTCCCTGACGGACAAGGGGCTGGTGGCCAGCAGACGGCCTTGCCGCAACATCCCGAAACCGTCGCCGCCTGACGCCAGAAAATCGCTCAGGACCACACCATAACGGCCCTGAGGATCGAGCACATGCCGCCGACCGCGTTCGTCCACGATATGGACGGCCTGCAGACGCCGGCCTGCAGGGCGGCTGGTGTCCGCCTCATAGGCCAGGCCCGCCACCTGCAGCAGCTGCGGCCCTTCCCCGTCGGGCCCGGACACGGCGTGCTCCAGAGCGTCCATGATCTGTTTGCCTGAATATTCGCGGACATACACCTGACCGTCAAAAGGATGCAGGGCCAGCAGATCCCCCCGGGAAATGTCGCCTGCGGGCAGGGAGGCCCGGATGGCGCCGCCGTTCACCAGAGCCAGACGGGCCCCCTGTTTCCTTCCGTATTCCAGAAAAGCGTCTGCCGTCAGCAGGCCGCTGAAGCAGTCGCCCTTGCGGCAGGCTTCCATGCCGTCCGGCATCCGCACGCTGTGGCGGCCTACGATCTCCGTACGATAGCGCTCCAGGCTCTTCGCGTAGCCGGCCACCAGACGGGTCATGGCTTCGTCCTGCGGCAGGGCCGGGAGGAGTTCCCAGGGACCGCCCGTCCAGGACACAGGAGTGCCCGCCGCATCGAAGGTGATGCTCAGATCCCCCAGATAGCGGGTCGCACGGGCGGCTGTCACCACGAGGACAGGAGCGCCGTCCGGCGCGTGTTCCACGATGGGGTAGGGGCCATCCTTGGAACCGGGGCCGAGATAGGTGTGGGTATGGCCGCCCACGATGACATCCACGCCGTTGACGCTGCGGGCCAGCTCCCTGTCCCGTTCCAGCCCCAGATGTGTCACGACGATGATATGCCGGATGCCCTGAGCCTCCAGCTCGGCGACGTATTGCTGCAGTGTTGTCCGCGCATCCCGGAACGTGGTCCGGGGGCAGGCGGCCGCCAGTCCGGTGACTTCGTCATTGGCCAGCCCGATGATGCCCACCCTGGTCCCGCGTACCGTCCGGACAAGGTAGGGGCGTATGCGGCTCCCGGCCAGCGGGCAGCCCTGCTGCGGCGTCAGATTGGCGGCCAGCACCGGCAGGGGCTGGGCCTCCAGGAAACGGGCCAGTTCGCGGCATCCTTCGTCGAACTCATGATTGCCCAAGGTCATGGCGTCGTAGGGCAGCAGCGCGTCCACAGCGGCGATCACGGGCCATTTGTTGACGCTGTAGAACAGGGTGCCCTGGAACTGGTCGCCCGCGTCCAGGGCGATGACGTTGTCCTGCTCCTGCCGGGCAGTCTGGATGGCTGCGCTGATGCGAGCCAGACCGCCGCGGCAGTCCGCGGCCTCGAAACAGGCGTTCATGTGCTCATCGATACCGGCAAGAAAGGCATGGGTATCATTCACGTGCAGGAGGCGCAGCTCCAGACCTGCATCCGGGGTTGTCTTGCGGTGCGCAGGAGCGCAGGCAACCATGAGGAGGAAAAGAGCACAGAGGAGGGCCGTGAACGGCAGGAGCCGCATTCGTTTCCGTAGCAGGTGATGCATGGATATATCCTTTCTGTTTGCCTGATGTGCGGGAGAACCGAGCCAGCACGATGGTGAGGGCCCCAATGCCTGCCAGGCTTATGCATGGAGGCATCCGTTGCGGGATCGCATGGTGAGGCTGGTCATGCGCAGGCAGCGTGCCTGTGCCTTCCTTGGGGCAGGATGGCCGCAGCCGGACGGGATGCACGGACGGGATAGGCAACCCGTTCCTCGCCCGACGATTGTTATACGGGGAGGGCGTGAAAGGGAAGGGCATATCCGGGGTGGCGGGTGTGCCTCTGTTTTGCTTTTGGCTGAGGCCCCCGGGAACAGAAAAACGGCACCTGCATGACTGCAAGTGCCGTTGGACATGTCGCCGGATCGGGGCAATGGTGTGTATGGCTGGCAGCCTGCCGGTCAGACAGGCCGGGGAGAGGCGTTAGAGCGCTTCCCGGTAGATGTTGATGGCATCCTGCAACGAGACGCTGCGCGGATTGTTGCCCAGCAGGCGGGTCACTTGCAGTACAGATTCGGCCAGCACGGGCACATCGTCGGGCGTGACGCCGTAATCGGCAAGATGACGGGGCACCTGCAGGTCGCGGGCCAGGCTTTCCAGAGCATCAAGGCAGCGACCGGCGGCCTTTTCGTGGCTCAAACCGGTGGTGTTTTCTCCCAGCATGGCGGCCAGTCGGGCAAAGCGTTCCATATTGCCCACCATGTTGAAGCGGAAGACAGGCAGGAGCATCAGGGTATTGGCCAGACCGTGCGGGATATGGTAGCGCGCGCCGATGGGATAGGCAAAGGCATGCACGGCCGTGACGCCCGCATTGCAGAAGGCCACACCGGCGTAGAAACTGCCGGTCAGCATGGCCTGCCGGGCCTGGATGTCCTCACCGCGGGCCCAGGCCTTGCGCAGGTTGGGAGCGATGAGGGCGATGGCATGTTCCGCCCACATGTCGGTAAGGGGCGTGGCATGGATCGAGGTGTAGGCTTCCATGGCGTGGATGAGGGCATCCATGCCGCTGGCCGCGGTGGGGCCCTTGGGAAGGCTCAGGGTCAGTTCGGGATCCAGGATCACGCTGGCGGGCAGCATATGGCGGCTGACGATGCCCATCTTCAGCTGGGTGGCTTCGTCGGAGAGGATGGCGATGTCCGTGACTTCGCTCCCCGTACCGGCAGACGTGGGGACGAGGATCAGGGGCGCTCCCGGCTTGGATACCTTTTCGATGCCGTACAGTTCGCGGATGTCCTGCTGGTTGCCCAGCAGCACGGAGCAGGTCTTGGCGGTATCCAGCGAGGAGCCGCCGCCGATGCCGATGACACAGTCGGCCCCAAAGGCACGGGCCTGCTCGGCGGCGGCCAGGACGCTCTCCACCCGGGGTTCGGGTTCCACGTCGGCATGGATCGCCACCTCAAAGCCCTTTTCACGCAGCAGGGCCGCGGTCTTCTCCGTCAGGCCCAGCTTGGCCAGGATGGGATCGCAGACCAGAAAGGTCCTGTGGCCGTTCAGCGAGGCGGCCTCTTCGGCGATATTCCCGTAAAAGCTGCCGCATCCGTTGACGATACGGCGACAGATCTTGAACGTCGTGATGTCCATGGTGTTCTCTTTGATGTTGATGGTTCCGGTACGCCTGCCTACAGGCTGCTGAGGCCCAGCAGCTTCATGCCGTTCTCATAAAAGAGCTTGCGGCGGCATTCTTCAGTAAGATCGAGGCGCTGATATTTTTCGACGGCCTTGTGGACTTCCACGAAGGGATTGGCGCTGGCAAAGACGACTTTGTCCGTGATGTATTCGTTGGCGGCCTGGATGTAGTTCTGCCCCATCAGCTTGGATTCGCAGGTGGAGAAGTCCATGTAGACATTGCTGTGGCGCAGGACCAGGGCGATGGCTTCCAGCACCCAGGGATAGCCGCCGTGGCTGAGCAGGATCTTCAGTTCGGGGAAGTCGGTGGCCACGCGGTCGATGTGGCGGGGATCGGTGGAATCCAGGACGACCTTGGGCATGAAGGGCGAAAGACCGGCGGTCATGATGACGGGGATGTCGAACTCGCAGCACATGGCGTACAGCGGATAGAATTTGGCATCGTCCACGGCACAGTGGGCCATGGCGGCGTCGATGGCGGCACCGCGGATGCCGTCTTCGAGAACGGCCTTGCGGAAGCGGCGCACCGCCGTCATGCCCTTGTGGGGATCATAGGCCCAGAAGCCGATGAACAGGTCGGGCGCGGCCGCCATGCATTGCAGCACGTCGTCATTGGTGCTTTGGATGGCATAGGTGGATTCGATGTCGCGGCCGGAGACCACAGCCTTGGCGATATCGAGGCCGCGCAGTTCGTCGATGCACTCCGGCAGGCTCTTCTCTGGGCGGGAGCAGAAATCCGTCTTTTTGATGTATTCGCAGTACACGGGGTTTTTGATGGCACTGTCGAGAGAGGCACGGGTGCTGGGACGATAGCGGAAGTCGATGATCTTCATGATGTTCTCTTACAGGTTGATGGTGAGGTTCTTGCGGACGAGGGAAAGGGCCAGAGCGAAGACGCCCGTGAGGCAGAGGACATAGGAAACGATGCCGAAGTGGCTGTAGACCATGACAGGCAGCCAGGTCCCCAGGGCGCTGAAGGTGTAGTAAACGGAAAGATAGACGCCATTGGTCATGTTCTTTTCGGCCAGGCTCATGCGGTTCACCACGCCGGGCAGCGTGGTGTAGACCAGTACGAAGCCCGTCGTCATACCGAATATGGCCAGGAGCAGGGAGAGCGGGCTCGAAGGGAGCAGGCTCGGGACAGAGGCGAGGAAGAGCAGGACGCCGCAACGGATCGTGCGCATCTCACCGTGCAGCAACCGTATGATCTTTTTGGAAAAGATCACCAGCAGGGAGCAGATGAAGGCAGGGACATAGAGCAGGCCTGTAGCCCAGCTGCCGGCATCAGGCAGGAGTTCCCGCATACGGAAGGGCGCCAGGTTCAGGACAGAGGCATGCGCGAAGATGCACAGGGGGCCGATGAGCATGAGCAGCAGCAGGCCCGGCTGGCGCAGCACCCCTAACAGGTGGGCCGGGGAGAAAACGTCATGCTGTGTGCTCCTGGTCCGCTGCAAAAGCAGGAGGCGGGGCAGTGCAGATCCCAGCAAAAGGGCATATGTCAGGAAGGCGGCCTGCCACCCAAGCCAGCTGGTGATGAAACCGGAACCTATCCTGCCCAGGAAGGCCCCGAACATGGTAGTCGTGGTATAGATGGCCATGGCCCGTTGCAGGGACTCCTGCCGGCTGTGCAGGGAGATGTGCGTCATCAGGGCCAGCAGGATGGCAGGGACCAGCAGCCCGGTCAGGGTGCGCAGGGCCAGCAGCTGCCAGAAGGCCGTCGTAAACGAGGCTGCCAGCAGGACAAAAGCGCACAGGGCTGTGGTCAGCTGCAAAAGACGGCGGGTACTGCACAGGTTGAGGATATAGCCATCCCCAGCGGCAGGATTCCCAGCGTCATAAGCAGACTGCCAGACTGGCTGCCGACCCCGAAATGTTGCTGGATGACCGGCAGCAACGGCTGGGGACCATAAAGAGCGGCAAAGGCCGCAAAGGTCGTCCAGAGCAGGACAAGGAATTCCACCTTGCCCAGGCTGGGGGCCGGTGAACGCATGGACATGGGGACTGCTTCCTCCGCATGGTTTTGGGGAGGCTGGCAGGATCTCCCCGTTGCGGAGGGGCAAAGCAAAAAGGGTGCCGTTATGGGGAATTTACTATGTTTTTACGTATAA
>ENA-UESU01001956-UESU01001956.1-human-gut-metagenome-genome-assembly--contig:-NODE-1956-length-13818-cov-17.568590_pt1 | contig 13818 bp, 13 predicted proteins | sample MGYA00243007_ERZ508008 | MGnify/ENA primary metagenome ERZ508008 (study PRJEB26167, sample SAMN06115399) | human gut metagenome | host: Homo sapiens | place: China:Henan | collected 2016-06-23...
GCTTACGAAGCCTGTCTTCTCCAACGTGACCTTGATCGGTCCGTTCTATGGAAAGGTTTCTGATATGACACAAGCCGAGGTTGAAGCAAAGACAGCCGATGCCGCTAATGGAGCCAAAGGAGGTAAATTCCAGGCTGCCATGCACCTGCGCCGTAATTCGAGTTTGAATGTCTACAACTCCGTATTCACGGGATGGCCTTACGGACTTCGTGCAACGGATAAGAAAGGTACGGCAAATGATGGTATCGCCGTTAAGAATGTAATCTTTGCCGGTATGTGGAAGAACTTCTACGATGACGAAAAGGTAAGCGAGAACTTCTTCAACCGCGCTGGTAACAATACTACTTTGGCAACCACCAACGAAATTATTTCAAAAGACGGTGACTATTCTTCTGTTGTTGCTTCTGCCGTACAAGGAGCCGAATTTGTTGATGAAGTCTTGAATAACAGCTTCTTTGAAAAAGTAACTTACAAAGGAGCTTTTGATGGAACAAACGATTGGACAGCCGGTTGGACAAACTGGGATCCTCAGAACACTGAATATTAAAAAGATGATAAAGAGATTATTATTGACATCAACATTATTGGCAAGTTCTGCCCTGGCAATCCAGGCGCAGGACTTGTTCCTTAGTGAAGGCCAGTATTATACGGACGAGTCTCAAACAACTCCTTACACTGGCCGCTATACCGAGTTTTACGATGATGGTATGTTGAAGATGGAGCTTTTCCTCAAAGACGGCCGTCCCGAAGGAACTTATGTGATTTACTATCCTGATGGAAAGATTGCGGAAGTCCGTTCTTACTATCACGGCATTTTTCATGGAGAATGGCGTACTTATAACGAAGCCGGGCAACTGACCGGTATTGCTTCCTATAAAGATGGGCAAAAAGACGGACCTTGGCGGGTGTGGAACGATAAAGGCATTCTTCGTTTCGAAATGTTTTATGCTAAAGGAAGGAAAAGCGGCATTTGGCGTACTTGGGATGATGATGGCAAGCTGTTGACGGAAGAGAAGCAAGAGGAGTAAGCGTGGGGATCACCATTGCATTCTGCGTAGGCATTGCAGTATTCCTGCAAAACTTATGCAGAATGCAATAAAAAGGCTATCGGTTCCCTAAATCGTCATACAAGGTTTGCAGGAGTGCCTTTCCTTTGCGGAGTCGCAAGTCACTGCCTTTTCGGGGGGCTTCGATCAGAGGTTTGTTCCCTTCGTTGTCATAGACGGATATACCGGTGCTGTCGATAACCCCGAATCCGTTAGAATAAGTATAGAATGCATATTCCGGATAATCGGGACTTAGGATGTTCCGGCTGAAAGTGAAAGTGTCGTGATCGATCCCTAACTGGTTCAATAGGGTGGCGGCAAGATCCGTCTGATTGGCTAATTTGTCAATCACGACAGGTTCTTTCACCGCACCGCCGATCCAAAGCATCGGAATATGGTAGCGGCGAGGTTCATAGTTGACCACATCTTTCGGATAAGGATATCCGTGGTCGGAAACGAAAATAACCAGCGTGTTTTTCCATACAGGCAATTCTTTCAATTTGTCTATGAAGTTGCCGATACAACTGTCCGTGAAGGCAACCGAGTTCGGATACAGCCCCATTTCGTCCAACCGGTGGTAGGGAACTTCAAACGGCTCATGGCTGCTTAACGTCAGGAAAGTGCTGAGCCAGGGAGCTTGGTTGTCCCGGTTTTTGATGTCTTCGTACAGGTGGCGGAACGTAATATCGTCGTTCGCTCCCCATTTACTCAAGCGGCTGGTGAGCGGAAAGTCACGGTCTGCCGTGATCCGGCTGTAACCGGAACTGAAGAAATAACTCTGCATATTGGTAAAGTTGATATCGCCTCCGTACAGCATGTCGGCAACATATCCTTCGTTTGTCAGAGTTTTGGCGATAGAGGGGAGTGTTTGGCTTTTTGCCGGATACTTCATGATGGAAGTGGTCGGCTGTGCCAAATATCCGTTCAACACCGAAACGATTCCTCTGTCTGTCCGGAACGAATTGGCATACATGTTTGTGAAAAGTACTCCTTCCCGACTCAATCGGTTCAGGTTAGGCGTGATGATGGAATCTCCGCCGACCGCTCCGATCGCGTTTGCCGAGAAACTTTCCATCAGGATAATCAATATATTCGGTCGTGAGGTATTGAGAAGGGATTGCAGAGGCTTTTGCTGTAAATCTGCATCTGCGGGATTCGTCCCTTTGTGTCCCCGCGTCGAGTGCGGAGACAAAGTATCCATTACCTCCTTCCTTTCCTCTTCCGGGAAAAAATTGAACTGTGCCGCAAAATCCTGTTGCTTGCTAAGTGAAGCGATCAGGCTGAAACAAGGATTGATTGCCGAATGGTTGAGGAATTGGTTTTGGCTGAAATATACCATCCCCACGTTCGCCGTCGAAGTCGTTACGCCTCCTCGTATCGGAATGAAGAGTATCCCTCCTGACAGGATAATGATAAGGCTTCCGCCCAATCGTTTTCTCACCTGTGTTTCTGGGAAGAGCGGAACGATAAACCTCTTCAACACCCAATATATCCCGAAAGCATATACGGCGAACATCAGCAATTGGGCAAAGAATTGCCCCAGCGGTACACTTGCCATCGCATCGCCGGGTGATTGAAGATAGAAGAAAAGAGTCGCATCCAGCCTGAATCCCCAGTAGCCGTATAAAGCCACATCCACGGAAAAGATCGCTGCGATCAATACCGCCATGATTCCGAAATATCCTTTCAGCAGTTTCCTGTAAAAAGACCCCGGCAACCATACCGAAACTAACGTCATCAGCAAAGGTAACGTCGTCAGATAGCCGGCTATCGTACAGTCCAACAGTAACCCGTGTGTAATTACCTTAAGGTAATCGATTAGCGAACATCCGCTCGCTAAGGCGTGGTGGTACAGCATAAACACAGGCTTCTGGATTGCCAGTAGCGGTAACCACATGAAATATAGGGCAAGGAGAAAGAGGATTCTTTTTTTCATATACAGGGAAGGTATCGGAAAAAGAACCAGATATGTCATCCACATATCTGGTTCTTTTTCTGGAAAGTTATCGATGCTTGTTTATTTATAAAGCTTTTCTCTCAGCTCGGCAACCATCGGATCGGTAATATAATCGTCGTATTCCATTATACGGTCGATAATGCCGTTCGGAGTCAACTCGATGATGCGGTTGGCAACCGTCTGGATGAACTCGTGGTCATGGCTGGAGAACAGGATGTTTCCTTTGAATGACTGCAATGTGTTGTTGAATGCTTGGATGGATTCCAAATCCAGATGGTTGGTCGGCGTGTCGAGGATGATACAGTTGGCATCCGTCAACATCATGCGGGAGATCATACAACGCATCTTTTCACCTCCGGAAAGTACACTCACTTTCTTCAACAGCTCTTCGCCGGAAAACAGCATACGTCCGAGGAAGCCTTTCAGGAAGACCTCGTTCGTGTCGGGCGAGAACTGGCTCAGCCAGTCGATCAGATTATAATCCGAGTTGAAATACTTGGAGTTGTCGAGCGGCAGATAGGTCGTCGTGATGGTTTGTCCCCATTGGTACGTTCCGGCATCGGCCTTTTCTTCTCCGTTGATGATTTGGAAAAGGGCGGTCATCGCACGCGGGTCGTGACTGATGAATACGATCTTGTCGTCTTTCTCCACGTTGAAGTTGAGGTCCTGGAAAAGGACTTTCCCGTCGATGGACTTTGTCAGCCCCTTTACTTCCAATATCTGGTTGCCCGGTTCGCGGTTGGGCGTGAACAGGATACCCGGATAGCGTCGTGAAGAAGGCTTGATCTCTTCGATGTTCAGTTTCTCCAACATCTTCTTGCGGCTGGTTGTCTGTTTAGACTTCGCTACGTTGGCACTGAAACGGCGGATGAACTCTTCCAATTCTTTCTTCTTTTCTTCCGCTTTCTTATTCTGGTTCTGCTGCTGGCGGAGTGCTAACTGGCTGGATTCGTACCAGAAGCTATAGTTTCCGGCGAACATCTGCAGTTTACCGAAGTCGATATCTACCGTATGCGTACAGACAGAGTCGAGGAAGTGACGGTCGTGGCTGACAACCAACACGGTGTGTTCGAAGTTCGCCAGATAGTTTTCAAGCCACATGACGGTTTCAAGGTCGAGGTCGTTGGTCGGCTCGTCCAGCAACAGGTTGTCAGGCTGTCCGAAGAGGGCGCGTGCCAGCAGGACACGTACTTTCTGCTTACCGCTCATGTCTTTCATCAGCGTGTAGTGGAATTCTTCCGCGATACCCAAGCCGCTCAACAGGGCGGCGGCATCACTTTCTGCATTCCAGCCTTCCATCTCGGCGAACTTCTCTTCCAGTTCCGATACGCGGATACCGTCGGCATCGCTGAAATCAGGTTTTGCATACAGGGCGTTTTTCTCGCTCATCACCTCCCAAAGGGTGGTGTGTCCCATCAACACTGTGTCCATTACGGTGTATTCATCAAATGCGAAGTGGTCCTGACTCAATACGGAAAGGCGTTCACCCGGTCCTAAAGACACTGTTCCGCGTGTAGGATCCAGCTGTTTGCTGATAACACGGAGGAATGTTGATTTACCGGCGCCGTTAGCCCCGATGATACCGTAGCAGTTGCCCGGCGTGAACTTCATATTGACATCCTGAAACAGGATACGTTTTCCGAACTGTACGTCCAGATTGTTAACCGTTATCATATCTTATATACCTATTAATTTGCTTTTGAATGGGCAAAGGTACGAAAAATATCGCAAACCCATAGCTTTATGGATACTAACGCATAGGGTTAGCTTCTGTAAAGCTATGGGTTTGTTATTCCTTTCTGAAGTTTTATTTATACAATCCTTCTCTTGACAGCAGATGTTCCAAGTTGGCTACTCCCAGCGTCACGATCGCCATTACTGTAGCGGCATGTTCCTGATATTCCGGGATGCTTTTGCTGTAAGTGTCGCGTTCGGTGTGCCAGATCTCACCGTAGTTGAAGTTGTATCCTTTGATGTCCTTTTCGTTGAAGGCGATGGCCGGGACTGCTTCGACAGCAAAAACGGATGCATCCGTACCGGCAGGTTTGGCAGGTTTGGTGAATGGGCCGGCTTCTTTCACTTCGAACGGATAGTCGGGATGGATCTTCTTGACGGGCGCGCATATCTTCACGAAGTCCTGATACATCGCTTTCGGAACATTGAGTCCGACGGGAGGTGTCGGGCCTCCGTCGCGGTTGAACAAGTTGGAGATTTTATCTAATTTATCTTTATTGGCTTTCACCCAGGCTGTAGAACCTAACAATCCGAATTCTTCGCCAGCAAAAGCACAGAATAACATCGTCCGTTTAGGCTTCGCACCGGATTTCATGATCATGCGGGCCGCTTCCATCACCGGAGTGACGCCGGAACCGCAGTCCACGCCACCTGTCGCCACGTCGAACGCATCCAGATGACCACTCGCCATCACATACTCGTCCGGATATTTACAGCCTTTGATCTTACCGATCACATTATAGTATTTTACCGGTCCCATACGAAAATGGTTACGGATATCGAACTCAAGGAAGAAGGTGCGGCGTTCCTTTACCATCTGCTTGATGGCCGCATACTGGTGTTCGTCTAATTTGATGTCGCAGACTTCCGGCAGGTTGTCAAACGTGAAAGTCGGATCGTGTATGATTGCCTTGTCATAGAGGGCACGCAAAGGGACGGTGGCCGATTGGATAAAACCCAATACGCCGGCTTCGCACATCTGTTTGTAGAACAAGGCCGGGACATCCTCTTTCAATGGTAGCAGCGGGTTGTCGGTATTGTTGCGCCAGTTATCCTCCATGATCTGGCGGTTCTTTTTGGCCGTTTCGTTGTTTTCGGCAATGGTGGCAGCACGGATGGAGTCGCCTTTGGCGGAACGGTCGACCGGCCAGCCGACATTCTTCCCGTTGATCAGCACCCACGCCCCTTTTAGTTGTCCTTTCATGCGGTCGAACTCGCTTTGGGTAAGCGGTTCCTGTAAGACATGTCCGCGTTGTACACCCTTTGTTCCGGCGGTGTAGGAGGGAGTGACGAAATGCAGTTCCATCCCGTTTTCTCCCAACAGTTTGCCGAACCACGGTCCTCGGTTGAAGCCAACCGGCAGCGTGCCGGCCTCTTGTAGTTCTACTTCCAGTCCCCATTCCGTAAATTTCGAGGCAACCCATTCAACTGCATTATCGTATGCGTTCGAGCCGATCACACGGCCGCCGATGCGGTTGGTGAGTACATCTAAATGATCCATCACTTGATTATCCGTTTGACCGATTTCGATGATTTTGTTTACAGCTGCGTCCTGTGCCGTGACCGAATGAACAGTCATGCAAGCCATCGAAGCCCAAATAAGTAAAGTCCGTTTCATATTGTGTGTTTTTATGGTAATGCAAATTAAGATATAAAAAGCGTCTGCTCCAAATCTCCGCAAAGGTAAAAGTAGGCTTCAGGCAGGAATGACAACGTGTGTAAGGTCCCATTGTTATCTTCATCACGTTGCCGTTTAGGTTTCTTAATAAGGTAAATGCGAGGTGTATTCTTAGATTATACTTACTTTTGTATTTGAAACAGAAATAGGAATATGATATTTTACTTTACTGGAACTGGAAACTCTCTTTGGGTGGCAAAGGCTCTGAGTGAGGCGCTGGGAGAACAGTTGGTTTCAATTGCAGATGAACTGCATAAGGAAAAGGATGGTTGGGGCTATCCGGTTCGTCCGGATGAAAAGATATTGTTTGTCTATCCTGTGCATTCCTGGGGACCGGCAGTGTCTGTTACCCGTTTTATCTCTCGTCTGACTTTAAACGGATATACTGGACAATCGGTCTATTCCGTCTCTACCTGTGGAGATGAATGCGGATATACAGATCGACTGATCGGGAAAGCTTTGGAAAAAAGAGCGATATCGCTAACGGCAGCATACTCTGTCATTATGCCGAACAACTATATCTTGCTGCCCGGTTTCGATGTAGACGACAAAGATGTGGAGGAACGGAAACTGCAGGATGCCCCGGCACGTGTGGCCGAGATTATCGAAGCGATCCGGGAGCATGGGCAGGACGCTTTGTATCATACAGGAAGCATGCCCGGTTTGAAAAGCTACTGGATTTATCCTCTTTTTGCCCATCTGGCTATCGGAAGTAATTCTTTCCGGGTGACGGATGCTTGTATTTCCTGTGGGTTATGTGAACGGATTTGTCCGACCGGAACGATCAGCATGCAGGCAGGGAAGCCTGTTTGGACGGATACCTGTGTGCAGTGTGTCGCTTGCATCCACCGCTGTCCGGTTCGTGCGATCGAATATGGAAAGGGAACGCTGAAAAAAGGGCGATATCATCACCCTGAGATTAAATAATAAACGAAACAGATAAAAATGAAACGATTAGTAGCGACAGCCCTGGTGGCCCTGATGTTGGCGAGTTGCCAGGAAGCACCGAAAGGTTATGTGATAAATGGAGAAGTGACCGGCAGGACGGAAGGGAAAGTCTATCTCAAGTCCTTCCGGAATAAGATGTTTTTTGATGTCGATACGGCAGAATTAAAAGAGGGAAAATTTACTTTTAAGGGAGAAGTGGATCAGCCTTTATTGTTTGGTCTGGCAACAGAAGATATGAGTTATCCGGTTCAGTTCTTTGTCGAAAATACGAATATGGATGTGAGGATAAATAATGACGGCGAAACGATTACGGTCCGTAATTCTCCTGTCAATACAATCTTTCAGGAGAATGCCGAGAAGGTTTTTGAAGAAGGGTATGACATAGACAGTCTGATCACCAAGTATCCGGCTTCGCCTGCCGCCGCTTTTTATCTGTATCGTTACTTTACTTACCAGTTGCCGCTGGATGAACTGAAAGCGACTCGTGCTAAGATTTCTTCCGAACTGGCAGGTTGTCCGTATGTAAAAGATTTGGATGGTATTATCAAGCAGTTGGAAAATGTGCAGATAGGGAAGGTGGCTCCTGAATTTTCGTTGCCAGATACGGCGGGAGTATCTGTTTCGCTTTCTGATTTCAGAGGTAAATATGTACTGTTGGATTTCTGGGCATCCTGGTGTCCTCCTTGTCGTCGCGAGAATCCGAATGTGGTAAAGGCGTTTAATGAATATAAAGATAAAAACTTTACGATTGTGGGGATTTCCCTGGATAAGGATAAAAGCAAGTGGATGAAAGCGATTGCCGACGATAATCTGGCTTGGACACATCTTTCCGATTTGAAATATTGGGATTCGGAAATTCCGGCTCTTTACGGGGTTCGTGGTATTCCGGCCAATGTCCTGCTGGATCCTGATGGAGTGATTGTCGCTAAAAACATAACTGGCGAGGATTTGCACAAAAAACTGAAAGAAGTAATCAAATAAACGATGTGGAAGTACGGTTTTCTGACTTTGTTCCTTCTTTTCTGTCTCTGTCTTTCGGCGACAGAAAAGAAGGATTTCGAAAAAGCGGAGCGTGAACAGTGTCCGTCCTATTACAGTTGCCGATTGGCAAAAAGAATGGCAGCGGATTGAGTCTATTATCCGTTCTATGGAACTTTCCTTGCCGGATTACGATGCTCATCGCAAAGAAATAGAAGACCGTTTGGATAGGGGAGAATATGTGGAACATCACAGCAAGGTTTTCGAAGAATCCTATTCGCCGCATTATCGTATATCAGCAGGCAGATATTTGAAAAGGAGTTACGGCCCTTGCTGTGAAAAAACGAGTTTACTCTTCGTCTTCCGGATCCTCGAAGTCAAACTCGAAATCAAATCCGTCGTTCATCATCCCCAGATCGGTAAACTGCTCCAGTTCGCGACGGTCTTTCTTGGTCGGACGGCCTAAGCCGCGTGCACGGTCTACGAATCCGGATATGCGGTTCATTTCCAATATTTCGTATTGGTCGGGAGTAGTGACGTTTTCCAGATAATCAGGCACCAGTTTGGCCCCCATACGGCGTTCTGTTAAATCGAGTACCTTGAAGGAAAAGGTGATAGGTGGCTTTCGTACCTGAATCACTTCTCCGACTTTGATCATACGGGAAGGTTTTACATTGACTCCGTTTATCATCACCCTGTTTTTCTTGCAAGCCTCGGCTGCTATGGTACGTGTCTTGAATATGCGGGTGGCCCACATCCATTTGTCTATACGGACTTCATTCATAAACTGTAGACAAGGAACTATTATTTATTTATTTATTTATTATTGTATTGGTTCATTGTATTCTGTACGCCGGCCAGGCAGAAGCTTTTGATGATTTCTACCGCCCGTTTTATCTTTTCCGGCATTTCCTGGAGCTCTTCCGGTGGGAACTTGCCAAGCACATAGTTGATCTGTCCTCCACGAGGGAAATTACTGCCGATACCGAAACGAAGGCGGCTGTATTCTTGTGTGCCTAACAACTGTTGGATGTTTTTCAATCCGTTGTGTCCGGCATCGCTGCCTTTCGGTTTCAGGCGGAGTGTCCCGAAGGGGAGTGCCAGATCGTCCACTATGACTAACAGATTCTCTACCGGAATGTTTTCTTTCTGCAACCAGTAGCGGACGGCATTGCCGCTCAGGTTCATGAATGTGTTCGGCTTCAGTATGATCAACTCACAGTTCTTGATACGCATCCGTGCAATTGCACCGTAACGTTCTTCCGTGAAAGGAACTCCGGCATCTTCTACCAATGCATTTACAACGCGGAATCCGATGTTATGGCGGGTTCCTAAATATTCGGAACCGATATTTCCAAGTCCTGTTATCAGATATTTCATTGTTATGTTGTTTTTTAGTATATAACAAAGGGAAGAATACTCTGTTGAATATTCTCCCCTTACATTATTTAGGAATAATAATTTTATTATGCCTTAGCCTGAGCACCACGAGCGGCACGAGTCAACTGAACGGCGCAAACAACAGCGTTCTTGGCGTTCATCAGTTCAAGGCCTTCGAAGTGTAATGCACCAACCTGCATAGTCTTGCCTAATCCCAGGTGATCGACATTGATAAACAATTTCTCAGGAATTGCTGTGTAAAGGGCTTTTACTTTCAACTTTCTCATCTGCAAGTTCAGTTTACCACCGGCTTTAACACCTTCGGCGTGACCTTCCAGAACAACCGGAACTTCCATTACTACCGGTTTGTTTTCTGACACTTCCAAGAAGTCCATGTGCAGGATAGCGTCGGTTACAGGCTGGAACTGGATATCTTTAACGATAGCCATTGTCTTCTTGCCGTCAATCGTCAGTTCAACAACAAAGATTTCAGGGCTGTAAACCAAGTTACGAACACTGTCTTTTGTGATGGTGAAATGAGATACTTTTTCGCCGCCGTACAGTACAGCAGGAATTTCGTTGTTTTTACGCATAGCTTTCAAAGCTCTCTTCTGGTCTGCAGAAGTAGCGGCTACTTCTCTTGACTTTCCTTCTAATTGAAATGTCTTCATTTTGTTTTAATTTTTGTGTTACTCAAAATTAGATGTTTATGCTTTCTAATTTCCCATCACACGTACGGGGGTTAAAAGCGGTGCAAAGGTACGATTTATATTTATATCTGCAAAATCTTGTCTGCATGAATTTTTAGTTCCATAGGCATGAAACTATAATTCTCTCGGTATGGAACAGATGTTTCATCGGTATGAAACTAAAAGTGCATGCCGGTTCAGAACCGGATTCCTTTTTGTCGGAGCAAGATTTCCGTATCGTCCCAAAGTTGTTTTTGCTGTGCATGATGCCGGATGCGTTCCGACACATTCCTCTTTTTACAATTGGCATAACAACAACCGTTTTTATCTTTCGCCTCATTCGAAAGAGCCAGGTGGATGGCAGTTGCCGCGCCTTGGGCCGGTGTTTTGATAAAGGGGCGGAACAAGATATCGGTAAGCGGGTCGAACCAGGCTTGCATCGTGATCATGTTCGTACTGACGATTCCTGGGTCCGAGGCATTTATGGTAATGCCTTGGTTTTGCAGTCGTTCGGCAAGTTCTTGGGTGAATAATAACAACGCCAGTTTGGTATTGCTATAGACCGGAATGCGGAAAAAGCGTCCGTTCCTTCCTTTTTCAAAGAAGTCCGGTTCGATCCGGCCGATGGCATACGTGCAGGACACTGTATTTACAATACGGCATCCTGGTTGCATCAATGGTAATAACTGGCGGGTGAGCATGTAGGGAGCCACATAATTGACGCTTACGATTGTCTCCAACCCGTCTTCGGTTTTGCGTACCGGAGTTGTCAGGATGCCGGCATTGTTCATCAGGCGGCTGACGGGACGTCCTTCTTTTAATAACTGACCGGTGAAATTGTTTACGGATGAAAGGGATGCGAGATCGATTCTTCGCACTTCTATCTGGGTGTTACCGGTTTCTTGCTGGATCCGGTTACATAGGGAGGCTGCTTTTTCCGGATCGAGGCAAGCCATAATCACCGGATAGCCTTCTTTTGCGAGGGCTGCCGTGATTACTTGTCCCATGCCTCCGTCGGCACCGGTTATGATGGCTAATCCTTTTTCCATTACTTGTATTCTAATTTCTCTATTTCTTTGACAATGCTTTTGGGCAAGTTCTGAATATGTTTGTGGCATGCCATTTCGATGGAATACATGCGGGCGATGCAATAGTTGCTATGTCCGCAGTCACAACGGGCATGTTCGTCTTCCTTCATTTTGTTTACGAATGACGGATCGTTCAGCAAGGCACGTGCCATACTCACGAATTCGAAACCGTCGTTCAAGACCTCGTCTATCTTCTCGCGTGAGATCAGACCGCCTACATAGACAAGTGGCATTTTCAATGCCGCCCTGAATTTTAGGGCATCTTCCAGGAAGTAAGCCTCTTTGAACGGCTCAGACGGGATCATGAACCGTCCGGCCATTTTGACTCCGAGCGGTAGCCAGCCGAAAGGCATATAATGCGTCATCGTATGAATCGGCATGGAACCCCGCATCACATACATCGGGGCACGGCTGACGAAGCCACCGCTAAGGATCAAAGCGTGTGCTCCGCATTCGTTCTGCAGGATACGAGCCACTTCAAGTGTCTCATCAAGCTCCATTCCTCCTTTGAAGCCGTCGCGCATATTCATCTTTACCAACACTGCCATATCCTGACCGGCAGCTTTCATCACTTCGTCCATGCACATTTTCATAAAGCGCATCCGGTTTTGCAAGCTACCGCCATATTCGTCTTTTCGATGATTGGTATAGGGAGAAAGAAACTGGCTGATCAGATAGCCGTGACCGGCATGTATTTCCACTGCATCCATTCCGGCTTCGCGCGCCAGATGAACTGCTTGTCCGAACGCTTTTGCCATAGCTGTGATTTCGGAAGGTTTCATTCCACGGACAAGGGTAGGGGAATAGATATTGAAACCGCTGGATGCGGAGATAGGCCTGCACCCGCAGATGTTTTTGTGAGACATGTTTCCGCAATGTCCGAGTTGTACGGAGGCAGCCGCCCCTTCTTTGTGGATGGCATCGGTGATGCGTTTTAATCCGGGGATGATATCTGGGCGCATCCAGAGCTGACGTTCGAAAGAAAGTCCGCTTTGCGTAACAGCCGCATAGGCCAAAGTCGTCATACCGATCCCGCCGGAGGCAACCGATTTATGGTAGTCATATAACATGTCGGAAGGCGCGTTTCCTGGGCACATGCTTTCAAATGCAGCCGCCCGTATCGTCCGGTTTCTCAGGGTCAACGGCCCGATTTTACCGGGAGTGAACAGTATAGATTCTTTTTCCATATCTATTATGAGTTAATCATTCAATATATAAAAGGAATAACCCGTTTACGGTTTTCCAGTTCGTTACCAAACATCGCTTTGTATTTATGATAGATGGTGTTTGCGCGAGGTACAAGGTTTGCAAATGTCCACCAAGCGAAAACAGCTCCGCTTGCACTCCAGGTCAGGATTGCAAATCCGCACCATTCCACGATTTCGCCAAAGTAGTTGGCTGATGTCACATATTTGAACAGGCCTTTTTTAGGCAGATAATGGTTCGTGTCGCCAGGCTTTCTGAGGTGGCGGACAATATGGTCTGACTGGATATTGATTGCCATGCCGGTGAAGAACAAGATTGTCCCGACTATAAATTGAGGGCTGTGCAGCCAGCTTTTCGTATACATATCCTGCGGTGCTAAGTAGAAAATCCATTCTCCCTGCATATAACCGTTCAGGAGGTTAAAGGTGATTCCCATAAGCATGATGCCTGCCGGCATTTTACTTTTGCCTTTTATCAACAGAGGAAAAATAAAAGATCGTTGGAAATAATGCAGTTCGAAGAATAAGAATATCAGGAACGGTACTGTCTCGAACTGTCGTTCCGATCCGTTCCATAACAAAAACATGACGATAAAAACCGGCGCTTCCATGCAAATCCAAGCAATCTTGTTCGGTATCGGAAGTCCCCATTTTTTATCGAACAACATTCCATAACCGGCTTCGACGAAATAAAGGGCTATGAAGACTATGGCGGCGATAGCTGCCATAACAATTAGAAATAAGGTGAAATGTTCAGTTGTCATTTTCGCGTGTTGATAATTTATAACCTTTTCCGTGAACGTTTATTATTTTGATGGTAGGATCATCTTGCAATAGTTTGCGTAATTTGGTGATATAAACATCCATGCTGCGGGCGCTGAAATAGTTATCGCTTCTCCATATGATCTGCAGGGCGTGCATCCTGTCTACCATATTGTTTGCGTGTTGGCACAGCAACGTAAGCAAATCGGCCTCTTTGGTTGTCAGCTTGGTTGTTTTGCCTTCTATGGACAAGATCTGTTTTTGCAAGTCGAATTTGAATTTTCCGAAAATATAAGTCCTGACCTCTTTCTTGCGTTGGGGCTGGTAACGGCTTTGTACTGCTTTAATCCGGG
>ENA-UESU01001974-UESU01001974.1-human-gut-metagenome-genome-assembly--contig:-NODE-1974-length-13730-cov-4.242145_pt1 | contig 13730 bp, 7 predicted proteins | sample MGYA00243007_ERZ508008 | MGnify/ENA primary metagenome ERZ508008 (study PRJEB26167, sample SAMN06115399) | human gut metagenome | host: Homo sapiens | place: China:Henan | collected 2016-06-23 | study...
AATACAAATCTGTAATATTTATCTAATATTGATATTCAAATGTCTAAAACTGCAAATCAGTGATCGGATTCATGCCTTATTTTTGCAGATATATATGAATGGTCTGATAAACTTTAAATAAAAGATATAATGAAGAGGATAATTGTATGGTTGGCTGTAATGATGTATACACTGTCCGGTTATGCACAAGATGCGAATTTTCATATCTATCTGTGTTTGGGACAATCGAACATGGAAGGAAATGCGAAGGTAGAAGAGCAGGACACAGTGGCAGTTGACAGCCGTTTTCAGGTATTAGCGGCTGTCGACTGTCCTAATTTGGGGAGGACCAAAGGGAATTGGTATAAGGCGGTTCCTCCTTTGGTACGTTGCTATACGGGCCTGACTCCGGGTGATTATTTTGGACGGGCTATGGTGGCTAACCTGCCATCCAATGTGCGGGTAGGAATTATCAATGTTGCCGTAGGTGGTTGCAAAATAGAATTGTTTGATAAGGATAATTATCAGTCATACGTAGAAACTTCTCCGGACTGGCTGAAGAATATGGTAAAAGAATACGGTGGCAATCCTTATGCACGTTTGGTTGAGATGGCAAAGCTTGCTCAAAAGGATGGAGTAATTAAAGGTATTCTGCTGCATCAGGGAGAGTCGAATACAAATGATAAAGACTGGCCTTCAAAAGTAAAGGGAGTGTATGATAATCTTTTGAAAGATTTGGGATTATCTGCTGCTAATGTGCCCTTACTGGCGGGTGAGGTGGTACATGCAGATCAGAATGGAATCTGTGCCAGCATGAATACAATCATCGACAGTTTGCCCCAGGTAATTCCTACTGCACATGTCATATCCTCCGCTGGTTGTCCGGCTGCATTCGATAATCTTCATTTTACAGCCGAAGGATACCGGATATTGGGAGCACGTTATGCTGCTAAGATGCTTTCTATTTTGGGATATGGAGATTGGACATCTGCCCAGAATATGAAATTATGGTATGCTCGTCCGGCACAAGACTGGCTGGAAGCTCTGCCATTGGGCAATTCCCGTTTGGGAACTATGGTATTTGGCGGAACTGCCCGTGAAGAACTGCAACTCAATGAAGAGACTTTCTGGGCTGGCGGACCTTACAATAATAATAATCCCAAAGGATTGCAGGTATTGCCTGAAATACGCCGTCTTATTTTTGAAGGCAAAACCCTGGAGGCACAGAAACTCATTGATGAGAATTATATGACGCCTCAGCATGGCATGCGCTACTTGACGATGGGGAGTCTTTTTTTGAATTTCCCCGGACATGAGAATCCTTCTGAATATTACAGGGACCTGAATCTGGAGAATGCTACTGCTACCACCCGTTATGAAGTGGACGGAGTGAAGTTTGTCCGTACCGCGTTTGCTTCTTTGAGTGATGATGTGATTATTGTCCGCATTCAGGCGGATAAGGCAAAGGCTTTGAATTTCGCCATATCATACAACAGTCCGCTGAAATCGAATGTACAAGTAAAGGGTGGCAAACTGATTATCTCCTGTCAGGGAGCTGAACATGAAGGAATCCCTGCTGCTATGCGTGCCGAATGCCAGGTGCAGGTAAAAACAGATGGTAAAGTGAGTAAGGCAGAAAGCGCACTTGCCGTGAATGGGGCTACCGAAGCTACTTTGTACATATCGGCAGCTACCAATTTTGTGAATTACCATGATGTTAGTGCTAATGAATCAAAGCGTGCGGCTGCTTATTTACAGAAAGCCATCCGTGTTCCTTACGAACAGGCTTTGAAGAGCCATATCGCCTCTTACCGTAAACAATATGACCGTGTGGCCCTGACTTTGGAAAGCACTAAAGTTTCTGCTTTGGAAACACCTGTCCGTGTACAGCGTTTTATAGAAGGGAATGATATGGCGATGGCGGCTTTGATGTTCCAATATGGTCGTTATTTGTTGATTTCTTCTTCTCAACCCGGTGGTCAGCCTGCTAATCTTCAGGGTATTTGGAATCATAATCCTTATGCTCCCTGGGATAGTAAATATACGATTAATATCAATGCTGAAATGAACTACTGGCCTGCTGAAGTAACCAACCTGAGTGAAACGCATGAACCTTTCTTTGACATGGTGGCCGACCTGGCGGTTACAGGCAGTGAGACAGCTAAAGTTCTTTATGACGCCAAAGGTTGGGTAGCACATCATAATACGGATATATGGCGTGCTTGCGGACCAGTGGATGCTGCATACTTCGGCATGTGGCCTAATGGAGGTGCTTGGGTGGCACAACATCTGTGGCAACACTATTTATTTACCGGCGACAAGGAATTTTTAAAGAGGTATTATCCGGTATTGAAAGGAACTGCCGATTTTTATTTAAGTCATTTAGTGGAACATCCGAAGTATAAATGGATGGTTACGGTACCTTCCATGTCTCCGGAACACGGTTACCGGGGTTCACAAACAACGATTACGGCAGGTTGTACAATGGATAATCAGATTGCTTTTGATGCCCTTTACAGTACACTTCTGGCAAGCCGTATTCTGGGTGGTGATAAACAGTATGAAGATTCTTTGCAGACCATGTTGGACAAGTTGCCACCCATGCAGATTGGCAAACATAATCAATTGCAAGAGTGGTTGATTGATGCTGACAATCCGTTGGATGACCATCGGCATATTTCACACTTATATGGTTTATATCCCAGTAATCAGATTTCTCCAATTACAAATCCGGAATTATTCCAGGCTGCACGGAATACTTTGATACAGCGTGGAGATATGGCTACCGGTTGGAGTATTGGGTGGAAGATTAATTTCTGGGCACGTATGCTGGATGGTAATCATGCTTATAAGATTATACAGAATATGCTTCATCTTTTGCCTAATGATAATGTTCAGAAAGAATATCCTGAGGGACGTACTTATCCTAATTTATTTGATGCTCATCCACCTTTCCAGATCGATGGTAACTTCGGTTATACGGCAGGAGTTGCAGAGATGTTGTTGCAAAGCCATGACGGTGCAGTACACTTGTTACCCGCATTGCCCGAAGCATGGAAAAAAGGAAGTGTGAAAGGGCTTGTATCCCGTGGCGGTTTTGTGGTGGATATGGAATGGGATGGCGTTCAACTGAAAAAAGCGAAAATACATTCTCGTTTGGGCGGGGTACTACGTATCCGTTCTTATGTTCCTTTAAAGGGAAAAGGAGTGAAAGTGGCAGACGGTGCTTGTCCGAATCCTCTTTATGCACCGGCAGTTATAAAAGAACCGGTCGTTTCGAAACTGATAAATCCTCAGATACCGGCTCTTTACCGTACTTACGAATATGACATTGTTACTCAGCCGGGAGAAGACTATTCGCTGGAGCGTAGCATGTAATGATATTAGTCTATGCAGATAAAGAGTTGAATTAATAAAGAAAGCCGGCTGATTTTAGCTGGCTTTCTTTTTGTTTTGTCTAGTTCTGTTGGTCAACTTCATTGTCAGAAGAAGACTTTTGTTGTTCTTCCATATAGGTGCTGGGTGGTACCCCGTATAATTCTTTAAAAGCGGTAGAGAAATATGCAACATTAGTAAATCCCGTAAGGGTGGCAACTTCAGTAATGTTATGATATTGGTTTGCCAATAGGGATGCTGCTTGTTTCAGGCGAACATTACGTATTAAGTCGCGGGTTGACTGGTTAGTCAGTTCTTTTAGCTTACGGTGCAAATGCACACGACTGATACCTACTTCAGTTGCTATCATTTCAACATTCAAGTCAGGATTACCTAGATTGTCATTAATTACTTTCATCACTTTATCAAGCAGTCTGTCGTCAGGTGATTGGACTTTTAGTTTCTTCAACTTCTGTTCCTGCATCTGACTGCCACTGAAACTGTTGCGTAGTATTTCCCTGCTCTTAATAAGATTGATTGCCGTTTTTCTCAAAATTTCGATACTGAATGGTTTCACTATATACGCGTCTGCTCCCATGTTTAAACCCTCCAGATTATCTTCTTCTCTTGATTTAGCAGTCAAGAGTATAATTGGTATATGGTTAATGGTTACATTCTGCTTTATTTTTTTACAAAGTGCCAACCCATCCATTTCAGGCATCATAATATCACTGATAATCAGATCCGGTTCCTTTTTTAGGATAAGGGTGAGAGCTTCTTTTCCATTGGCACACTCATGCATGTGGAAATCGCTGGCTAATTCACGACAGATATATTTACGTATTTCTTCATCATCTTCTACTATCAGAACATGACACTTGGTTTTGGAACGTATTTTTTCATCTTCTTCGTCAGTTGGCGAGGGGGTAGGCAGAGCAGTCGTGATATGTACAGGGGCATTATTTCCAACCGGATTATCATCAATTTCTTCTACATTCAGATGCTTCTTGTTCAGAGGGAGCCGTATGATAAACCGGGATCCTGGTTTGTTCTCATTGTTTTCAGCCTTTATGGTACCATGGTGTAATTCTACCAGCGAACGGCTTAGATGTAATCCTATACCGGTACCTACATTCGAATTATTATGGCTATTACGGATTTGATAGAAACGTTCAAAAATCCGTCCCATTTCTTCCGGGTTAATGCCGATGCCACTGTCTTCCACTATTATTTCAAAATAGTGTTTTAGAGATTGAGGAGCATTCATATCCTCACCTACACGTAAGTATATATTGATTTCTCCGTTCTCCGGTGTAAACTTGAATGCGTTGGAAATTATATTCAGGATAATTTTATCGAAATTTTTCGGATCAATCCATACATTTAATTTTTCAGTTTCCGGTTTGAAATTTAACGTGATATGCCTGGCATTTGCCTGATATTCGAAAGTATAGTACAAATCACGGATAAATCCTACGATATCAACTTCCTGGAATTTCAGGGACATTTGCCCCTTATCTATTTTGCGAATATCCATCAGTTGATTGACCAGGCGAAGTATACGTTCCGCATTTCGATAAATAGTATGATAGTTTTTCTGCCGCTCGTTATCTTTGTCAGTGGCGATTAACTTCTGTAATGGACTTATGATGAGAGACATTGGAGTTCGTATCTCATGGGAAATATTAATAAAGAATTGTAGTTTGGCTTCATTGATCTGTTCTGCATGGATATGTTCTAATATCTCCTGACGAGCACGGTAACGATGACGTATCTGAATGACTATACCATAGATAATAACTATCAATAGTACTCCATATATAAATTTAGCCCATCCGGAGGCATACCATGCAGGATGGATTGTGATACTAAATTCTTTGATGTCTGAATAAGAATCATTATCTTTTGCTTTTACCTGGAATGTATAGCTACCTGGATTTAAATTGCTGAATGAAACCCGATTAATTCCCTGTTGTAAGCTAATCCAATTGGAATTATTAATGCTATATGTATAAGTAATCCGTTCCGGACTAAAGAACTCCATAGCTGAAAATTCAATGCTGAAAGAATTATCTTTGTATGATAGTTGAAAGTGGTCGGCATCCATGACTGCAGTGTTGACTATATCTCTATTCCCTGACTTCATGCCTTTTTTAACCTTTTTATCATGGATATAGAAGTCTGTAATCCGAATTTCCGGTTTCTTATCGGGCGTGGTTATTTCTGTGGGATTAAAATAAGTGATTCCATTCGTACCTCCAAAGATAAGTTCACCTTGTTTGTCGGCAAAAGCGGCTCCTTTATTGATGAGTCCTATAAGGTCGATGGCCTGCCGGAGATGTCTCGGGGAAGGACTTGGAGTTCTCAGGCCTGGAAATTTTTCATTTAGGGAGGAAGGTTTTATCATGAAGAAGCTGATGACTCTTGCGCTCGCTGCGGGCATGTTGTTGGGGGCTGCCAGTGGTGCTCACGCTATCGATTTCAAAGCCCAGGGGATGTGGCTGATGGGCGTGGGGGCCGGGGATGGTCCCTTCGTGAGCCATACCCGCCAGGCCGGTGCGACGTCGAGTAAGGCCCGGGATACCGATGACGCCCTCAGTGCCATGCAGCTCGTGCGTTTGCAGTTGGATGCGATGGCTTCCGAATCGCTGTCCGGTACGGTCTACTTCGAAATCGGCGACACCATGTGGGGCCAGGCATCTTCCGGCGGCGCCCTGGGCGCTGACAAGACCATCGTGGAATTGAGAAACGCCTATATCGACTGGACGGTGCCCAATACCGACCTCAAGCTCCGTATGGGTATCCAGGGGCTCTCCATGCCCAATGTGGCCGGTGGCTCCGCGGTGCTGTTTGACGATGCCGCCGCTGTCGTAGCCAACTACCAGTTCAACGAAAATGTTGGCCTGACAGCTTTCTGGGCCCGTCTGTTCAACGACAACTGGAACGAGAGCAGTGCCGCCAACCGCTGGTCTCCTGACGATGATGCCAACTACCAGGATAACGTGGACCTGTTCGCCCTCATGCTGCCGCTGACCTTTGAAGGTGTGAAGCTGACCCCCTGGGCCATGTACGGCATGATCGGCGTCAACTCCTGGGATGCCATGGATAACGGGCTGCATATGGGCAGCTATCCTCCCTACAGCCTGCGTCCTTATCCGCTGGCCTACAACGGCGGGACGCTGGATACCGACAAATCCTATGGCTCTGCGTTCTGGGCCGGTCTGCCCATTGCCGTCACGGCCTTTGATCCGCTGAACATCGAAGTCGATATCAACTACGGTTATGTGGAATCCATGGGGCGCTATGATGTGCAGCAGCTGAACAGCGGCGCCTGGCGTCGTGGCGATACCCAGCGCGAGGGCTGGCTGGTCAAGGCCCTGGTGGAATACAAGCTGGATTGGGGTACTCCCGGCATCTTCGGCTGGTATTCCTCCGGTGATGACGGCAACGTGAAGAACGGTTCGGAGCGTATGCCCACCATGTCCGGTTGCGCTAATTTCATGTCCTTCATGGGCGACGGCAACTATGGCTGGGGCGACCCGCGTCTGTATGACCGCAACCTGACTTATGCCGGTACCTGGGGCGTGGGTCTGCGCATCCACGACATGAGCTTTGTGGAAGATCTGAAGCACTCCTTCCGTGTGGCTTACTGGGGTGGTACCAACAGCCCTGCCATGGCCAAGTATGTGAAGGATGCCTATGGCTGGGACAACGGTACCCCCGAAGGTCCGTACCTGACCACCAATGACGGCCTGCTGGAATTCAACCTGGTGAACAGCTACCAGATCTACGAAAACCTGGAAGCCAACCTGGAACTGGGTTACATCGTGAACATGGTGGACGACGACACCTGGAAGCGTAGCTACCGCAGCGATTCCTACAAGAAGCAGGACGCCTGGAAGGCCCAGCTGATCTTCGCTTACAGCTTCTAGTCTTTACGACAACGATGCTTTCAAGGGGGGCGCAAGCCCCCCTTTTCCGTTTTTGGGGCAGCCGTATCAGACGTCCTTGCCTTGCCTGTCTCCTGCGTCTATGCTGCGGCATCCTTCGGATGCATAGCTCTCTTTTGGCGGGAGCGATGCAACTTTCTGCCGCTGTGTCCGTGCAGCCTGGCAGGCCCGACAGATCCCCCTCTTGTCACGAGGTCCCATGTTTGCCCGTATCGCTCTGCTTTCCGCTCCTTACAGCACCCTGACGTACGCCTTGCCTGACATCTTTCCCGAAGAGTTCTGGCAGGAAGGCCTGCGCGTGGCCATCCCCCTGGGCCGTGGTGCGTTGCGGGCAGGCATCCTGATGGAGCGGCTGGAGCACAGCGATCTTCCTGACGGTGTCACCTGCAAGGAGGTGGCCTGGCCGCTGGAGACCGCCCCCCTGCTTTCGGAGGAGATCAGGGCGCTGGCACGGGATCTGGCCATCCGGCAGGGACTGGAGCCGGGCTGTGTGTTCGGGCATGTCCTGCCGCAGGGCTTGCGTCAGGTGGATCTGCGCATCCGCTGGCTGGCGGCGGACAGGGATTTTTCCTGTACGGTGAAGCAGGTCACGAAACTGGAACCGGATCTGCGCCAGGCCCTGGCCGTGGCCCTGTGCCGGGGGGAGGCTCGCCTTGTCGCTCCGGGCCGGGATGCCGCCGGGGAGGAACTTTGTGTGCTGCGGGTGGATCCTCCCTGGCCGGTACGGCCGCAGGCCGCACGGCAGCGCGAGATACTGGACTATCTGCATGAACGGGGACAGGTCTGCCGTCGCCAGTTGACTCGGGATCTGGGAGCCGGCAGTGCTCCGGCCCTGCGATCTTTGCTGCAGGCCGGTTTCGTGACCTTGCGCCACGCGGAGGCCGATGAGCCCGCTGACGAGCTGCTTCCGCCCGCGCCCCGGGCCTTTGAGCTCAATGCAGACCAGCAGCGGGCCCTGGAGGCCCTGCGTGCTGCGCTGGAGACGGAGCGGCCCGCATCGGTCCTGCTGTTTGGGGTGACCGGCAGCGGCAAGACGGCTGTCTATCTGGAGCTGATCCGGCATTGCATGGAGCAGGGCAGGAGCGTCCTCCTGCTGGCTCCCGAAGTGGCTCTTGCCTGCAAGCTGCGCCGGGATGCGGCCTGCGTCCTGCCCCATGTGCCCCTGTTTTTCTATCATGGCTACCAGCCCCCGGCACGACGGGAGGAGATCTTCCGCCGTCTGGCCACCCGGCAGGAGCCCTGCCTCGTGGTGGGGACGCGTTCGGCGCTCTTCCTGCCTGTACCGCAGCTGGGCTGCGTCATCCTGGACGAAGAGCATGACAGCTCGTTCAAGCAGGACGAGTCTTTGCCCTATCAGGCCAAGGAGCTGGCCTGGTCGCGCATCGCACGGCAGCGCGGCCTGCTGGTGCTGGGCTCGGCCACGCCGGACATCAAGACCTTCCATGCGGCCAGTCAGGGGCAGATAGATCTTCTTCGCCTGCCGGAGAGGGTAGGGGGGCGGCCTTTGCCGCCGGTGGAGCTGGTGGATACCAGCGGCCTGGCCGGGGAAGGGCTGCTGGCTGCCCGCAGCGAGCAGGCCCTGCGCGAAGTGCTGCAACGCGGGGAGCAGGCCGTTGTCCTGCTCAACCGGCGCGGTTACGCGCCCCTGCTGTACTGCCTGGACTGCAAGGAGACCGTCAGCTGTCCGCATTGCCACATCGCCCTGACCTACCATAAAGGGCGGGGGCGGCTCGTTTGCCATTACTGCGGCTATGCCGTTCCCTTTCCCAGCCCCTGCCCGAAGTGCAGGAGCATGAACTTCCTGCCCATGGGAGAGGGGACCGAAAGGCTGGAAGAATATTTGTCCACGCTGGCCGGGCAGCCTGTCCTGCGTCTCGACCGTGACAGTACCCGGCGGCCCGGGCGCATGGAAGAGATACTGGCGGCCTTTGCCCGGCACGAGTCCCCCATTCTTGTAGGTACGCAGATGCTCTCCAAGGGCCACCACTTCCCTGATGTGACCCTGGCCATCGTGGCGGACGGGGATCTGGGGCTCAATCTGCCGGACTACAGGGCTGCGGAGCGGTCCTTCCAGCTGCTGGTCCAGTCCGCAGGCCGGGCAGGACGTGGCGACAAACCCGGGCGGGTACTGATCCAGACCCGCAATACCGATCACTACTGCTGGCAGTATGTCCAGAACGGTGATTATGAAGGTTTTTATGCCGTCGAGCTGGCCCGGAGGCGACAATACGGTTATCCGCCTTTCGTGCGTCTGGCGTTGCTGCGCATCTCCTTCCCTGCGGAAGATCCCGGTGGTGCCGCGGCGCTGGGGGAGCTGGCCCGTTTGCTGCAAACCAGGGCCCGTGAGCTGGGCGTGCGCCTGCTGGGGCCTATCCCGGCGCCCCTGGCCATGCTGCGGGGCCGCAGGCGTTTTTCCTGCCTCATCAAAAGTGCCGACTGGCAGTCGGTCAGGGCGCTGTACCATGAAGCTTTGCGGCAGCAGTGCGCCAGCCGCTTGCGGCTTTTCCTTGACCTTGACCCTGTCAATATGCTCTAATCTTCCGGTTTATTTTTCCCGTACGCGGGATTTTACTGGGGAAAGCTCCGCGGTGTCTGCCCCGGCATTTTTGCGGCCTTTGACCGGCCCTGATGCCGGAGCGTCCGGCATGTGCTATGGCCGGGCACGGCAGGGCAGGAGTCAGTACCGGGCGGAAGGAGATTGCCCGGTGCTTCATGGTCAAGGGAGGAAGAATGAAAGCTTTGCGTGTGGTGGGCCTGTGGGTGGCCCTGGTTCTGGGAATGGCGTCGTCCGCCATGGCTGAAGGTTTTGCGCTGACCGAGTGGAGCGCACGCGGTCTGGGTCTGGCCAGCGGCATGGTGGGCCGCGCCGACGACGTGTCGGCCATTGCCTACAACGCGGCCGGCATCACCCAGCTGCCCGGCGTCCAGGTCATGGGTGGTATGGGCCTTATCGCGCCCATGGGGACCTTGTCGCTGGATACGAAGTATGGCAAGGCCGAAACCACCACCAAGCCCGCTGTGTGGGCCGCGCCGCACGCTTACGCCAGCTGGCAGCTCAATGACAGCCTGTGGCTGGGTCTGGGCGTGTTCTCGCGCTTCGGCCTGGGCAACAGCTATGACCAGAACTGGACCGGCCGTTACAACCTGTACAGCGTCAACCTGCAGACCGTGTCCGCCGTGCCCACTCTGGCCTGGAAGATCAACGACATGTTCTCCGTGTCCGCCGGTCTGGAGATCATGAATGTCAACCTGACCACCGAACAGAAGCTGACTTCACCTGTAATAGCTGCCTTGCGCGCGGGAGATCAGGACATTGAAGTCCAGGCCTCGGGCTGGGGCGTGGGCGGTCACTTCGGCCTGCATGCCCGCCTGAACGACGAATGGTCTGTGGGGCTGGCCTACAAGACCCAGGTCACGGTCAATGCCTATGGTGATGCCAAGCATGACGGCAAACTTGCTGGCAAAACTCCTGAGCTTACAAATTGTGATGCCCACGGTACAGTGCAGCTGCCCGACTCCCTGGCTCTGGGCGTGGCCTACAAGCCTCTGGACAATCTGAGCTTCGAAGTGGGCGCCGTCTGGACGCGCTGGTCCACCTATAATTCGCTGAACATTTATATGGACAACGGCAACCAGTCCATCAGCCACAAGAACTGGAACGACGGCTGGAATTTCAATGCCAGCGTGGAATACAAGCCCCTGGACTGGTGGAGCCTGCGTGCCGGTTTCTGGTACGAGACCCCGGTCATCAACGAAGACCATTCCGACTTCATGGTGCCGTCCAACGGCCGCACGGCCCTGACCCTGGGCACGGGCGTGGAGTGGAACGATTTCACCGTGGACTTTGCCTACTGCCATATGTGGGTCAATCCCACCAGCTATGACAAGACGGATGGGCATGGGATCCTTGATAGCGGCTACATCACCGGCGGCAATTCCAAGGACACCGTGGCCAACATCTATATCCTGAGCTTCGGCTACAAGTTCTAGGCTGCTCTTCGGCAGTTTTGGGGGCGTCGTCCTTGGGGCGGCGCCCTTTTTTCATGTCCTCGTACAGACTATTTGACCAGCGGCTAGAAAGTCTCTATAGTCCCGTTTGAGAAAGTCTAAACTTTACCTGCCTGAACAGGCCCTGCTTTGCAGGAAACATCTCTTTGGAGGAGAGCAATGAAACGCACCATCCTTGCACTGGCTCTGCTGGTGGCTCTGGTCCTGCCCGGCATGGCCAAGGCCGAAGGTACCGGTATGTACCTGGCTCCCAAATTCTTGATGACCATTCAGGAAACCGGCACCATCGAACGTTCCGGTATGGGCGGCGTGGACGAATACTCCCAGTTCACCCTGGGCGGCGCTCTGGCTGCCGGTTACGACTTCTGGCCCCAGTATCTGGTGCCCCTGCGTGTGGAACTGGAATACGCCCTGCGCGGCAACAGCGAAAAGAGCTGGGGCAGCAACTGGGGCAGCGTGGACTGCACCTGGAACAGCTCCACCCTGTTCGCCAACCTGTACTATGACTTCCGCAACGACAGCGCCTTCGTGCCCTACATCGGCGCCGGTATCGGTATGTCCTTCAACTACCTGGGCTTCGACCTGCACCGTGATGGCAGCGCCGTTTCCCGTGACGAAAGCACCACCAACTTCGCCTGGAACGTGGGCGCCGGTGTGGCTTACAACGTGAACGACGCCCTGTACATCGACGCCGCCTACCGCTATGTGGACCTGGGCTACACCGAAGCCAGCGGTTCCCTGAACGGCGACCAGATCAAGGTGGGCAGCCGTCCTTACAACCACGAATTCATGCTGGGCCTGCGCTTCGCTTTCTAAAGCGCATTATCCGCGATTTGAAAAGGCCGCTCCTTCGGGGGCGGCCTTTTTTGTTTTTGGGCAGGGCAGGGGCAGCGTGAGGGGCCTGTCCCCCGGGATCCGTGAGCCACAGACAGGCCGGGACGGCCTAGTAAAAAACCGTGATGGCCGCCACTGCGGTCTTTTCTTGACGAAACGGCGTAAACAGCCTATGAATCACAATTCTGTATGCGCTGGCCGGGCCCGCGTGATCTGCCGCCATGTCCTGCGGCAGGGAGGGCAGGGCCTTTCAGTGTAACTTGATAGCGGGGTTCCCATGTTTGAAAGTCTTTCCGATCGCCTTTCCGGTGTGTTCCGCTCCTTCAGCGGACGCGGCCAGCTGACGGAAGAAAATATCCAGGCCGGCCTGCGCGAGGTGCGTCTTGCCCTTCTGGAGGCCGACGTCAACTTCAAGGTCGTCAAGGACTTTGTGGAGAACGTCCGCCAGAAGTGCCTGGGACAGGAACTCATCAAGGGCGTCAGTCCGGCGCAGCAGGTCGTCAAGATCGTCCATGAAGAGCTGGTGGGGCTGCTTGGTGGTGAGACAGCGGGGCTGAACCTTCAGGGCCAGGAACCCGCCGTCATCATGCTGGTAGGCCTGCAGGGCTCCGGTAAGACCACCTCGGCGGGCAAGATCGCCAATCTGCTGCGCAAGCAGAAGATGCGTCCCTATCTGGTGCCTGCCGACGTGTACCGTCCCGCGGCTATCGATCAGCTGACCGTGCTGGCCAAGCAGCTGGACATGCCCTGCTTCCCGTCCACGGTGGACATGAATCCCGTGGACATCGCCCGTCAGGCCATGGAAGCCGCCCGTGAGCAGCAGGCTACGGTGGTCCTGCTGGACACCGCCGGCCGTCTGCATGTGGACGAGCCGCTGATGCAGGAACTGGCCGCCATCAAGGCGGCGGTGAACCCGCAGGAGATCCTGTTCGTGGCCGACGCCATGACCGGTCAGGATGCCGTGACCGTGGCGGAGTCCTTCAACGAACGTCTGGGCCTGACCGGTGTGGTGCTGACCAAGATGGATGGCGATGCCCGCGGTGGTGCGGCCCTGTCCATCCGGGCGGTGACCGGTGCCCCGGTGAAGTTCGTGGGTATGGGCGAAAAGCTGTCCGAGATGGAGGTCTTCCATCCTGACCGCATCGCGGGCCGCATCCTGGGCATGGGCGACGTGCTCACTCTGGTGGAAAAGGCCCAGGCCACCATCGACGCCGACGAGGCCGAAGCCCTTGCCAAAAAGATGCGCAAGGCCAGCTTCGACCTGGAAGATTTCCGTACCCAGATGCGCCGGATCAAGAAGCTCGGCTCTCTGGACAGTATTTTGAAGATGATCCCCGGTATGGGCGGCCTGCGCGAAAAGCTGGCCGAAGCCAACGGGGCCATGCCTGAAAAGGAAATGGCCCGTACCGAAGCCATCATCAACTCCATGACCATGGCCGAGCGCCGCAACCCCGATATCCTCAACGGCAGCCGCCGGGCGCGTATCGCCAAGGGCGCCGGGGTCACGGGCCTTCAGCGCAAGGCAGGCGCCTTTCTCCACGCGGCCGAACTGATCCATCAGGTTCTGCGCCGGGACGCGGGCAT
>ENA-UESU01001975-UESU01001975.1-human-gut-metagenome-genome-assembly--contig:-NODE-1975-length-13725-cov-6.495164_pt1 | contig 13725 bp, 24 predicted proteins | sample MGYA00243007_ERZ508008 | MGnify/ENA primary metagenome ERZ508008 (study PRJEB26167, sample SAMN06115399) | human gut metagenome | host: Homo sapiens | place: China:Henan | collected 2016-06-23...
CCTCCTATTTTTTTATTTAAATAAGTTTATTTCCTAATTTTTCCTTTTCCTTTATATTTATATTCTAACACAATGTAGAGTATTTGTAAATAGATTTTTTATTTTTCTTTTATTTTTTTCTTATATTCATCAGCTTCAATAGCTTCTTTTGTAAAACTATTATTTTTCCACCATGCCCATAATGTTGCAATAACTGCTACAATTGCGGAAACACCTTGATATATTTGTTCATCACTAAATGGTAGTGGATTAATATTACACATTGTCAAAATTGAATTAATTAAAGCAATTATTAAGACTATTGTTCTTACTAATGTTTCCTTTGACACTTTTAAATTATCCATAATTTCACACCTCTTTTATTCTTTGCAATTATAATATAAAATATTAAAAAGTACCCGTAATAAATTATTGGGTACTTTTTTATTTAATTTATTTTAACATTTCTACAATATCATTTAAAGCATGCTCTCTACATAACTCTCTAAATTCTTGATACTGTTTCATTATTTCTTCATTTCTTTCTATCTTGTTATTTGTAATATACATATCAAGAGCTACACCAATATCTACATATTGCTTGGCACAAATATCTCTAATCTCTTTTGCATTCTTAACAAAAATATTTCTATTAGCAATTTCTTTCATCATAATTTAATTACCTCTCTATTAAATTAGATACACCATTCTCAATTAAAATAACATCAACTTGATCTCTTAACTTATTTGGCACTTCACTATAACTAATTTTACCAAGAATAACTTTTGTTGCAAATAGCATTGCCATCATTTTAATTACCTCTTTTCTTTTATCATATTAAGCATAAATAACTTGACCAACTTCAATTAAGCAATCTTCAAGAAACTCCTGATTTTGACTTAATGCTTCCACTTGAGCTTTTAACAATGCATTTTCTTTTACTATATCATCAAAAGTTTTTAAATCATCCTCTTCCTCAACATAACTTTCAAGCAACTTTTGATATCTTTCTTCATCCCATTTTACATCTATTATCTCTGTTTCATCTTCATTATATGTAAGTTTTACAATGCCAGAAAATTTCTTTCCACTCATGAAGTATACTTCCAAAAACTTATTTGGAAAAATCATATAATTTTCCGGAACATAATCATAACTCCAGGTTTGAAGTGACATATTAATTTTATTTATTATATACATCTTTCCTCACCATTTTCTCATTTTACTTATGACATAATCTCTATTAAAGAAAAAGTTGCATTTTCTTCTTTATAAGTATCACCTTCTACAATTTTCATTATCTTATTCTCTGAGAACATATAATAATTAGTTTCAGATGTACTACCACTTGTTTCAATTATCCTCAAAATACCTTTAGTGTACAATCGTGGTTTGCCAAAAGTATCATATATTGTTGACACCAAACCAATTATTGGTGCTCCATTACAAGCAATCGTTGCATCATAACTACTTAATGATACATAAAATTCTTCAAATATAAACATTTTTCCAAGTGATAATTTTTTATCATTACTTGTAGTTCTCATTGCATACTTTTGATACGTGCCTTTTTCAAAAATTGAACCATAAAACATACATCTCATTTTATTTTCTGATAATACTTTATAATTAAAATAGAATGCTACTGCATAATATGGATTTATTGACTCATATGGTATTTGGTCAAACTCTTCACCTGACCCACTATGGCCTATTTGATATATTGTATTTGCAGAAAAATAATACAGATTATTTCCAAATGAAATATACTCATCATTTCCATCCATTATTACACAAGGAACTTCAAGTGTTTTTGCTTCACTAGTATTTCTATAAATAATCAAATTCGTACCAGCAATACCTTCACCATAAGTATTTACATAAGAGAATGTTTTTCTTTCAAAACTATTATTTGAACTAATTATGTACACATACCCATTGAGGCCAATGCAACCAACAACATTTTCTGAAGAATTATGCTTTTTTATATCAAAAAAGAATGCAATAGGCTGTTGCACTTCTGTGTCAATATTTATACTTGTCCAAGATGCATTTTTTGGATTTTGTCCTGCACCTGAAACATATATAGTTGTAGTTTCACCACTATTTAAATTATTATCATTTGACAAACTGTGATATTTATACCATTTATTATTTGTATTGCTATAAAAATAGCCATCTCTTAATCTAAAACTACCAATAAAATCACTTCCTATTGTACCACTTTCAAAACTATTTCCGCCGTCCAAAGAAATGTATGTTTCATTTATTCCGTTGGAAGCAATTGCACATGTGTATATAACAACATTATTTGCTGCATAACAATATTGTATGTATTTTGCTCTTGACGAGTTCTTTGAATAACTTGGCGAAGATGCAGCAGTTTTCCAATTTGTTCCATTTGTTGATTTTCTATGTGTTGATTCTGATGTTATTGCATAAAAATAATCTTTTCTTTCATCATACAAAAGCATCATAGGATCATCACTTTCAATTCTTTTAACCCAAGTCTTACCACCATCACTACTTGAAATAATCATATATTTTTTTGTAAGCTTACTAAAAATCTTAGCACAAATAATATTTGATTTATTTGAAATAACTGTGGTAGCTTTATTTGAAAATTCTGAGTTGATTGAGCTATTAAAAATAAAATAATTAGATGAATCAAAAAAAGCATATCCTGGGTTACACTCACTCACATAATTCCATTCATCTTTTGATCTTATGCCTGTCTTTGTCATATACAAATACTCACCAAGGCCAAGTCCGTCTTTTGATATTGCTTCTTGAAGCATTCCTGCAATATCACTATCTTCTGTTACATCATTACCTTTTTGTGACAAAAATAATCCAAGTTCTTTTGACATTTTTGTTGCTTGTCTTAATGCTTTATTATAAAGAGAGCTTCTTGCTATACCTGAAGCTACACCATTTAATCTTTGTTCATCTGTGCTATAAGTTTCATTTGTCATTGAATTTTGATTATTTTCATCAAATATCATAAACTCATTTATCCCAGCCATATTTCCCTCCCGTATAAGAGAATTTATTCTTCCTTTTGCATCATACCTGCAAGCTCATTATATTGCTCAGTTGTAATCCTGTCAGCTAAAAGAAATACATCAAGTTTCTTTAGCATATCTTCTTGTTCATAATTACCAGTTTGAATTAATTTCTTACATCTTTCATACGTCATAATAAATACCTCCTTAAAAATAGATAGTTTTATATATTCAAATCTGAAAGGCAAACAAGATACTCTACATTTACAGAAGTATCAAGTATTGCAACTTCAGATTCTGACAAAGGTAATATAACCTTATCATTATTTTTTATTTGCTTTATCTCTTTTACAATTGTACCATTATCATACTCAATAAAAATATACCCATCTTTTTCATATTGATTCACTATATTCATTTTGCTTCCTCCCAATTTATTCATCCAATTTATATCTTACATAAACATTATATTTTTTATTTTTTGGTTCACTTTGGCAAAATGAATAAGTTTGTATTTTTATTGAATCATTAAATGCTATAGGAATATCAGTTACATATATGCTATATTCTTGCACATCTTTTGTACAACTTTTATCCCATTCATCAATTGGATCCCATTCTATTCTATTTCCAGCACTTGACCCTACATTATCAACACTATATATCTTTAAAAAATTATTGCTATTTGCAAAGGTTACTCCTACCCCTTGATTATAAGCAAAACCATTGTAGAACAAAGTACAAGAATATAACACAACTTCATTATCAATTGTAATTTTAATTATAACATGGTCATGATATTCAGTGCTTGTTTGACCATTAGAGAAGCAAGCAAATAATGTTCCAGAGCCTTGTATATCTAATACATCTGTCATTTTTACATTTTTTATATTTGAAGGCTCTGTAAAACTATCAATAGCTAATTTGGTATTTATTTCTTTAAAGTTCTTTAGCTCCTCCAGAGCCCCCCCTCAATTGTACCACCTGAGGAGTACATACCTAATGGATTTAATAACATCTTATTTACCTCACTTTAAATAACAATATGCTATATAGCATTTTACTAATTTATTTGGTTTTCTTTTGCATTTAAATTTTAATGTATTTACTGATTGACTATAGCTTGTTATTCCAAACTTCATAAATAAATCCATAGTCTCAATCTTTGGAATTGTTATAATTAATTGCTCTTCTTCATCAGAAGTAATACCATTTATTGTTTTTGTGCAAACATACTTCTTCAAGGTATCATCTACAATCCAATCACTAACATTAAAATTAATTAAAGTTACATTCCATCCACCTGCATTTCCAAAGGTAGATTTTAATGCTTCCTCTAATTCGTCAACTTCTTCTATTGCATTCATACCTCTATCTGCAATTATTTTACCAAAAGTTGCTGTCATCACTGACACATTTCTTTGAAACTTATTTTGTAAATTTGATCTGGCTACACCTGCTTGCAAGCCATCAATTCTTTGCTTATCTGTTGAATAAGTTTCATTTTCTAAAGTATTATTTTTATTTTCATTAAAAACAAGAAACTCATTGATACCTGGCAAAATTATCACCTCCCTTTATTCACCCAACAACTACAGCTCTTACTCTTGTTCTAATTTTTGTTGGTTTGGTTGTACGACCTGCACCGTTGCTATTAAAAGTTATTTTCTTTATTGTATTTTTATTTCTAATATAATCAACAATTATATTACTATTATTAGAAGTTTCACTATAAAACACAAATGCTGTTCCAGCATTATTCCATATTGTTGTTGTGCTAAAATTTATTACACCATTTTCACCATCATCTGGGTATTTGTATTCACTGTATAAACTTTCTTTTGTATTAGAACTTTCTCCGTCTCCATAAAAACGAAAAAAGCCAGCGTCACCACATCTAAAATCACAACTTACCTCTGTATCAAAAATCAAATTAAATATTTTTCCTCTATCAGTTGGGATTTTAGATAAATCATAAGCATCATTTTCCCATTTTTGTTTTAACTCATTTACAGTAATGCTCCAGCTCTTCCACTCTTGTATAGTTATAATATGTAAACTATTGTCCGCTACCTCTTCATTATTTTGACTTAATTTAATTAATGCTTTATCTACATTATTAACACTTAATTTACTATTTACTTCGTTAGATACACCTATATATTGTGAGTTTAATACTTTATTTTTAATGCTTTCTTTTAATTCTTGTGCATTCTCTGTAGCATTTCCATCATTTTCAGATATGATTTGCCCTAAAGTAAAACTTAACATTGTAGCTTGCCTCATAGCTTTATTATATAAATTAGATCTTGCTATGCCCCCCCTACTCCATTAAGCCTTTGTGTATCAATCGAATATGATTCATTACTTAATGTATTTTGGTTGTTCTCATCAAAAATTAAAAATTCATTAATACCAGCCATTTCTTCTCCTTATTTTTCTAAATTATACAAAACTTGTGCTAATTGTGCCCTTGTTAAAGGTGAATCAGGTTTAAATTCATCTTCACTAACACCTTGCATATATCCTTTTTCAACAACATAATCTACAGCTTCTTTATACCATGCATTTTCTGGTACATCTTTAAACTTTTTCATTTCATCTTCACCTTTATTTTCTTCTTTACTTGAAAAAACATATTCTTCATTTACATCACCTAAAATTGGTAATCCGAAACCCGTGTATTTATCATACCCTTCATCATCCAAGTCTTCTACATGATCTTTCCAATATTGAATGACATCTTCTTGTGTTAAATCACCATATCTTTCAATTAATAAAGCAGTTTTTCCTGCTAAATAAGGAGCAGAGAAAGAAGTACCCGAATCCCATCCTCTAAAATCAATAAAATTATGATCCGAAATTCCTGTTGATGAATAATAATCTCTTACAGGTTTTCCTTTATTATCCAAATGACAAGCTTGAACATAAATAGCTAAATCTCCAGTTTCATCTTTATTCTCATTTCCATTATTACCAAAAGAATTAAAAAATATTAAGTTATACTTATCTTGCATTTCTTTCCAAAATCTTCCCATTTTACTTGATTTTGGATCACTAAACATTCCTCCACCAATAGATCTTGTAATAATCTTTATTTTAAATTTTTTTATAAATTCTTCAGGCTCATACTTTATTCTTTCATTAGAATCATGAGATGGTTGGTAAATTATTTCAAACTTTTCAATTTCTTCATTACTATAAATTGCAGATATACTTGCATTTATAATAGTTGCACCTGGAGCAGCATCAAATATTCTATCATGAGTTTTGCATCCATGTTCTGATGAATTGCCTTTATGATTTTCTGTTGTCCATACAACAACACCTTCACCTAAATAACCAGCATCATTCCATCTTTTAACACCACAATATTCATTTTGAGTTATTACTTGCTCAGAATAATATGTGTTTTTAGGATCTCCACATCTTTTATATAATAAATCATCAATTTTACTCATATTTACATACCTCATACAAGACTTAGATTTACTTTCTAATCATTTTATTATTTTTATTAAAGTTTTTAATTTCAAAATATCTTTTATTTATCTCAAGTGTTACTAAATATCTTGTTGCATACATTCTATTTATATGCTAAATAAACCAAATACCTTGATCCCAACCTGATCCATCTTTATCAAAACTAAAATAGTATATTTTCTTATATACCAATTTATTATTTAAATAAGCTTTTTTAATTATTTTTGAATTTAATGTTAAATCTTTTATTTTATTAAAATTTAAATACAACATTTATTGTTCCTCTTCATATATACAATAGAGTACTCCTTTTTTTTCTTCAAGTTGTTCATATTGTTGTTCAGTAAGACCAACTATCTTTTGATCAACAAATTCTTTGCTTGGAATATCATTAGCATTTTCTATTTTACTAAGAATTTTCATTTTGCACACCTCGTCAGTTTTCACTAATTTTGATATTCAAATACACATAATGAATTACTTGTTTCTCCGCTCCCTCCAGTTCCATTTATTACATAAACAATATGATCATTAGTATCACCTTGAGAAATGGCTGTAATTCTTTTCACATATTCTCCATCATTTTCAATCTCATTCATGGTATTAGTGTCAAATATTCTAATTTTTCCGTAATTATATGATACTATCGTAATTCTTTCCCCTACAGAAATTGATGTTATTGCTCCTTGATCTGATATTCTATTTCTCCAAACAACGGAATAAGGTATAGTGGATACATCGAGACATTCTAACAATCCATTTCCATATCCGACTAACAACTTAATCCCACTCTTCCCAAATGAGCCTATTGCTGTAATGGGTGTAGTTGTCTGTGTTGACAATTCAAACTCATTACCAATGGAAGAACCACTTGAATTAAATAATTCAAACTCTCTTGTACCAGTATGTGCATAATAACTTATAAGATGCCTAATGCTATCATAAGCACTAAAACCACGATCAACATAAAATGAGCCACAACATTTTATTTCTTTTACGTTTTGCAATAAACCTCTTTCAACAAGATATTTGGCCAAAAACTGATCTATGCTATATGTGTATAAATGATCTGTTGTTGACATAGCATATAAAATAAAATTACGATTATGCTCCTCACCTCTTTGATTAGATATATAAACTCCTTTCGCTCTATCATTAATAGTTTTTACAAATCCATTATAAGACCCATCATGTTCAATTGCAGTAACAGCTTTTATTCCTCCAACCATAACTTGGCCATAAACTGCATCAAATGGTCTAATTGATTTTATATAGCCAATTTCATCAAATACACTTTTTTGCCATACTATTTGTGCATTATTATTAAACTTATACACACGACCATTATTTGTACCAACATAACAACCATCTTCACCCGGAACATACGTTATATCATTAGGTTGATCATCTAATTTATATTGAGCTATCTTTTTTAGTTTGCTATATCCTTCGTCCCCTGAATAACATAATCTTGCAACACCATTTACACCAATATAGACTTTCTTAACTTTTCTTGCTTTATCATCTATGCCGACATAAATATTTTTGATTTTCTTTGCCTTATTGTCTACACCAACATATGCATTTTTAGCCATTTATTTTCACCCTATTCATACACAAAATAAAGCTTTCCTGTTTCCAATTGGCTTGTTCCAGCAGTCAAGTCCGTCGTGCTATAAGTATAAGCTGGAGCTTTTCCTGCAACACTATTATCAACATACTCTTTATTTGCAGAGTCTTTATTTTCAACAGGGTTTGCTACTTTTTTTACTCTATGGTTTAACATATTTAAATCATAAGTAGCATTTATTCCATTTTCACAACCTAATAAATCATTAAAAATAGAGTTATTGCTAAAAATTATTCCTATAGGATTTTGTATATCATTTGCTAAACCTATTGTTATTGCTCTATTTGTATTGTTTGCATTATTTACCATCATTATAGGATGATCTGTGGACATTGCATTTGCTTCATTAGAGCTACTTAACAATAAGTCACCAATAACCACCTGTCTTATATCACTATCAGATGATAAAGTCAAATTTAAATCACCGGTAATTGTGCCACCTGAAAGTGGTAAATACTTATTTTGTGGATCTACATTGCTAACTGAGTTATCTACATATTCCTTATCAATAACATCTTTTTGTTCATCTATTTTGCTTAAATTTTTCATTTTCAATCACCATATAAAAAAATAAGACTTCAAATTAATCCATAATGAACTTTTGTTTTTATTAATGGAAAAAATGTAATAAGATATAAATAATTTATTGTAATTAAATCTGAAGCCTCTGACATATATTAATATTATATTTCTATATATGAGACAACAATGGCCAATGCATTTGTAGGATTTGCTGCTGTAGTGATTGTAACATTTGCTCTTGTTGCATCATATTTTTTATCGACAATTACCTCTTCAAAAGTTACAGAATCATATACCATTGTAGAGAATATTTTTCCTCCTGTAATTGCAACTGTTTTTGTATTTGCTGTTGTAGGTAATGTATCCTCCTGTATTTTAACAAGCTTTGGTTTATCAGGTAAGTCACTAAACTTTGTGTTATGAGGATTTCCTGTTTTTACTTGGCTATGATCATAAGCAATTTTACCTTTATCACCAGGATATGCAGTTGAACTTGTTTCACCTAATGCTAAACTTGGTGAAATTTCTATGTATTCTGTTCCTGACCATCTGTATGTTAAATTGGTATCCTTAGCTATATATATTTTGCCATCTTCACCTGTTTGTGGAAATGCTGTTTTATTATCATATTCAACAACATCATCTACATAAGAAGGTAATTGTGCAGCAGGAACTTTGCCTGAACCATCTAATGTAGCAACTCCATTATTTGACCCTTTTTCACTTGTAGGTATTGCTCCTACCTCTGCAGCTGTTGAAGGGATTGTTGGTTTATTTTTTATGTATGCATCAGATGAACTTGAAGATTCATTCCAATCAGCTTGCACATTTACTTCTGCACCATTTTGAATACCACTTAATTTTGTCTTTTCTACATTAGTATAATTATTGTCCGTATGCACATATGATTCATCTATAACAAGACCTTCCGGTTTGTTTTGTACATTTGACCAATCTACAGCATCAGCAACTCCACCACCTGTTGCACTAAGAACACCATCATTTATTGCAAGCCCTGCACCTACCTTAATACCACCTAAAGTACTTGAAGATGCAACAGGTAAAGTATATTCTTTTCCAACAACTTTCCATGCTGATCCATTATAAATATATAAATTCTTTTCAGAAGAATTATAAACAATTTGACCTTCTTTTGCACTTCCTGGTAATACACCAACAGGTTGTATTACAGCATTTTGTAATTCATTTCCTGATAAGTTTAAATTTACTAAGTATATCATTTTAGCCCCCCCCCAATTCTTAATTTAAAAATGCCTTACCACTCATTATACTTGAGAAATTTATTCTCAAACTATTTTCATCCAAATATGTAACCTCTCCTATTACATTTGTACCTGCACTATCTATAATTGACACACTTGGATATTTTTTTAATTTATGATTTACACTCCATTCATTAGATGCTTGTAATTGCTCATGTACATAATTCTTATCACCAACAATGCCAATTTCTAAGCCTTCATCATTGATACCAGATTCAACAATTGGAATGCTATATTTTGTTGTTTCAACTTTCTTTATGAAAACTTTTTCACCATCTTCATCTTCTTCTACAATTTCTCCATAACAAGCTACATTTAATATTCCTGCTTTTATAGCACTTGGCATTTTAATAGTTACATCATTAGATATACCTAAATCTACATTTACTAACCAATTATCTTTTTCTCTTTCTTGAGTAAATTGAACTAACTTTTTAATATCTGTCCATTCTTCACTAAATACAAAATTCGCTGACAAAAAATTTATTTGATTATCAACTATATCTCTACTTGGTTTTTCTACCAACTTTAAATTTTGAGAAGTTATTTGAAACTTTAGCATTCTTTTGCCTCTCTACAAAATTAGAATCAAATGTCATTATTCTTTTATTAAACATATTCTTTAAATTACACATATCATTACTTACACTCAATAAATCCTTATTTATTTCATTGATACAATCTTTAATACCATAAATATTATTATACATTTTAATACACCTTTTTTCTAAGTATAGCTTTCACTCTTTCTCTCCAACCTGAATCACTAACTTTTTGTGTATTTATATTTTCATTATATATTTCTTCCATATCATTTTGTTCAGGATTTAACTCACTCATTAAAGATTCTTGTTCTTCATTAGTATACTCTCCTGAGTTATCCTCATTTTTTGCATTTTTTATATCTTCATCAGTTATATTTGACCACATTCCGGTTTTTTCATTTTGTTGTTTTAATTCTTTTAATGCAATCTCTTTAGTTATTAGCCCTGCATTAAATGCTTCAAATATAGGAGATGCCATTGACTGTGCTAAATCAGCAAGATCTTTGCTATTTACATTCATACATGGATTGAACTCCCAATCCAAGTCTTCAGGTATTGCACCTAATGTAGACATAAATATAATTGGTAATAATTTATCAATTATTGGTTGCAAATAAGTTTCTTGCTTTTCTTCTAATGTATCATAATATTGTGTTAAATCACTCTCACCTGTAGAATTAAATCCAGCAGGCTCTCTACCAAATAACTTTGTTACCGGCATTTCACAAGCACCTGCAATATCTAACATGAATGATTCATATATATCATTTAATCCACCAAAGCTATATTGTTCTGATCCAAAATCATCATCCTTGTCCATAACATATATACCCATGTTAGACATTAATTGATTTTGTGCTTGTAATACTTTATATAAATTCTCTTGAGCCTTTTGTGTACTTGCTCCTAATAATTGTCCTAAATCATTCATCTTTAATACTCTTATATTTGCAAGAAATATTAAAGAAGCTATATTTGCTGATGTATTATCTCTTTTCTTTAATTCTTCAAAAACTATCTCAATTTCAGATTCACCCCAAAACATTTCAGCTTGTCTTTCCCATAAAGGTAAATCCCTACCATTAAACCTAACTATTCTTGAATGATGTACTTTTACTAAGCCTTGTTTATTGTATGATAACATCAAATTACTATTTGCTTCGGATAATGATATTGAATAATATTTAGGATAACCATATTCTTCATCAGATATATCATCCTCTAACTCTATGTCAGGATAAATCCCATTCCATCTATCAAATATTAGCAAACCTTTATAATCGTCCAGCATTATAGTGTCATAATCTAAAGGTTCACTTAAATCTTCATCACCATCAATTAATATTAAACCAGCTGCACCACCATAAAGTCTTGCCCATCTTAATCCTTCTTTTATTTTTTCTTTTGTTTTTGTCTTTCTTATTACTGAATTAATTTTGCTTATTTTTTCAGGATCCAAAGAAGAATTAAATTTTATCCAGTTCTTTACCATGTCAGATGGGAAGACATCAACTATTTTTCTAACAATCCAAGAACTTCTATACAATGAAGTAAATAAATTATAATTTTGACTCATCCTTGTTAAAGGATAATCAGCTCCTTCATTTAAATTAGGTTGTCCAAACCCTAATCTTGCCATTTGATTTTGAAAAGCATCCATTGTATATAATTTATTTAATACTTCAGATTGGCTCTTTAATTTTTCTTTTATTACTTCTTTGGAATCAGTAGACTTTATAGGCTGCATATCTTCAATTTCTTTAAGTAAAGATTCTTGCACTTCCTTGCTCATCATCCCATCCTTCCGGTAAACCTATTATATCTCTTATTTTTTCACAAGCTTTAGTTTGACCTACAGCTTTGTCTCTCAATTTACCATTTATTTTAATATAGTAAACTTTCTTATTATTTACTACTTTCATTTTAACACTTATTACACGACCATCTCTTAATCTTCCCCTGCATGATTCATTTGTAAATTCATAATTAAAACATAGTCTTTCTCTTGGTATTAAATGTGGATTATATAAAAGTTTATTTATCATATACATAAAATTTCCTTTTGATTTAAATATACTTTTTTCCACACCATTTTCTTTTTCTTTTTGTATTAGCTCTTCTAATTTCTTTACATCTTCTATTGTTATTTTTACATTTCTTTTTAAATAAGATCTTTGTTTTTCTTCTTCTCTTTTAGATCTTAATATACTATTGTAATCTTTTTTATGTTTAGCCATTTTATTTTTTATATAACAAAATCCCTACTAAATGTAGGGAATATTTTTTTTATTTTACTCATCCTCAATTACCAAGTCATAATCTCCAAGATCATAAAACCCGGTTCTATAAAATTCTTTTACTTGATTATCCAACCAACTATTTACAAAGCAATTAATATACTCCTCTTCTTTCTCTGGTTCGATATCACTCATGTCTGGCATATTTTCAATCATATCATCATAATTCACTGAACTTCTAATATACCACATTACATTTTCTTTCATAATTTCGATTTTTCTATATTCATTTGGACATACAATATTTTCGTGAGCAATCTCATAAATTTTCATCTAACTTTTCCTCCTATTTTTTTAACTAATTCCTTTTCCTTATATTTATATTATACTAAACTATTCTGTTCACAAACTGTCCTACATTTTCAACTCCTAAATTTTTACTTATACCCCCATTATATATTATATCATTATATTTCTTTACTAAATTATTGTGCTTTTCTTTTGCTTCATCTAAAGTTTTAGAACGAGCAATTTCTATTTCTTCACCATCATTTAAAAACATAACTATTGTTTCATACTCATCATAGATTTTAACTGTAGAAATAACTGCTTTATGATTACAATAAATCATTTCATGAAGCGCAATTCTTTCAAACATTTTTCTACCTCCTTAACACATCTAACAACTATCATTTCTATATTTATAGTATCACACTTTTAAAAACTTGTAAATACTTTTTTTAATTACTCTCCTCTTCTTCTTTTTCTTTATTTCACCAAATGATATACTTTCTATTTCATATAACTTATTTAACATGCTTTTATTTATCATTTAAATTTCTCCTTCAATTATAGCTTTGATTTTTTCTCTATCTTCTTGTTTTGTAATATTAAACCTACACTTACCATCACCATCTATAAAAAACTTTTCTCCTTCTACCTCACAAATAAAAGAGTGTCCAATATTAGCAATAAGATATTATTTGTTGAGGATGAAGAAGATCTCACTCTGATTGTCGCCGACACATTGCGCGGACAGG
>ENA-UESU01001983-UESU01001983.1-human-gut-metagenome-genome-assembly--contig:-NODE-1983-length-13706-cov-5.302590_pt1 | contig 13706 bp, 7 predicted proteins | sample MGYA00243007_ERZ508008 | MGnify/ENA primary metagenome ERZ508008 (study PRJEB26167, sample SAMN06115399) | human gut metagenome | host: Homo sapiens | place: China:Henan | collected 2016-06-23 | study...
TCGATATGCTGACCTTTACCGACCAATACAATGAGCGTGATGTAGAAATCGGTTTGGTGAAACATGTAGAGAAATTCATTCGCATGGAAATGGGTGTTCCCGGGCTTGCCCCCTCTAAAATAGGTATCGATGCCGAGATTGAGGCGCTACGTGCCGGATGTGCTCAATTCTATCCGATGCTCGAAGGACACAAGGAATTCAAAGAAGAAGGTTCTAAATTCGTGAAGAACTTCGTGGACATCGACATTAAACCGGAAGGCATCATCCCGACCGTGGGTTCTATGCAAGCTTGCTTCGCCGCATTCATGGCTGTAACGGAATGCAAGAAAGGAAAAGACACCGTTCTTTTCATTGATCCGGGATTCCCCGTACAAAAAACACAGATGCAAGTAATCGGCAAACCGTTTGAATCATTTGACGTATACAATTACAGGGGTGAAAAATTACGGGAAAAACTGGAAGAACACCTTTCAAAGGGAAACATTGCCGCCATTCTGTACAGTAACCCGAACAACCCGGCCTGGATATGTTTTACCGACAATGAACTGAAAATTATCGGGGAATTGGCTACCAAATATGACGTGATCGTGCTGGAAGACTTGGCCTATTTCGCCATGGACTTCCGCCGGGACCTTTCCGTACCGGGTAAAGCTCCGTTCCAACCGTCAGTTGGGAAATACACGGATAACTACATCGTCATGATCTCCGGTTCCAAACTATTCAGTTACGCCGGACAACGTTTGGGAATCATGTGTATTTCTGACGCTTTATACAACAGGAAATACGACAACCTGCACAATCGTTTCGGGGGAATGGGAACCTTGGGTTACACTATCGTGAACCGGATTATCTACACCTTATCATCCGGGACCACTCACTCCTGCCAGTACGCCATGGCCGCTATCCTGAAAGCTGCCAACGAGGGACGCATCAATATCCTCGACGGGGTGCGGGAATACGCGGAGAGAGCCCATGCCATGAAAGAACTGTTCACCAAATACGGTTTCGAGATCGTATATGACCGAGATTTGGAAGAACCCATCGCTGACGGATTCTATTTCACGATTATCTACCCGGGCTTCTCCGGAGGGGACCTCACGAAAGAGATTCTGTATTACGGTATATCAGCCATCCCGTTGCGTGACACGGGGTCCAAGAAACAAGGTCTTCGCGCTTGTGTTTCTCAAACCGGACTCAACCGGATGCCGGAACTGGAAGAACGTTTGAAACGATTCGCGGCGGATCATACGAAATAATTGAAATTGAATCGGGAAAAGCTCCGGTATAATCGCCTTAACATGAAAGTAAAACAATGTTAAAATACAGGAAAACTATTTCATGATTCAATTTAAGTTTGTAATTTTATCCCGTAAATGTGTTACAAAGTATAAGGCAAAAAGAGAATTTATTTATAAATCATAATCAATTCAATTATGGCAAAATTTAGAGGCGCTGTCGTCGTTGACAAAGAAAAATGCAAAGGATGTAACCTTTGCGTGGTTGCGTGTCCTACCAAAACTCTTGACTTGGCAAAAGAAGTGAATGGTAAAGGATACCACTACTCCGAGATGGTAAATCCGGAAGCATGTATTGGATGTGCCAGCTGTGCGTTGGTATGCCCGGACTCGGTGATCACCGTTTACAAAATGAATGTACAATAAGAATAAAAACTACCGAAAATGGCAGAAGTAAAATTAATGAAAGGGAACGAGGTATTAGCCGAAGCTGCTATCCGTTGTGGATGTGATGCTTATTATGGTTACCCTATTACCCCGCAATCCGAAGTCATGGAGACTCTCATGTTACGCAAACCGTGGGAGGAAACAGGAATGGTCGTATTGCAGGCCGAAAGTGAATTGGCCTCTATCAACATGGTATACGGTGCCGCTGCTTGCGGTAAAAAGGCAATGACATCATCATCCAGCCCCGGTATCTCGTTGATGCAAGAAGGTTTAACCTACTTGGCAGGAGCAGAACTTCCCTGCTTGGTGATCGATGTAGTACGTGGAGGTCCAGGATTGGGAACCATCCAACCGGCACAAAGTGACTATTTCCAAGCAACCAAAGGTGGTGGTCATGGTGACTATCACTTGATCGTACTTGCTCCCGCTTCCGTTCAAGAAATGAACGATTTCGTAGGACTTGGTTTTGACTTGGCATTCAAATATCGCAACCCGGCCATGATCCTTGCCGATGGAGTAATCGGACAGATGATGGAAAAGGTTCAATTAAGCGAATACAAACCCCGTTGGACACAAGAAGAAATCGACAAGATGTCTGATAACTGGGCTTTAACCGGTAAGAAAGCACACCGTTCTCACAACACGGTAACTTCATTGGAACTGGACTCTTACAAACAAGAGGTTTTCAACCACAAACTTCAAGAGAAATACAAAGCGATGGAAGAAAACGACGTTCTTTTCGAAGAAATTCAATGTGAAGACGCGGAATACATATTTGTGGCTTATGGATCAGCATCTCGTATTTGCCAAAAAGCAGTACAACTATGCCGTGAAAAAGGAATCAAAGTAGGTATCCTTCGCCCGATTACCCTTTATCCTTTCCCGAAGAAAGAAATTGCACGCTTGTCTAAACAAGTTAAGGGTATCTTGACAGTAGAAATGAGTGCCGGTCAAATGGTAGAAGACGTTCGTTTGAACGTGGCCAATAACATCCCGGTAGAACACTTCGGACGTTTCGGAGGAGTAATCCCGACACCGGAAGAGATCGTTGAAGCACTTGAAAAACAAATTATAGGAGCATAAGCTATGTCAGTAGAATTAAAAGATATAATAAAAGAGGAGAATCTTGTTTACAAGAAAACTCCCGTGCTTACCGATAACGTGATGCACTACTGTCCGGGATGTTCCCATGGCGTGGTTCACAAAATTATCGCAGAAGTGATTGAAGAAATGGGTATCCAAGACAAGACCATCGGTGTTTCTCCGGTAGGATGTTCTGTACTCGCCTACAACTATTTGGATATTGACTGGGTAGAGGCAGCACACGGACGTGCTCCGGCCGTTGCAACCGGTGTCAGCCGTGTTCACCCCGATCGTTACGTGTTCACCTATCAAGGTGATGGTGACTTGGCATCTATCGGATGCGGGGAAATCATGCACGCTTGTAACCGTGGTGAAAACATCGTGGTTATCTTTATTAACAACGCGATCTACGGTATGACCGGAGGACAAATGGCCCCGACCACCCTTTTGGGACAGGTAACCGCTACCACTCCTTACGGACGTGACGCCAAATTGAACGGATTCCCGATGAAATTAACCGAATTACTTGCACAACTGGATGGAACTTGCTACGTAACCCGTCAGTCTGTTCACACCCCGGCTAACGTACGCAAAGCAAAAGCCGCTATCCGCAAGGCATTCGAGAACACCCGGAAAGACAAAGGTACTTCTTTCGTGGAAATCGTAGGTACATGTAACTCCGGTTGGAAAGTAACCCCGGTAGAAGCCAACAAATGGATGGTAGACAACATGTTCCCGAAATACCCGTTAGGAGACATCAAAGACATTTAATCAGTTCATAAAGTTCATAAAGTCCATAAGGTCCATAAAGTCTCTGTACTTACCTTATAAACTTTACAACTTTATAAACCTTATAAACTCTAAAATTATGACAGAAGAAATCATTATAGCAGGATTCGGTGGACAAGGAGTTCTTTCCATGGGAAAGATTCTTGCCTACTCCGGAATTATGCAAGATCAGGAAGTTGCTTGGATGCCTTCTTACGGTCCTGAAATGCGTGGTGGTACTGCCAACGTGACCGTTATCCTGAGCGACGAGCGCATCAGCTCACCGATCTTAACGAAATACGATACCGCTATCGTCTTGAACCAACAATCCATGGACAAGTTCGAAAGCATGGTAAAACCGGGTGGTACCTTAATTTATGACCCGAACGGTATTACTCACGAACCGACCAGAAAAGACATCAATATCTACAAAATCGAGGGAACCGCCATTGCCGCAGAGCAAGGGAACCCGAAAGTATTCAATATGATCGTTCTTGGTGGATTCTTGAAAGTAAAACCGATCGTGAAACTTGACAACGTGGAAAAAGGTTTGCAAAAATCTTTACCCCCTCGTCATCACAAGATGATCCCGATGAACATCGAGGCCATCCAGACCGGTATGAACAGCGTTGAAGTTGTGAACCAACTATAAAATAAATAACCCCGTCTTCCGGCGGGGTTATTTATTTCTCGTTTCAATCAACCATTTTCTCTAACACCTCTCCTGCATCCACCATTCCTCCTACCATCCTTGCAACCACAATCCCGTGCGGATCAATTAATACTTTAGTCGGAAAAGAAGAAATATTAAACAACCGGATCATATCACACGTCTCCCGTCCCTCGTTATTCAATATTTGAGTCCATGTCATCCCGTCTTCTTTCACCGCCGTTTTCCAAAGTTTCCGGGCTTCATTCAAATCTCTCGTGTTCTCTTGGGCCACGTTTATAAAAATAACTTGCTTTTTGTATTTCTCGTACAATTCTTTCAAATGAGGATGAGACTCCCGGCAAGGGCCACACCAGCTCCCCCAAAAATCCAACAACACGTATTTCCCCCGCAACTTCTCAAGAGACACCGTTTTCCCGTTCATATCTTTCTTCTCGAAATTCTTGGCAGGCCTCCCCGTCCTAAAATCCCGACTTCTTTCCAAACGTTGAGCAATAACACGACCATAAGGATTTCCTTTCAAATTTTCGGGGAAGCGACTGTAAATATCCTCCGCTTCATTCTCGTCAAACCAAATATAATGCTCGGCCAACTTGACAAGAGCAATATAACTATCCGGATTACCTCGTATAAATTCCATCGTTTTCCGCTTGTTTGCATCAAACGATCGCTGAAACTCCCCGGGATAATCACGAATATCTCCCCCTTGGATGACATTATCAACCATTAACTGGTTGTACCCCGCTTCTTCCGGGGTCAACAAGTCATAATTCAACCGTACGAAATCACGGGAAACAGAGCCTCCCCTCTCCCATTTCACCACGGGTACTTTTCCTTTTTCCAAACCAAGTTTCAACACGGCAAATTCTCCCGGCACAATCATAAAACTGAAATGCGGATTTTGCTTAGTACCTCTGGCGGTCGGCGTTGCCAACTCATCACACAAAAATCTTACCCCCGCGGATAAAGTATCTTTCCCTGCCATACTGATATCCAGCACATGATTATCAAACTCATGTTCTTCCTGCACAAATTTTTCCTTAGAAAAATAAGACACAATCACTTTTCCCTTTTTCACGGCATCAATTGCGGCTCGTAAACGGAACTCCTTCTTTCCTTCTAATTCCAACATGATCGAGTAAAGCACCCGATTATTCAATCCTTCCGCCACGTTTAGATTATCCCTCAACAAATCCGCCGCGATCTGTCGAATTTCTTCATCCTGTTCCTTCAAAAAACCAAACCCTACCAATATCGAGAAACGATCTCGTTCTTCCAGTTGTGGGAACTTTTTCCGACAGATATTCAAATAATCCTTCATGTTATTTTTCAACCGTACTTCGGCGATCTCTCCCAATTCCACCAGCCCCTCCCCGTTCGACAAAGCCGCATCGCGGATCTTCTCTTTCAACCGTATCCATTCCCCTTCGTTTACCTCCATACCCGAAATTATCCGGGCCGAAACAAAAGGCATAACCTGCTGTCTCAACCAGCCATACAGCAAACTATCTACTTTCTCCCGCCCGTTCTCTTTTACAAAACGATCTTTATTGGCAAACATGTAGTCCGCTTTCGGATCCCGGTAATTTAAGGCATAACGAGTATAAAGAAAAAAATTTTCCGGTTTCACCCTTCTTTTATCTGACAACCTATCAAAATACTCCCGTACCACTTGATTTCCCAGCTCGCCATTCCCCGTTTCCATTTGTAACAAGGCATATTCGTTCACCAACTCCGGGGTACGCTCTCCTTTTTTATAACGACGAGTTAACCCCTCCGGCGACCACTTGGGATCAATCCCTTTACGAATTTTGTCGACAAACTCTTCCGCAGGACGAGCCCCAGATGTTCTATAAACCTCCGTCCCGTCCGCTTTCAATACCACGAATGTAGGATAAGCCTTCACCTGGTATTTTTTCGCCAGTTCCACTCCCTCCCCTTTCTCCGCATCCACTTTCAAATTCACGAACTCCCGGTTAAAATAGGCCCCGACCTGCTCTCGCGTAAAAACTTCCGAAGACATCATTTTACACGGCCCGCACCACGTCGTGTAGAAATCAACAAATACCATTTTTTTCTCTTTCTCGGCAAGAGTTAGAGCCTCTTGCATCGTCAACTCCTTAAAATCAACCCCCTGGGCAAAAGACGACAGCGGCAAAATTGCCGCTATCATCCAAAACAAAACTAATTTTATCTTCATTCTATTGAACACCATTTTTCCAATCAATATCTTTCACCTTCACCAACCCGTTCCATTTACACTTCTCGTCCGGTTTTAACTCGAACGTGTTCTGATCAGTTCCTAACACGTACTTTTGCAAAGTTCCTCGCGTAGTACTATTATAAGTCGCCACGTATAAATCGTTATAATCTCCATATCCCGAGAAAATATCAAATTTAACCATCGTGATCTCGTCTTCCAGCTCTACCGAATACTTCTTCTCGTACCCTCTTTTGTAATCATAAGCATGCAAAGTTTTACCCACCACATACAGTAGGATGGAACGATTTGAGGCGAAAGCGAATAACTCGGCCTTGTCTATATCCGTAGCGAGCGACTTATTTACCTCGTATCCTGCCACCTTCTGGCCAGTAGCCTTAAATTTATAGATATAATACCCGTTCGTCCCGGCATCTTTCATCAAGGCGAATGAATTACCATATCCCCCACCCTCGGTATCCATGGTATTCTCCCCGTACACGAGCGTACGCCCCTCGGGTTGCACCCACGGAAAAGCATCGTCAGCCTTATCAGATAAAGACGAACAAGTTGTGGAATAACTCGTATACCTTAAAAATTGATTATTATCGGTATCATAAAGTATTCCCCCGGAAGCGTATCCCAAAGAAGCAAAAATATAAGGGTACGCTTTAAACAAAACGTTGGGAGAAACCGTTGTCCGATTTATCGGATCTGCATATTCACTACTTGACAAAAAACTAGATATATGGAACACGTGTCCTTCTTCACAAACAACCGTTCTCGAACTATTCATCATGCCACCACCCGCTGCTTTAGTAATCATGTACACGGGATTCAATTGTTCCGGTAACTCAAAATACGAGTAAACCAACGGTTCAAATGTACTTGACAGATCTCCCTCGAAGGTTGATGGATTCACGTGGTACGAACGTTCCCCGGTTGCAATCCACAATCTCTCGTGGGGTGCGTAAGACGACATTCTTACACGTCCCGTGTACACGACACTCTTGGGATCTTTTAACCGTGGTAAACCGTTATTCGATAATTGATTATATAACACAATCGTATCACCCGCCATGGCAACCATATCCAAATTCACAAATCCTTCGGCATCTTCCCCGATAACCAACCATCCCAAACTGGTCGCGGTTCTAACCACAAGCGAAGTATAATTCATCCACAACAAACCGGTGACCTTATCTCTCACCTTCAAGTAAAGAGTATAAGTTGCTGGTTCCAACTCCACGAAATATTCCAAATTACGTTCCGTACCAATCACTTCACGGGTAAGCTCCTCGGTAGACGTACTTGGCACCACCAGCCACTCGTAAGCGTAACGATCCAAGGACAAACTATCTTCGGTAAATTTCAGCAGGGGAGTTATTTTCAACGTGTCTTTCTTAAAGATCACGCTATGTGATTTTCCCAGGCTGTCCACTTCAATCTCGTTCACCTCCTTGTAATCGTAAGAACCCTTGTCGTCATAACAAGCCACGGCCAAACAAATGAACACGCTCGTTAAAAAAAGTAATATAACTCGTTTCATAATTATCAGATTTACATTGTTCAACCATTATTCTGCCGGGATCCAAGGTTGTCCCACGATTGATTTCCATGATACCCCCATGAACCACATCGCACGCCCATCTTCCTCCAATACCGGAGTACCCTTGTCGTAAAGTTCTTGCAAATAATTCACGAAATAATTCTTAATCATTGTCCGTTTGGCATTCGGCATCGTCACCTCCGAGGCAAAATCATCATACGTCAAATTAAACTTTTCGCAAATCAAATCATATTTCTTTCGCGTAAAAGCCCCCCAAAGTCCCCCTTCTGTTTGCCCTGGTTCATAATCGATTGCCGGTATCCAACGAGCCGGTCGAACGAGAAAATCATTCATGGTAATCTTGTGCATGGAAGCATCAAAATCATTTCCTCCAGTACTAGACCACAACCCGGGAACCTCTCCCCACCAGTTAATCCCAATCCCAAAATCCTCCGTTGGCTCCAACTTCAACGTTAAAACCCGTTCTTCGGTTTGAATACTCTCATCCCGCTTCAAACGAATCACCAAATCAGCATAATGACTTCCGGCTTTAACCACCTGAAATTCATCGAAAGGATCATAATTCACCCCTTCGACAGCAGTAGTCGAATCCTTATCCACGACAACCCGGAACGTTCTGTCATACCCTTTAATTCTTCCGGTTGTCATCACCCGTAACTTCACATCGTGGTAATCACCCGTGCTTTTAACAAACTCTACCGGGGTAAAAGACTGGCTCGCCCAAATAGTAGTATCCCCCCATTCCGGTCCGTACTGAACGTAGAAATAAACCCCTTCCCGTCCATCGTAATCCTTAACTTCTTTTTCACAACTCGCCACGCCGCAAACAAGCCATGCAAGAGCGAGAACATATAATATTTTTTTCATAACCATTACTTATTCTTGTGAAACATTATCTTGTGATTCCGCACGTTGGCTTGTCTCGCTATCCGGTAACGGGAAGACGTAATTCTCCAATTGCATGTTCATCGTGCCACTTGCCGTTGCACCATCGGGAATGGTCTGTAAACCGTTCCGCTTATAATAGAAAAACAATTGTCCTTCCCCGATAAACTCCCTCACGTATTCAGAACGAATTAACCCCTTTAACTCCTCCACGGATGATGCATTTTGGTTCACGCAATTCCGGGCAAAACGCAACTTGTTAAAATACTTTTCAAGAGCCGTCGGAACATCCGATTCACACTCGGCTGCAATCAGATATAATTCACTAACCCGTACCAAAGGTATCATATAACGATAATGATACGCGGAATCCGCCTCCGTTTCATCTTTATACTTATTCAAATAAGTCACCTCCTTACTATTAGATATTGTGGAAGCCCACATTCTATAACGATAATCATCCTTATCATCATACGTCCCGTTCACCCGTCCCGTCGAAAGATTTCCGGCCATAGTCAAAATTCTGGCTATAGACAAGGAAGGATCAAAAAAAGTTTTATACACTTTACTCTCGCGAGAAGTATTGTAAAGAGAAAACAACACCTCTGGATAAAACACCCCGTCCGGCGAATTCTTTGTCATATAATCGACATCTACTAGCGGGAATAAAGGCTTATCCCCATTGCTCACTTTTTCGATTACGATCCGAGCACATTCCCCTGCTTTCTGCGTATTTCCCATCCACAAATAAGCCCTAGCCATCAATGCATTCACGGCAAAATAATTCATACGATATTGTCTGTAATACAAATCATTCGCACCTTGCTTCGAATCATAATTCCTGGCTCCTTCCGTGATAACGGGATCAACTGTTGAAAGTAAACTTGACGCCATTTCCAAATCCTTGATAACATAATACATCACACTATCGGCAGGCAACAACGGTTGCACGCTCCGATCCGCTTTCGTCATATACGGGATACATTTTATTCCCTTGTTTTCTTCCGAATAAATAGGCCCGAACATACGTAAAAGATCAAGATGCATCATTGCCCGCAAACCTAGGACCTCACCTTTCACAAGGCGATAATAGGTATCAGACAAAACAGGATTCCCATCCCCACAATGGACAAGTATAGCATTACAATTTGCAATCATTGAATATAACCCGGACCAAATATTATCCAGTGTACTTTTAAACCCTTTTTCCGTGTATGAATAATTCGCATAGACAGAATAATCATGATCCGTAAAACTGCAATTATAATACTGCGCCATCACATCAAGCATTCCCATGGTTAAATTAGCCCCATACAATTTCGGATCATTCATTTCCGAGTACACGCCATTCAAAGCCGCAAGAAAACCTTCCCTGTCTTTAAACAAAGAATTATCCATTATTCTATCGTCAGGATCAACCTCCAACCATGAATTGCACGACACGAGCAACAACATCACGCCAGCAATCAAACCCGATTTTATATTTCTTACTATATTCATAAACAAACTCTTTAATTCATTAAAACGTTAACCCAAGAGAAAAAGCCACGGTACGTGCGAAAGGATAATCCAATCCCCGTTCATTCTTTACCGTGGAAATCCGGAAGATATCATTCATATACCCCCGAATAGTCATCGAGGATGCCCCGATACGATGCAACCACTTGGCTTGAGTTTCATATCCCAAAGAAATAGACTCCCCGCTCAAGGTATTCTCATCCGCAATAAAACGAGACGACATCGGGGTCGCATCCGTCAACGAGATAGACTTATATTTACTCACGTCACCCGGTTTTTGCCAACGATCATACAATGCCCGTTTATCTTGATTATATTGCAAGGCATTTTCCGAAATATTCTCCACCTTGTCGTATAAAGTCGACATAAATATTTGTCCTCCCAAGCGATACCGCAAATTGACAGAAGCAGAAAATCCCTTGTAATAGAAAGAAGTACCGATTACCCCTTCCACCTTCGGATCCGAATTCCCGACAACAACCTCGTCCGCATAATCATGCTCGAATGTCTGCGTCCCGTCTTTTTTAATGAATATCTCTCGCCCGGAAGCTGGATCAATTCCCGCGGAACGCACGGCCCACAAATCGGAAGGACTTCCCCCATCGTAATATCTCACCAAATTAGAACTCCTGTTCTCCTGATTAAACTTATCCAAGGCGGTCCCGATATTCCGGTACTCATAAGTAATATGACGAGCATTAAAATTAAAATTCCAACTCATATTCTCTCGCTGCAGGATCATATAATTCAATGTTGCTGTCAATCCCTGAGAAACTTGCTTACCCAGGTTCATCGGAACAGTAGAGGTTCCGGTAGAGGTCGGCGTCTGAACATAAACCAATAGAGGATCGGTATTTTTATAGAAATAATCAACCGTAACTTTCAACCGATTATTCAAAAAAGCCAAATCAATACCATAATTCTGGTCGATTGTTTTCTGCCAATCCAAATCATTATTTCCCCAAGTCGAAACAATAGCACTTACCCCGAAAGGATTCGGGTAACCAGTTGCGTACTTGTACACGTTCATGGAAATATAAGCATCAAAGTTTTGATTTCCGGGATTACCGATAGAAAAACGCAATTTCAAAAAATTCAGCCAGTTCTGATTCTGAAAAAAGTCTTCCTTGTGCACGTTCCACGCCAACCCGATAGCCCAAGTTGTGGTGAATTGTTGAGACAAGCCGAACACGGAGGAACCATCCGAACGAAGATTCACGTCCAGCAGATAACGATCATCATAAGCGTAACCGGCATTCAGATAATAACTCGCCGAACGCTTCTCGCTCGTGAAATACGATGGCTTACCTCCCGTAGGATACCCTGAAGAAAAAGAAGGATTTGAATAACGGTCATCGATAAACCCGATAGACTTGTAACCACTGGATTGTGATTTGCTCGAAGCCAAACGAATTCCACCCACGGCATTCACCATGTGTACCTCGTTAAACAATTTAGCGTAGGTCACGTTAAGATCTCCATCATAACTCAAATTCTCGTCTCTTGTCTCCTGGTAAGACCCGCGTTCCGTTGAAGCGGTTTCAGCATAATCGGAAGCATTGGGAGATTTAAAAACTTCCCCCCGATCCGTTGACTTTGAAATACTAAAACGACCTTTCGCCCGCAAACCATCAAACACCTGCCAATCGATCTCGAAATTATTCGTAAAACCAAAAGAGGAGGTTTCATCGGAAGAGCCTAAAGTCATATCATATAGAGGATTATAATTCTTTAATTCCTGAAGATAAGTAGGAGAATTTGCATCCGAATCAGTGTAAATCTCTAACACTTGCTCCACCACACCATCCTCGTTCTTTTTCCTGTGGTACGGGTTCGCCTGTGAAAATTTTGAAAACGTGACCTTCTCTCGTGAAGACATCGAGTAATCCAAATTCAAGTAATTCTTGAATGACAATGACTTGTAGCGATACAACAATTGCACGTTGCCATTAATCACATCCCGATCAGATCCTTTCATCACACCTTGCGTCTTGTTATAACTGAATCCCAAGCCGTAACGCATCCTGTCATCCCCTCCTTCGGCGAAAAGGTTGTGACTATGAGAAGTTGCGAACCGTAACGGTTCACTCATCCAGTAGGTATCCACCCCTCGTTTCACCTCGGCCAAACGCTGGTAATACAAACGCTGGTAATATTCAGACTCAATTTCCCCGTTAGCATCCAAATCTCCGTAATACCCGGCCAAACGTTCAAATTCCAATTTTTCCTTAGAATTCATCAAATTATAATCCGATAAATCAGCAAAAGAAAGATTTAAATTTCCATTATACGTTAACCTTAATGTTCCGGGAGCGGGAGCCTTCGTCTCCACCACCACAACACCATTCGCCGCTTTCGAACCATAAATTGCCGTGGCTGCCGCATCTTTCAGCACCGTAATACTTTGCACGCGATCCATACTCAAATCACTGATCGTCTTTAAAGTTGTCTCGAACCCATCCAAAATAAACAAGGGCTGATTCGGATCGACCTCGTACTCCTGCGTCAAACCGATCACGCTGGTTTTACCCCTCACGTTAATATCCGGCAGACGGTTCGGATCGGATCCAAACTGATTGTTCTCCACGATCGCGAACGAGGGATCCATCGTTTTCAAACTCTGAAGCACATTCTGGTTCCCGATAGTTTTCAATTCCTTTGCCGTATAGGTTGTTGATGATCCGGTAAAACTCTCCTTTTTACGAGAATAAATACCCGTAACAACAACTTCATCCATCTCCTGTACATCATCCTTCAAAACGATCGTCCACTCCCCTTTAGGAATACTTTTATAAGGGATTGTTTGAGACACCATACCGATAAATGAAAATACGAGTTCAGCCTTGGTCGTATCAGTAATCACAATCGAAAAATCACCCTCTCCCCCGGTTGTTACTCCCAAAGTCGTACCCTTTAACAAAACTGTAACCCCGGGTAAAGGCTGTTTCTTCTCATCAACCACTTTCCCCTTCACGGTTACCGGCTTTCTCTCCGTCTCCCGGGCCTGCTCCGCTTTTGATTTAATCACCACGATATTATCTTCAATGTAAAAATCGAGAGATGTCCCTTCCAAACATTTAGCCAAGATATACTTTATATCCGAAGACGTAACATTAACAGAAACCTTCCCCACATTCTTCACCACTTGATCATTGTACACGAATGTGTATCCCATTTTCTGTTTAATCTCGTTAAAAGCAACTTGCAAATCAACATTGTCCAATTTGATCGTCGTTCGTTGCCCCAGCGCCGTGGCCGTCAACGAGACAAAGGTCATCAGTAGGAACAACATTGTCAACCTCATCATCAACAAAAAATTACCATGGATTC
>ENA-UESU01001997-UESU01001997.1-human-gut-metagenome-genome-assembly--contig:-NODE-1997-length-13650-cov-7.338687_pt1 | contig 13650 bp, 9 predicted proteins | sample MGYA00243007_ERZ508008 | MGnify/ENA primary metagenome ERZ508008 (study PRJEB26167, sample SAMN06115399) | human gut metagenome | host: Homo sapiens | place: China:Henan | collected 2016-06-23 | study...
GTGGGGTGTGTGGGGAAGTGTCTTTTTTTCCATGAGAACAGAACCCCCGGCCCCTCCAAGAATCTTATTCCGGCAAAAAGCGGTCCATCAGCTCGTGCAGACCTTCCCAGGACGTGCAGCGGCAGAGCTCGAGGCGCAGGGCCTTGACGCCGGGCAGGCTGCGCACATAGCGGGGCACCACGCTGCGCATCTTCCAGAGGGCGGCGCGACCGGGACAGAGCTCCTGGGCCAGTTCCATGTGGCGCAGGACCATGGCCCGCAGGGCGGCCGGTGAGGGGGGCTGGGGCTCCTCGCCCCGGCAAAGGCGGAGGTGGTCGTCGAAAATGGCCGGGCCGTGCATGGCGCCCCGGGCGTACATGACCGTATCCACGCCGGTCTGCTCCAGCACGCGCAGGCCGTCCCGGGCGCTGAACAGGTCGCCGCTGGCGATGAGGGGGATGTCCAGGGCCTGCTTGAGCTCGGCCAGCACCTCGTGGGCGGCCTCGCCGCCGAAGCCCTGGCGCGCCGTACGCGGGTGCAGGGTGATCCAGCCCGCGCCCAGATCCTGGAGGCGCAGGGAAAGGTCGCGCCAGACATGCCTTTGGCTGTCCAGGCCCAGACGGATCTTGAAGCCCACCCGTCCGGGACCGGCGGCCTGGAGCATGGCGCGGGCCACTTCGAGGGCATTGGGCACATCGCCCAGCATGGCGGCCCCGGCCCCCTGTTTGAGGACCTTGGCCACCGAGCAGCCCATGTTGAGGTCGAACCAGCCGTAGCCCACGTCGCGGAGCATCTCCACGGCCCGTTGCAGGAAGGAGGCCTCGGCGCCGAAAAGCTGGACCACCAGCGGCTGGTCCTCGGGCAGGCTCTGCAACAGCTCGCCGGTGCCGGGGCTGCGGTAGACAAGGCCCTTGGCGCTGACCATCTCGGTCACGCAGACCGCCGCGCCGTACTGGCGGCAGAGCAGGCGGAAGGGCAGGTCGCTGTAGCCGGCCAGGGGCGCCAGCCAGGGGTGCTCCCGGTCGAAGGGCAGGCTGTCGGGGTTGGCCGGGGATTCCGGCAGGAAAAACGCTTTGTGCATCATCAATGTTCCGTAGTGCGGGACGCAGGGTCTTCGGGTTGCATCTGTTGCAGGCGCTGCTGCGCCAGCTGGTCCACGCTGCGGGGGGCAGCGGCCGTGGGGCAGGCGGGACCGGGGCAGGATTCCTCGGGGCAGCCGGTGTGGCAGCAGATATGCCTGTTCAGCATGTCCACGCCGATGCGCAGGCCGTCGCCCAGGGTATCGGCCACAAAGCCGTCGCTCAGGCAGTCGATGACGCCCGTGCGGCCGAGGATGTCGCGCACGTTGCGGCTGCCCACCACCAGGACCACCGGCACACTGCGGGCATAGCAGCGTTCGAGGAACTGCTCAAGGGCATGGGCGCCGGAGGCATCCAGCCAGAACACGCGGGTCAGGTGCAGGACCACCAGACGGGGCGGCGTGTCGTCCTCTTCGTAGAGCTGGCGCTCCAGCTCATGGATGGCGCCGAAGAAGAGCGTGCCTTCGATGACGTAGACCACCAGGCCTTCGGGCATGTTGTCCGGGGCATAGCGCATGAGCGGGTCCGTGGCCCGCAGGCGGCGTACCCGGGGATGGGCCGCCTTGTAGATGAAGAGGGTCAGGGAGAGCAGCACGCCGATGAACACGGCCCGCTCCAGATCGAGGAGCAGGGTGGACGCGAAGGTGATGAGCAGCACCCAGCGGTCGATGCGCGTGGCCCGCAGGCAAAGGCGGATGGCCGGGATGTCGATCATGTTCACCGAGATGAGCAGCAGCACGCCCGCCAGGGCAGGCATGGGCAGCCAGCTGACCAGCGGCGCCATGACGAAGAGCATGGGCAGGGCCAGCAGGCCCGAAAAGACCGTGCCCATGCGGCTGCGGCCGCCGCTGGTGACCACCAGGGCGCTGCGGGTGAAGGAGCCGCAACCGGGGATGCCGGAGGTGAGGCCCGCGGCGATGTTGCCGAGGCCCTGGCCGATGAGTTCCTGGCTGCCGTCGAAGCGGTCGCCGCGGATGCCCGCCAGCTGCTTGCCGATGGCCAGTGATTCCACGGCGCCCAGCAGGGCGATGGCCAGCGCGGGCATGAACAGGTCGCGGATGGAGGCCATGTCGAAGGCCGGGGGCAGGGAAAGGGGCGGGACCACGCTGGGGATGGCGCCCACCAGGCGCACGCCCTGCTCGTGGAGACCCAGCAGGGCCGAGACGGCGGAGATGATGACCAGGGCCGCCAGGGTGGCCGGGAAGCGGCGCGAGATGCGCTTGAAAAGCAGGATCAGCAGGATGGTGCCCCCGGAGACCAGCAGGCACCAGATGTTGAGATGCGTGAAGTTGTGGATGACGTGATCGATCTGGGGGAAGAATCCCTGTGCCTGGGAGGAGGGCAGGCCCAGCGCGGTCTTGAGCTGGCCCGACGCGATGAGCAGGGCCGCACCGGCGGAGAAGGCCACCATGACCGAATGGGAGATGAAATTGGCCAGCTCGCCCAGACGGGCAAGGCCCATGCCCACCTGGATGAGGCCGCAGAGCAGGGCGATGCCGAAGATGTAGGGCATGCGGGCCTCTTCGGGCAGGCTGGCCACGGTGATGCCGCCGATGCTGACCGTGCTCATGGTGGTGAACAGCACCATGGAGATGGCGTTGGTGGGTCCGGCGGCCAGGTAGCGGGCCGAGCCCCAGAGGGCGGCCACGATGACCGGCAGCATGCAGGCATAGATGCCGTATTGCGGGTGCACCCCGGCGATGAGGGCATAGGCCATGGCCTGGGGGACGGCCATGGGGGTGACGGTGAGCGCGGCGACGAAGTCGGCGCGGAAGTCGCGCAGGCTGTAGTGACGCAGTTCGTTCAGGAAGGGGAAGAGGCGGGCGGCATTCATGGCGGCGCTCCGAGGTATGGAAGGTGACGGGCCCGGAAGGGCGACGCCCGGCAGGACAGGGCGCCGGAAAAAAACGGCGCATGTCCCCGCAGGGCGGGCGGCATCGTGACAGGAAAGGGGCAGGGTATCCCGGCGGCGTGCGCCGTGTGGCGTACGGTTCCGCCGTCCTGGCAGGGGACGGCGGCGTTACGGGGGATCGGCCTGCCCCGGCCTAGTCGTGGGAGTCGTCTTCCAGCTTGAGGACGTCCTGCCCCAGTGCGTAGCGCATGAGGGAAGGACGCTCCGCGGATTTTTTCAGGGAGCCGATGATGCGGGTCATGCGGCGGGTGCCTTCCAGCACGCCGCCCAGATGCCCGGCCAGTTCCGTCAGGTCGGCGCGGGCCAGGATCTTTTCCAGTTCCAGGGCCAGGCGCTGGCCGCGTGAATCCTCGTGGAACTCCGCGCGCAGTTCGCGGGAAAGGCGCAGGGCACGGGAAAGGTTGTTGTCGATGTCTTCCACCAGCTCGCCGCAGTATTCGGCCTGGTTGCGCATGATGTTCAGGGCATTGTTGCCGTAGTGGGCCATGGCGCCGGCGGCCTTTTCCAGCGTGTCGCGGGCCACGGCCAGGCGGCGGCCCGTGGTCAGGGACACGATGCGGGCGCATTTGGACAGGAAGTGGGCGTCGTACATCTCGAAGCCGTATTCCCGCTGGGTGTAGAGCAGCACCAGGCCGAAGGGCGGCCGGTCGTTGCGTTCGCGCAGCACGAAGGCCAGACGGGAACGGTAGCCCGCCTTGTAGACCACGCAGTCGAAGGACTCGCCGCCGCGTTCGATGCCCCGCAGGTTGTTGGACACCACATGCCGGGCCGAGCCTTCCTTGACCGTGCGCATGACCGGGTGGTTGCGGATGCCTTCTTCCAGGGCGGGGACCACCATGGGGATGCCGCCGCCGTCACGGCGCGCGGCGGCCTGCACCACCCACTCGCCCTGGGGGTTGCGCAGACGGCAGACATAGAGGTCGGCATGCAGGGCATGGACCAGGATCTCGGCGCTCTGGCGCAGCACTTCTCCGGGGGGCGCCATATGGTCGGCCATGGAGAGCAGGTCGTTGGAGACACGCAGCAGGGTCTCCGTCTCGCTCTGCATGGCGGCGACGGAGGAGAGCAGCTGGAGCAGCGAGCGCCAGCTGCGCAGGGGCACGGCCCGCACATCGGGCTGGTAGCCGCGCTTCAGGGAGCGGTAGGCGGCCCGGATAAGGGCGATGATGGCAGGACGCACTTCGGGCGGCGCGTGTCTGACGATCTCGGTGATGGCTTCGCGCGGGGTGCGCAGGGAGTGGTATGACACGAAAATTCTCGCTTGGCGGCAGGTCCGCCCTGAAGATCTTATGAAATAAGGACAACGTTCAGAATAACAATATCGCAACCTTTGTCAATGCGCGTGCCGTCTTGCACGAGGTCCCGTCCCGGCCGTACGCCGGAGCGGGGCGGCGGAAAAGAGTTGAGTCCCGGAACAAAACATCGTACAAGCAGGCCATTCAGACTGAAACCGCACATCTTGCGGATGATCCAAGGAGAACTCCCCATGCGTATTCGTTTCCTCGTCCTTTCCCTGCTCGTCCTCTGCCTCGCCGTCAGCGGCTGCCAGCAGACCCAGGAACCCGCCGTCAAGGTCGGCGTGGTCGATATGAACCGCCTGCTGCGTGACAGCGAGCCCGGCAAGGAAGCCAGCCGCTTCCTGGAAGGCATGCAGAAAGAGATCCAGCAGCAGATCGACGACGTGCAGGCCCGTCTGGGCAAAGACCCCGAGAACGAAGCCCTGCAGCGTGAACTGCAGGCCATCTACATGGGTGGCCAGCAGCGCATCAACGCCGAACAGCAGAACGTGGTCAGCCAGCTGCTGGACCTGACCCAGCGTCTGGTGAACAACTACCGCAAGGCCAACGGCCTGAGCGTGGTGCTGGGCACGGACGTGGCCGTGGCCTATGATCCCGCCCTGGACGTGACCAATGCCCTGCTGGACGAAATGAACAAGCAGAAGGTCAACTTCGTGTCCGTGAGCAACCCCCAGCCCGAAGCTCCCGCCGCGGCCGAAGCTCCCGCCGCCGAAGCGCCCGCCAAGGCCGCCCAGGACACCAAGGCCGCGGAGAAGCCCGCTGAAAAGCCCGCTCCCGCCGCCGAAAAGCCCGCCGCCGAAAAGCCCGCTGCCGAAAAGGCCGCTCCGGCCGAAGCCAAGGCCAAGTAGCCCCAGTCTTCGATGCTATCCAAGAGCCCCGGTCCTTCCGGGGCTCTTTTTGTCTCTTCCGTCCGGCGGCATCCAGGTGTCGCACGGCGGGAGGTATTTTTGAGGGAACAATGAAAGACTTTGAAAAATTCATCGACGGTTTCAGGAACTTCCGCCGCTTCTACTTCGATGCGGAGAACGACTACTACACGTCCCTGAACAAGGGGCAGCATCCCAAGGCCATCGTCATCGCCTGCAGCGATTCCCGTGCCGACCCGGCCCTGCTCATGGGCTGCGACCCGGGCGACATCTTCGTGGTGCGCAACGTGGCCAACCTGGTGCCCCATGCCGACGACGCCCTGCGTCGCGATGCCGTGCTGGCCGTGCTGGAATACGGGGTGCACCACCTCAAGGTGGAACACATCATCGTGCTGGGGCACTCCGGCTGCGGCGGCATCCAGGCCCTGCTGAACCCCGAATCGCTGCATGACGAGAGCTTCGTGGCCAACTGGGTCTCCATGGCCGCGCCCGCCCTGGAACGGATGCGCGAGGACGTGCGCGACGAAAGCCCGGCCGACCGGCAGCGCCACTGCGAAGAGGCCGCCATCCTGGTCTCCATCGACAACCTGCTCTCCTACCCCTGGATCCAGGAACGGGTGGCCGCCCACGAGCTGTCGCTGCACGCCTGGTATTTCGACATGTCGCAGGGCTCCCTGCTGGCCTATTTCCCGGACAGCGAAACCTTCGAGCCCCTGGTGGCCCACTGCCGCCAGTGCGGGGCCCTGGATGCTTCCTGTGGCTGCCATGCGCATGGCGTCCAGGCCTAGGACTGGCCCGGCGCCTGTCCTCCCCATACGCTGAGAAATGGCCCGGCAGTACGGATGCAGGGCCTGTCCCGGATGGCGGCAAGGCCGCTGTCCGGCAGGCTCCCCCGTGCTGTCCCGGGCTTTTTTATGGTGCCCGGTTTTGTAGCCTGCGCTTCTGGACATCCGCCCGGGAGAAGCATAAGCAAGGGCATGATCGAAGCATTTTCCGCCGTTGTTCCTGTGTTCCTGCTCATCGGTCTGGGCGTCTGCCTGGATCTTTTCCGGGCCCTGCCCGAGAACGCCAACCAGACCCTGAGCCTCTATGTCCTCAACGTGGCCCTGCCGCTGCTGCTGTTCCAGATCATGGCCACCGCGCCCCTGGAGAGCTTTGCGCATCCGCAGTTCTGGCTGGGCGTCATCGCCGCGCAGTTCCTCATCTACGGGGTCTGTTACGCGGCCGACCGCATCCTGGCCCGCCACGACAGCGCGGCGGCGACCGTGACGGCCCTGGGCGGCTGTTTCTGCAATGCCGCCTTCGTGGGCATCCCCGTCATCACCAGTGCCCTGCCGGGCAATGCCGAGGCCCTGTTCGTGGCCGGCCTGTTCACCATCACGCCCAATCTTCTGTTCGTGGTGGGGCAGGTGCAGCTGGCCGCGCATGATCCTTCCCGCTCCATGCCGCAGGGGCGCAAGGCCGTGCTCTTGCATGTGCTGCGCTATTCGCTGCTGTACAATGCCGTGTTCTGGGGCATGGCGGGCGGCGTGCTGGTCTCGGCCCTGGGGCTGGGCCTGTGGGATCCGCTGAACAGGGCCGCCGAGCTGGTGGGCCATACGGCCGCCCCCTGTATGCTCGTGACCCTGGGCCTGACCCTGCGGGAGCGGCTGGCCGTGGTCCTGCGGCACGCGGGCGGCCATGCGCTGCTGCGCCAGACGGCCCTGCAGATCTGCAAGCTGGTGGTGCAGCCCCTGGTCTGCTGGGGCATCCTGGCCGCGCTGGGCGTGGAAGGCCTGTGGCTGGCCGTTTCGGTCATCATGGCCGCTTCCGGCTCCGCCCTGGTGGTCCCCGTGCTGGCGGACGTGCACCATGCCGGTCCTGAGGAGGCGACCCTGACGGCCCTGGTCTCCAATGGCCTGAGCCTGTTCTCGCTGAGTTTCTTCATCTGGGTGATGCGTCTGCTGGGCCATATCTGATGCGCCTGGACGGCCTTCCTGCCGTGCCGGTGTCCTGACTGGGGATGCAGGGGCGGCAGAGGGGCGCCCGCCGACGTGCGTCCTGCGGGGCCTTGTCCTGCAAGCGCTCCACACTGCTGGATAAAATTCTATCGAAGCCCGGTCGATACCGGGCTTTTTCAATAGGTTATATATTGTTTGGTTAAACAAACAATTTTCTGGACAAGCGGAGGAAAGAGGCGCATCTTTCCCCTCACCGCAAGCGACATCCTCCGGGAGAGCCACACTACGGTCCGCATGGAGGTGTCGTATGGAAGCATTCTACGCTGTTCTTCCCGTCTTTCTGCTCATAGCCGTGGGGGCTGCGGTCCACATGACCGACGTGCTGCCGGAGAATACCGGCGCGGCCATGGGCCTTTATGTGCTCAAGCTGGCCCTGCCCGTGCTCATGCTGCATATCCTGTCCGGTGCGAGCCGTCTGGATCTGGCCCACGGCGGTTTCTGGCTGGGCGTCATCGGGGCGCAGATGCTGTGCTATCTGCTGGGCTACGCCGTGGACAGGCTTTTTTCCCGGCGGGGGACGGGCCCGGCCATCATCTCCGGCCTGGCCTGCAGCGCCAGCAACACGGCCTTCGTGGGCCTGCCCATCGTGGCCGGCCTGCTGCCGGGCAATCACGAAGCCATGGTGGTGGCCGGGCTGGCGGCCCTGACGCCCAATGTGGTGGTCATCATGGCCCAGATCCGCATGGACTGTCTGGCAGGTTCCGCGGCCTGGGGCGACGGCCGGGGCCGCATCTGGAAGCTGCTGCGCCTGTTCCTGCTGGGCAACCCCCTGCTTCTGGCCACGCTGGCGGGCCTTGCCCTGGCCTGCTCGGGGCTGGGGCTGTGGCAGCCGCTGGATCACGCCGCGGCGCTCATCGGCAGTACGGCCGCGCCCTGCATGCTGCTGGCCCTGGGCTTCGACCTGCGCCAGAAGCTGGTGCTGGCCCTGCGCCGCAACGGCGGGCATACGGTTATCCGGCAGGCCTGGCTCCTGCTGTGCAAGCTGGGCATCCATCCCCTGATCTGCTGGGGCATCATGCATCTGGCGGGCCTGCCGCCGCTCTGGCTGGGCGTGGGCGTGCTCATGTCCGCCACCGGCACGGCCCTGGTGGCCTCGGTGCTGGCCGAGGTCTACAGCGCCGTGCCCGAAGAGGCGGCCCTGACCGCCGTACTGAGCAATGCCGCCAGCATGGTCAGCCTGATGCTGTTCATCTTTCTGCTGCAGGGGGCGGGCTGTCTGTAGGGAAGGGTATCAGGAAGCGAAGATGTGAGATCGCCGTCTGCACGGCTGAGAGCACGTCCGCGGATGGTGCGGACAAGGAGGCCCCTGGCCGGCTCAGTCGTCCAGCGCGGCGCAGGCATCTTCCTGCTGGCCGCGGTAGAGCAGCTCGTCGGTCATCTCCAGCAGTTCGCCCACGATGCCGCCCCCGGTCATGGGATGGCCGAACAGGGCCTCGCGCTGGTTGGTGAGGCCGCGCCGGTCCACGGCGTCGGGCATGGTGGGGGAGAGGGTCTCGCGCAGGCGGCAGGCCAGCAGATAGCCCTCGGCGCCGGGCAGGAAGATGTCCGTGAGGGCCGCGAAGCGGGCGCGCATGCCGTCCCAGGCGGCCAGGGTGTCCGGGCCGGGACGCAGGCCGCAGAGCACGCGCAGGGACGAATACAGGTTGTTGCAGACCGCGCCGGGCAGGCCGGGGCGCCAGCCCCAGAGCCAGGGGGTGCGTTCGAAAAAGAGGTTGTGCTCCACGCCCAGATCCAGCAGCTCGCGCATGCCGTGCAGCAGGGTGCGCAGGGGGGCCGTCTGCGGCGTGTCGGGCCAGCGGAACGCGGCCTTGCGGTGCAGGTCCCAGGCGGGCACCAGCTCGCGCTGCGGCGCAAGACCGGCCAGCACGCGCAGCAGATGGGCCAGCCAGGCATTGGCATCGGGGCTGTCCGGGGTCTCCAGATGGGAATAGCTGAGGACGTAGCGGCCCCGGCCGTAATTGCCCGCCACCATCAGGGGCTGGCCGTCGAGGAAGTCCGCCGAGACGTTGACCCCGTACAGGTCCTTCCAGGCTTCGAAGACAGGGGCAGGGATGCGGCTCAGGGGCAGATCGGCCAGCCAGAAGTCCATATCCGGCTGGCGGTAGGAGGCCAGGATGCTGACCCGTTCGTCGGCTTCCGGGGCGAAGCGGCCGGGCCACCAGACGGGCAGGGACGGCACATGGCCGTCATCCCGGGGCGGGCGGCAGTTGCCGCAATGGCGGCAGTCGTCGTCATGGCCGTGGGCGCAGCCGCGCCAGTGCGGCGGCACCAGGGCGCACGCCTCGTCGCCCAGCGGCGGGCGCAGCGGATCGGGGGCAGCCCCGTCCGGGAAGGCTTTGGGAAAATCCGGCCGCACGGCGGGCAGGTCGCGTGCCATACAGGAGCGCACCCGCATGTGGGCATGGCCGGAGATGAGATGGTGCAGGCGCTCGGGATAGGGCGCGCGGCCCCAGGGACAGAGCCCCAGGCCGTCCTGGCTGCGGTGCTGGCTCAGGGCCAGTCCGGCGCCGCCGCAAAAGCCCAGGTAACGGCCGCCTTCGGCCAGATAGTCGCGCACGGCCTGCCGCCCCTTCTCGCCCAGGGCCCGCGCCTTGAGCCGGGCGTTGCCGCCGGGGACCAGCAGGAGCGGGGCCGCTCCCCGTTCCTTGCCGGGCGTGCCCTGCGGGCATGGCTTGCGAAAAAGCGCGCCATTGGCTATGTCTTGTCCCTTGACCAGACGACAGGGCAGTCCCAGCGCGCACAGGGCGCGCCAGACCATAAGGCCCCAGATATGGGACGCGTCCCAAAGAATACATACAGGGTTGGCGGCACACATAACAGCGTACTATGGCCGCCTTTCATGGAGAAAGCAAGATGGCGGATACCCTCCCCAAGGGCTACGAGCCCCATGACGTGGAAGCGCGCTGGCGCGACCACTGGCAGGACAACAGGACCTTCACGCCCGACCCGGATGCCCAGGGCGAACCCTTTTCCATCGTGATCCCGCCGCCGAACGTTACCGGCGCCCTGCACATCGGGCATGCCCTGAACCAGACCCTCATCGACGTGCTGTGCCGTCATGCCCGCCAGAAGGGCAAGAACGTGCTGTGGGTGCCCGGCACCGACCACGCCGGCATCGCCACCCAGAACGTGGTGGAACGCGCTCTGGCCAAGGAAGGCAAGACCCGTCAGGACCTGGGCCGCGAAGCCTTTATCGAGCGCGTGTGGCAGTGGCGCGAAGACTACGGTCACCGCATCCTCAACCAGATCCGCGCCCTGGGCGCTTCCGTGGACTGGACGCGCCTGCGCTTCACCATGGACGAAGGCCTGTCCGCCGCCGTGCGCAAGGTCTTCGTGCAGCTCTACAACGAAGGCCTGATCTACAAGGGCGACTACATCATCAACTGGTGCTCGCGCTGCCATACGGCCCTGGCCGATGACGAAGTGGAACACGAGGCCCACAAGGGCAAGCTGTGGAAGATCCGTTACCACCTGGCCGACGGCTCCGGCAGCATCACCATCGCCACCACCCGTCCCGAGACCATCCCCGGCGACACCGCCATCTGCGTGCATCCCGAGGACGCGCGCTACCAGCACCTGGTGGGCAAGACGGCCATCGTGCCCGTGCTGGGCCGCGAGATCCCCATCATCGCCGACAGCTACGTGGATCGCGAGTTCGGTACCGGCGCCCTCAAGGTGACCCCCTGCCACGACCACAACGACTGGGCCCTGGGTAAGAAGCACGATCTGGAATTCCTGCAGGTCATCGACGAAGACGGCATCATGAAGGCCGAGTCCGGCCCCTACGCCGGTCTGAAGAAGGAAGACTGCCGCACGAAGATCGTGGCCGACATCGAAGCCGCCGGCGACCTGCTGGCCGTGGAAGACCTGGACAACTCCGTGGGCCACTGCTACCGCTGCCACACCGTGGTGGAACCGCATGTGTCCACGCAGTGGTTCGTGGCCACCACCAAGATGGCTCCCGCCGCCCGCAAGGCCGTGCCCGAACTGACCCGCATCCTGCCGGAATCCTGGGCCAAGACCTACTACCACTGGCTGGACAACATCCGCGACTGGTGCATCAGCCGCCAGATCTGGTGGGGCCATCGCATCCCCGCCTGGACCTGCGCGCAGTGCGGCGAGCTCATCGTGGCCGAGCACGACCCCAGCTCCTGCCCCAAGTGCGGCTGCACTGACCTGAAGCAGGACGAGGACGTGCTGGATACCTGGTTCTCCTCGGCTCTGTGGCCCTTCTCCACCATGGGCTGGCCCGAGCAGACCAAGGATCTGGCCACCTGGTACCCCACCAGCGTGCTGGTGACCGGTTTCGACATCATCTTCTTCTGGGTGGCCCGCATGATGATGATGGGCCAGCACTTCATGGGCCAGGTGCCCTTCCACGACGTGTACCTGCACGCCCTGGTGCGTGACGAGACCGGCCGCAAGATGTCCAAGTCCACGGGCAACGTCATCGACCCGCTGGAGATGATCGACAAGTACGGCTGCGACTCCCTGCGCTTCACCCTGACGGCCTTTGCCGCCATGGGCCGCGACATCCGCCTGTCCGAAGCCCGCATCGAAGGCTACCGCCACTTCGTCAACAAACTGTGGAACGCCGCCCGCTTCGCCCTCATGAACCTGCCCGAGACCGCGCCCGCCCCGGTGGCCCTGGAAAGCGTGGAAGGCCTGCACCACCAGTGGATCCTGCACCGTCTGGAGCAGGTCAAGCAGGACATGGACAAGGCGCTGGAAGAATACCGCTTCAACGACGCCGCCCAGCTGGGCTACAAGTTCCTGTGGAACGAGTTCTGCGACTGGTATCTGGAACTCATCAAGCCCGACATGCAGGACGAGGCCCGCAAGCCCGTGGCCCAGTATGTGCTGTGGGTGGTGCTGCGCGAGCTGCTGCTCCTGCTGCATCCCATCATCCCCTTCGTCACGGCCGAGATCTGGAACGCCCTGCCCGTGCCCGCCGGCGAGCAGCCCACGGACATCGCCCTGGAGCTCTATCCCGCCGCCCGTCCCGGCTGCCTGCATGAAGCCGAGGCCGCCCGCATGGAACTGGTGCAGGGCATCATCGTGGCCGTGCGCACCATCAAGGCCGAGCTGAACATCAGCCCCAGCCACAAGGTGAGCCTGATGCTGCATCCTGTGGACGAGGCCCAGGCCGCCCTGCTGGAAAGCTGCCGCCAGATGATGACCACCCTGGCCCGCCTGGAAGACCTGCAGATCGGTGCCGACCTGCACGCTCCCAAGGCTTCCGCCTCCTCCGTGGTGGGCGGCTGCCAGGTCATCGTGCCCCTCAAGGGCGCCGTGGACCTGGCCGGAGAACTGGCCCGTCTGGACAAGGAAATGGCCAAACTGGAAAAGGATCTGGTGGGCGTGCAGAGCAAGCTGCACAACGAAAGTTTCGTGAGCCGCGCTCCCGCCCAGGTTGTGGAACGCGAACGCGCCCGTGCCGAACAGCTGCTGGATGCCAAGGCCAAGATGCAGGCCCTGCGCCAGCGCTTCAGCGAAGCCCTCAACGAGGAATAAGGAACAACGTCATGAAGATGTCCGCCGTTGCCACGCCCCCCATGCTCTGCGCTTCCGGGCGCGGAGCGGTGGGCGTCGTGCCCGGCGCGGTCGTCGCCTCCGGTCTTTCGGGCCGGAGGCCGGCGGCCGCGCCGCTGTTTTGCCTGCTGCTCCTGCTGGTGTTCTGCCTGTCCGCCCTGCCGGCCCGTGCCCATGTGGTGGACGAGCTGGCCCCCCTGCTGGACAGCGATGCCATCGTGAACAGCATCCAGGATATCGGCCTGCTCAAGAAGGCCGGTTTCATCTATCAGCCCGACCTGACCATCACGGGCGAGATGTGCCCCGTGGACGGCAGCCAGGACCAGCTGGCCGTGCTCAGCGGCATGCTGGCCGCTGACAGGATGTATGCCTTCTATTTCGGCGATGTGTCCGACGCGGCCAAGAAGAACGAGCTGCTCCAGCAGCTGGTGGGCAAGCCCCTGCCCACGCTGAACAGCAAGGACATGGCCCGCATCCGCAAGGCCCCGCACAGTCAGGAGTCCGCGAACATTCTGGCGCGCTTCCGTCAGCAGGAGCTTTCCCGTCTGCTGGAGGCCGCCCGTCAGGACGACCAGCTGCTGCGCCTGCTGGGGGCGCATCTGTACGGCCTTTATCTGGAGCGCCTGTACATGGCCTCGGTCATGGTGCTGGCCGCTGCGGAAAGCGACACGCTGGAGCCGCTCTATCAGGTGCATACCGGTCTGGCCACCCGGCACGGCAAGGCCCTGGAGATCCTTGGCAAGAAGGGCTTGCTGGGCCTGGAAGACTGCGAGGCCCGCGCGGCTCTGGTCAAGAAGCTGCAAGGCCTGCTGACCGCCAACAAGGGGCAGCCTACGCTGGAAGGCCTGCGCGAGATCGTCTCGCTGGTACAGGAGGAGCGTGCGTTCTTCCTGACGCCCTGCCCGCTGCCGCAATAAGAATGTTTTGTGAGGGGGGAGAAGGAAACCTTTTTGGAAAAAGGTTCTCCTTCTCCCCCCTCACGCT
>ENA-UESU01002002-UESU01002002.1-human-gut-metagenome-genome-assembly--contig:-NODE-2002-length-13622-cov-4.716501_pt1 | contig 13622 bp, 8 predicted proteins | sample MGYA00243007_ERZ508008 | MGnify/ENA primary metagenome ERZ508008 (study PRJEB26167, sample SAMN06115399) | human gut metagenome | host: Homo sapiens | place: China:Henan | collected 2016-06-23 | study...
TAAATTCTTTGAATTTTTGTTTACGACACCTCAAGAAACGATAAATAAGGCTGTTGCAGACCATGAAAAATTAAGGAAAGCACATGATGTTCTAGATCAGGCATTGAAAGATGATTTCGGGATTGATTATAGAACCATGGTTTATAAAGCAAAGAATTAGTTATAGAAAGAATGTGAAAATAATTTAGGTATAAGTTATGAAAAGATTATTTTATGTGTTTGTTTTACTGTGTTTTACTTTAAATTTTGCGAGCGCTTCTGATGAGTTGTGGGGAAAGAGGAAAAAAAAGAAGGATACATCTGAAAAAGTTGAATCTAGGGATTCTACCTCAAAAACATCTTCCGAGAGTGCATACGAGAAGTTTATGAAAGAAGCTACGGTGAAAAAGGGAATGTTCAATGTAATCAAGAAAAAGGATAAAATTTATTTGGAGATTCCGAAAAAATTGATGAACCGGGATTATTTAATTAGTTCTCGTGTTTCCTCCACGAGTCGCACGTGGCAGATTGATCCGGGAACGATTAATCGTACACCATTATTAATTACGTTCTCTTGTGATGAGAATAAGGTGTATATCCATTTCCCTCATTTGGATTACGTGTGCAAAGAGTCGTCGGAAATGTACGAGGCTTACAAGAGACACAGTAACCCGCCGATCTGGAAAGCGTTTAAAATCGAGGTGATGTCAAAAGATTCTTCTAGTTGTGTGATTGATGCTACTCCGTTGTTCTTGTCTTCAATTGCTGAGTTTTCTCCATTCCCGGATCTTCCGGCTGAGGTTCGTATGGTGGTCCCGTTTGGAGGTTCTTTTCAGAGTGATCGTTCCAAGATCGAGGAATTCAAGGCGTTCAAGGATAATATTATCGTGAAGAGCATGATGACTTACACGACTGAGAAGGAAGGCCCCCTGACCACGATAGAGGCTCGTAATATCATTATCTTGCCGGAGACCCCGATGGTTTCCCGTTATGCGGACGAACGGATTGGCTTTTTTGATCAGTCTCGTAAATTATTTGACGAACATCATGATCGTTTGCAACAATACGGGATTATCAATCGGTGGGATTTGCAACCGAAAGATATGGATAAGTACGTGGCTGGAGAGTTAGTAGAACCTGTTAAACCGATTGTTTGGTACGTGGACCCCGCGATTCCCGAGAAGTGGAGAAAATACGTGAAGTTGGGTATTGCTGACTGGAATATCGCTTTCGAGGCTATTGGTTTTAAGAACGCCATTGTCGTGAAAGATTACCCGACAGATGATCCGAATTTTGACCCGGATGATATTCATTATAATTGTTATCGTTTTGTGGCATCGACAAGAGAGAATTCAATGGGACCGTCGTGGATTGATCCCCGTTCGGGAGAAATTTTGTGTGGAGACGTGATTTCGTGGTACGGTGTGGTGACTTTGCTGAACAAGTGGAGAATGATCCAGACCGGGGCGGTAGATCCTTCCGTGCGTTGTCCCGTGATGACGGACGAGAATATGGGAGAAGCCATGCGTTACGTGGCGGCTCACGAGATCGGTCATACGTTAGGGTTAATGCATAATTTTGGAGCATCAGCGGCTTACCCGGTAGAGAAGTTGAGAGACCCGGAGTTTACTCAAAAATACGGGACTACCCCGTCGATCATGGATTACGCACGGTTTAACTACGTGGCACAGCCTGGAGATTTGGAGAAAGGTGTGAAGTTGACACCTCCTCTGATTGGCGAGTATGATAAATTTGCTATTAAATACGGTTACCAGGTACTCCCGAACGTGAAGAGTGCGGATGATGAGAAAGAAATTTTGCGGGGATGGGTGAGAGAACAGATCGGAAATAAGATGTGTTTTTACGGGAAACAGGTGTTTCAATTTAATTTTGACCCTCGTTCCATGGCAGAGGATTTAGGGGATGATGTGGTGAAAGCAAATACTTATGGTCTTAAAAATCTGAAATATGTGGCGGCTAATTTTGTGGATTGGATGGCTGTAAATGATGAGGGGTACGCGGCTGTTGAAAGTACTTATAAGGAGATTATCGGTCAGTTCGTGCGGTTTATGGATCACGCTATGGTGAGTGTCGGGGGAATGTATATTAATCCGAAATACTATGGTGATCCGGAACCTCTTTACCAGTATGTTCCCAAGGCGAAACAGATCGCGGCATTGAAGTTCGTGTTGCAGAATTTGAACGAGTTGCAGAACTGGATTATTAATGATAAGATTACCGCAATTATCGGCCCGACAGCCAAGCACTATGCGGCTCAAACGCAATTCTTCAACGAGATGTTGACCCGGGAGACGTTAGGGCGCTTGCAAATAAACGAGGTGGACGGAAAGAATGTATTCACGTTGGATGAATATCTGGGAATTATTTTTGACGAGATGTTTACCAAGAAAACCGGTAATCTGCAGTTGGCAGATATGGCATTCCAGAATTCTTTCGTGGAAAATCTGACCGGATACATGGATAAAGGTGAATTCAAGAGTGCCGGGAGTAATTCGTTGAGAGAATGGTTGAACGAGACGACTTGTAGTTGTCATGCCTATTGCGAGTCTCGTCATAGTTTTGATGCCGTGGATGCTCTTGGTGAAATTGTGTTATCTCCGAGAATTGACAAGTCAAATAAGCGTCCGATCGTGATGAAATATTTGCGAAAAACATACAACACGGCCAAAAGTCGGATGAATACAGGAAATGATAAAACACGTGAACATTATCGATTGTTAGTGTTAAAATTGAATTATTTATTCGATTAATTAATTTATAGAGATTTGTGTTTTTTTATCCCCGGGAGAGAGAAGGCTCCCGGGGATTCTTGTGTAATGGCTATGATAGCTAGTTTGTTATATGTTTGAATGAATTATGTTTGATGAGAGGGCAAGCGTCTTATTAAAGAATAATTGTGAATTTCTTCTAGAATTTTGAAACAAAATACACGCTTGTTTCGTATAACAGATTAAGTATATTTTTTTAATTTGAAGATATAATATATCTTTGTATCCATTTTAAATATAATTAGTTGTGTGCTAGAAGTGAAACATAATATCGTGTAAGTTAATGGGTATGACAGACGAGAAGAAAATTCTTTTTTCCATGATGGGGGTGAGTAAAACGATACCACCTCAAAGAAAGATTATAAAGGATATTTATCTTTCCTTTTTTTACGGGGCAAAAATCGGAGTGATCGGTTTGAACGGTTCCGGAAAATCGACGTTATTGAAAATTATTGCCGGGTTAGACCCGAATTACGAGGGTAAGGTGATCTGGTCGAAAGAACATTCTATCGGGTATTTGCCACAGGAGCCTCAGTTGGATGATTCCAAGACCGTGAAAGAGGCCGTGCAGGAGGGTGTTCAGGAGGTGATGGATTTGTTGAAGGAGTACGAGGAGGTGAACATGAAGTTTGCCGAACCGATGAGTGATGAGGAGATGGATAAGTTAATGACTCGTCAGGGGGAGTTGACGGAATTGATCGAGCATCACGGCGGATGGGAGATTGACCAGAAGTTGGAGAGGGCTATGGATGCTTTGCGTTGTCCTGAACCGGATGCGGAAGTGAAGTTCCTTTCCGGGGGAGAACGTCGTCGGGTGGCCTTGTGCCGCTTGTTGTTGCAAGAACCGGATATTTTGTTGCTGGATGAGCCGACGAACCATTTGGATGCCGAGTCGGTGGAATGGTTGGAACAACACTTGCATCAATATCCCGGTACGGTGATTTGCGTGACGCATGATCGTTACTTCTTGGATAACGTGGCCGGTTGGATACTGGAACTAGACCGGGGTGAGGGAATTCCATGGGAAGGAAATTATTCTTCTTGGTTAGAGCAGAAGGCAAAACGATTGGAACAGGAGGAAAAACAGGCCAGCAAACGCCGGAAGACGCTGGAACGGGAGCTGGAATGGGTACGTATGGCTCCTAAGGCTCGTCAGGCAAAGAGTAAGGCCCGTTTGAAGGCTTATGACCGGATGATGGATGAGGACGTGAAGGAGAAAGAAGAAAAGCTTGAAATATTTATTCCGAACGGTCCTCGTTTGGGAAACAAGGTGATCGAGGCCGAGCATGTGGCGAAGGCTTTCGGGGATAAGGTGTTGTTCGATGATCTTGAATTTAAGTTACCTCCGGCCGGAATTGTCGGGGTGATCGGCCCTAACGGTGCGGGAAAGACTACTTTGTTCCGTTTAATTATGGGCGTGGAGCAACCGGATAAGGGGACATTTGAAGTTGGGCCGACCGTGAAGATTGCGTATATAGATCAACAGCATAAAGCAATAGACCCGGAGAAGACGGTTTATCAGGTGATTTCCGGGGGAAGTGATTTGATAAACCTGGGAGGACGGGAAGTGAATGCCCGGGCTTATGTTTCCAAATTTAACTTCTCCGGGACGGATCAGGAAAAGAAATGCGGGGTGTTGTCCGGTGGGGAACGTAATCGCTTACACTTGGCTTTGGCATTAAAGGAGGATGCTAACGTGTTGTTGCTGGACGAGCCCACGAATGATATTGATGTGAACACGTTACGGGCCCTGGAAGAGGGATTGGAAAATTTTGCGGGCTGTGCCGTGGTCGTGTCGCATGATCGTTGGTTTCTGGATCGTATTGCAACTCATATCCTGGCTTTCGAGGGTGATTCTAAAGTGGTATATTTCGAGGGAAGTTACTCCGAATACGAGGAAAGTAAGAGAAAACGTTTGGGAGATGTTACTCCGAAACGTATACGTTATAAAAAATTAATCGGTTAAGATTATAAGGACGTGCCTAAGAAAAAAGAAAAAAAGATTGTAGATACCGGTTTCGTGCCGGGCATCTACAATTATTGCGACAGATGGTGTGAACGTTGTCCATTGCAGCTTCGTTGTATGAGTTACATGATGGGGAAGAAATTGAAGGAACGGACGAAAGTGAACTTGGGAGAGGAAATGCCGGATGATGACGAGTCGGCGTTAGCCCGTCTGAAAAATATTTTTGATTCTACTTTTGACGTGTTGCGAGAGTTGGCGGAGGAAAGAGGTATGGGGATAGAGGATATTTATTCCTCGGAGAAGGTGGACCGGGGATTCTGGGGGGAGGATTACGAGGATTTGGAAGATGAGGATGAAGAGGCGGTCAGGCAGATAGAACAGGAAGATCTTGTGAAATGTGACCGGATTTATAAGACTCTGGCCGAGAAATGCCAAGAGGGTATTTATCAATGGTTTGACGAGGCCAAGATAAAAGAAGGTGATGCTCCTAGAACGAAAGAGGTCGGTGATGCGTTGTTGGAGGTAAATTGGTATCTGGATTTGATTCACTCCAAGATTAGGAGGGCGTTGTACGGGTATTATATCTATTCGGATAAGATTAATGCCACGCAGGAAGAGGATGATTATAATGGATCGGCGAAGGTAGCCTTGTTGGCTGTCGAGATTTCTCAAAATGCGTGGATGGTTTTGAGGGAGCGTTTGTCAAATTTTGAATCGAATATATCTCACTTGATCGTGATTTTGGAACAATTGGGGTTGGAGATTGATCACTTTTTTCCAAAAGCTCGTTATTTTAAGAGACCCGGTTTTGATTGTTAATATAAAAATGTAAATTGAGGTGGGGCGTTTGATGTTTAAATACCGTTTTTCTTTTACGAATCATCCGTGTACAGGGTGGAATTGAAAAACGGTATATTCGAGGGGAAATAATAACATAGTTGTGAGATAACCTGTTTTTCGAACGAGTGAAGTGTTCACTATTTTGTTAAAAATGTGATGTTGAATAAATGGGGATCGGCTATGAAATGTGCAAGTGAAATTTTCTAAATTTGATGTTATTGACAAAAATATTGAAAATGATTAGAGGTGTATGAAAAAATCTCTATATTTGTAATCAAATAAACGAACGATTCTTAATATTATAAATCCAATAATTCTTCTTTCTTCATCATTCTTACTTAGTCATTCATACACATGCTTTTGTGACTAGGTGAACTTCTGTGGCTTTTTGTTTTTACCTTTCTTTTTTCGCTATCAAAAATCGTTGGTTTTTTGATAGCGTGAATGTATAAAAAGAGAGGTGTATATGTCTGTTTATAAGCTGTTTATTGTTTGGGTGTGTGGAATGTGCATTTTCGGATGTGCATCCAGTAAAAAGGTCGTTTATTTACAGGATATTAAAGTGGATAAGCGAGTTAAGGCGGCATGTGAGTATCGAACCGTGATTCATGTTGATGATTTATTGTCGATTATCGTGTCGTGTGATGACATTGAGGCTGCCTTGCCGTTTAATACTCCGATGATTGGTTTGGGGAAAGAGGTCACGTCGGGTAATCAACAAGGGGCATCTGGTTATCTGGTAGATAAAGAGGGGTATGTTGATTTTCCTGTATTGGGTAAATTGCAGGTGGACGGTATCTCTCGTAATGAATTGGCAGACCTGTTGAAGGAGAAGTTGTCCGGTTATTTGAAGAACCCGATCGTGACGATTCAATTCCTGAATTTTAAGGTGACTGTTTTGGGTGAGGTACGTAATCCCGGGAGTTACAAGGTGAACAGCGAGCGAATCTCTATTCTTGATGCCTTGGGAATGGCGGGTGATTTGCAAATTAATGCCAAGAGAAAGAACGTTTTGGTGATGCGGGAGGATGGGAATGAAAAGGTGTTTTCCCGTGTCGATCTAACTTCGAGTGAGTTGTTACATTCCCCGTTTTTCTATTTGCAGCAAAATGACGTGGTGTACGTTGAACCGAGCCGGGGGCGAATCGTGGGGGGCAACGCAGGAACTTTCTTACCTTATATATTATCAAGTGTATCCACTTTCGTAGCCGTGTTGGCTTTAATAATAAGATGATGACCGGAAAAGCTGGTTGCAACTATTTATGAATCTATAAAATAACAATTTTATGAACGAGAATGTCAGTAGAGAAATACAGTCTGATCAGGAAGATGTCATTGACTTGGGTAAGTTGTTTTATAAGATTCTAGTCCGGTGGCGTTGGTTTATCATCTCGGTGCCGCTGTGTCTGGCGGCGGCACTATTTTATTGTTTAATCAGTACGCCGGTGTATGATATTCACGGGAAGGTGATGATTAGTGACACGAAAAAGGGAGAGTTGGGAACGAACGTGATGATGAAGGAGTTGGGGTTGTCTCGGGCGGGGGATGTGTACGTGGAGAACGAAATGGTGGAATTGCAGTCGAAGAATTTGATGCGGGAGGTGGTTCGGGATTTGGAGTTAAATATACGTTATACCCAAGAATGTTTTTTCCGGGATCATGAACTTTATAATGATTCTCCCGTGAAGGTATTGGTTGATCACCCGGAAGGTATAAAGGATACTTGCCTGTATATTCTTTTGACGGCAAATGAGGAAGTTGTCGTAACCGACCCGAAGGGAGAGGTGATCCGGCAAGGACATTTCTCGGAGAGTATTTCCATGGGGGATTATTGTATCTCTGTGGAAAGGAATGAGGACTACATGGGGCGTGAATTACGGGAAGTCCGGATTAATTTGGATTCGTATGAAACGGCCACGAAGGCTTTTTATAAAAAAGTGAGTATCATGCCGCTGGAAAAAAATACGAATGCCGTGCGGATTACGTTGAAAGATCCGGTTCCGGTGCGGGGTGTCGAGTTGATACATGCTTTGGTGGATCGCTATAACCAGAACGGGGTGACGGATAAACAACAGGTTTCGGCCAAGACGGTGGAGTTTATTAATGCTCGCTTGCAGGTGATAAACGGGGAACTGGGGACGATAGAGAATGATGCCGAACATTTTAAGCGTACGAATAAGCTGACGGATCTGACATCTGATGCGGCTTTTGCCATGGAAAGGAAAAAACTGGCCGGAACGGAATTACTAAAGGCCCAAACGGAGTTGGACGTGGTGCGAAGTATTCGATTGCTGACGGAAAAGAACGAGGATGGGGAGTTCTCGTTATTGCCGGAGAATATGGGGTTGACGGATGACGGTTTGAACAACGCTCTTTCCCGTTACAATGAAATGATATTGCGGCGCGAGAAATTATTGTTGAGTGCTCGGGAGAATAACCCGATCGTGACGGGGTTGGATATGCAATTGCGAGGGGTGAAGAGTAGTATCCGTGAGGCCATCGGAAACGTGGAGAAGGGATTGATTATAAAGATCAAAGGGTTGGAACGGGAAAGTCTTTCGGTGGACGAACGATTGATTTCGGTACCCACGCAGGAGAAACAATACCGGGCAATAGCCCGCCAGCAGGAGTTGAAGGAGAATTTGTTTCTTTTTCTGATGCAAAAGCGGGAAGAGGCGGAAATTGCGAAATTGGTTTATGTGCCGACAGCGAAGATTATCGAAGATCCGGATGCGGGGGAGGGGCCTGTAAGCCCGAAGAAATCGTTGATTTTGTTGTTGGGGTGCATGTTGGGCGTGTGTATACCCGTGGGGATTATTCTGGGAATAGATATGTTGGATTCGAAAGTGAGGAGTGTTGAGGATCTCGAACGAGTGGTTCGTTTGCCTTTGCTGGGGACCTTCCCGGAGGTCGGGAATGGAAAGGTAAAAGTTGGAGAAGAGGATTTTATTCAATCGGAATCGATGCAGTTGATCCGGGAGAAATTGAATTATATCCTTAAACAACAAAAGTCCCCGGTGATTATGGTGACCTCTACCATTCCCGGAGAAGGAAAATCTATGGTTGCGACTCATCTGGCCAATGCGTATGCTAGGGCAGGTAAGCGGGTGATTGTTGTCGGATGTGACTTGCGGAATCCCAGTTTGCATAGTTTTCTTGATTTCGATCGACAGGAGGGATTGTCCGCCTATTTGGCGGGATTGTGTGATACTCCGGAGCAATTAATCTGGCGGGTTAACGAGGAGTTACACGTTTTGTTCGGGGGAGTTATACCGCCTAATCCGGTACAATTGATAGCTAGTCCACGGATGCAGGAGTTGTTGGAATATCTGAGAGGGAAGTATTCTTGTATTATTCTGGATACACCCCCTCTGGGAGTATTGGCAGAAGGCTTTACGTTGAGTAAGCTGGCGGATGCCTGTGTTTACGTGGTGAGGGCTAATGTGCTGAGAAAGGAATCGTTAAGACTTTTATCCGAGCTGGAAAAAGATAAGCGTCTATCGGATTTAGGAGTTGTTCTTAACGGGGTAAAGGTTGAATCGGGCGGGTACGGATACGGTTATGTATACGGCTATCAATACAGTTACGGTAACGGAAATACGGATCGTAAAACTTCTTGATCATGTTGTTTTTTAATAGATATAAACGATATTTTTTCGAGTATGAAGATGATATACATGCTCACGTTTTACCCGGTTTGGATGATGGGGTGAAGACGATGGATGAGGCCGTGATGATCGTGAAACGGATGGAACGGATGGGATTGAAACGATTGACGTGTACGCCCCACGTGGCTTACCCGGCTATGATAAATACACCGAAAGATGTGGAGAGTATGTTGTTCGTGTTGAAGTCCCGCTTGCGGGAAGAGGGGGTGCGTGTAGAGGTGGATTCCGGGGCGGAATACCGGATGGGGGAGTTTATGCTGGAGTTGTTGGAAAGGGGGGAAATCATGGCATCGAACCGGGGAGAAGTGTTGGTTGAGCATAGTTTTGTCGGGCCTTCCAATTACGTGGATGATATATTATTCGGTTTACAGGGACGAGGATTTTGTCCTGTGCTGGCGCATCCGGAACGGTATTCGTTTTACGCGAAGGATATTGTCCGGTATTGTGAGCGGTTTAAAGAAAAAGGTGGAAAGGTGCAGGTGAATATACTTTCATTTGCCGGATTCTATGGCAAAGAGGCTATGATGGGAGCCCGAAAATTGTGTGATGCCGCTTTGGCCGATTATTATGCCGGGGATATCCATTGCTTGCAGCAAGAGATATTGATGGAAAAATATATAGGAGGAGCGTGGTAATTCTTTTTAGAATTGCTTTTTTTGAATGTTTTTTACGCTCCTCCGTTTCTTTTATTTGAATAGTTTATCCAAGCCTTTCAAGAGGTTGTTTTTTAATTCTTTACCGGCTTCTTTTTCTATTTTCTTCAATGCTTTAGACAAATCGGGGGTAATTGTCGGTTTATCCAGAGTACCACCAAGTTTGACATCAACGTCCAATGATTGAATGTTGTTGGCTCCGGGGATGGCTTTCAATACGTTGTCAATGTCTTTCCCGAAGTATTTCCGGGCAATGTTCATGGACATCGTGTAATCCATTTTGCCATCAACGGTTTGGCTGCCGGAGAAGGTGGTCGGGTTTCCTGCGATATTCGTGGTAAACGGTTCCACGATAATATTTCCTTGTTCAATCTTGAAGTCTATTTTCAAGTTGGAAATACTTAAACGGCTTAACTCGTCATTTTTCAACAGGCTGGCCAGTTGGGTCATGGCCGGATTATCGTTCAGGACAAATCCCTTGGTTGAGAGGCTACCACCACCATTGGCCGTTGTCATGATCGGGCTCATTTCTTTGTCCAGATCCGAGCTGAATTTCATGGCAGCGGATATTTTACCGTTGCAGTTCATGGCAATCGGCAGGCTCTGTTTGATGAACGAGAAGGCATTATATGCCGAGTGAATGTCAATGTCGGTAATCCGTAAATTCAAGTCCACGGAAGGCTTGACGGGGTTTGCCGTGTTGTAGGCCCCGTTCATGATCAGGTTCCCGTTCAGCATATCCATGCTCAGATTCTTTAGCGTGGCGATACCACCGGATGTTTCGATGTTTCCTTTGACGGAGTTTATCACGAGGCTATCGAACAAAATTTCTTTGATGTTCGTGCCGAAGGCCAGTTCTATGTTTTTCGGAATAGCCAGTACACTTGATGTTTCTTCTGCCGGGGCCGAACTTTGTGTTGTTACAGCCTGTGTCGTGTCGGTCTCGGAGGTCGTTATGTTTGCCATGAATTCATTCAAGTCGATTTTGTTGGAATTCAGGGTAAAGTTACCTTTTAAGGTCTGGTCCTTGAACACGTAGGGCAGGTAGTTGGCAAGGTAACCGGCCAAGGCGAAGTCTGAAGAGTTGATTTTTACTTTCAAGTCTTTCAAGTTCAGTCGGGCGGGTGTGATGGTTACCTCTCCAGACGGAACAGAAATTCCGGCAGGGAAGTCCGCATTCTTGAACAATACGTTTTGTAGGGCAATCTTACCGTTTGCCGTGAACTTTTCGTATTGTTCTTTCTCTATATATTGGTACTTCCCGTCAAAGGAGAGATCGGTTGTTAAGATACCGTTTAACGTGATGTCTTTTAACGGTAAGGCTTTTTTCAAACTCTCGAAGTTGATAACGCCTTTCATGCCGCCCTTTAATGTCGGGTCATCCGGATTGACCACAAGCAGGTTCATGCTGAACGGGTTGTTGGCAACCGTGAAGGTCAAAGTACTTAAATCTGCCTTGGTTTGTGCGATGGTTCCGCCGGGGTTGGTTACTGCCAGTTTCAGATTGATTTTTTCAACCGATTCGGGAAGGTCCGGGTACTTTAGATTTGCGTTCAGAATGTTGAAACGCAAGTCAAAAGCGGGAAGATGATTCTCGTAATATTCCCCTTTTGCGGATAGGCTGAGTTGGAATTCTCCGGAAGTTTTGACCCCCTCGATTTCTTTCTGGAAATCCTTGGGAATTAATGCTAGCAGACTTTCAAATTTCGTGTCGGGTGCGTTCAGATTCAAGTCCATCGTGTATTTGTCGTCATCAATATCAATGTTTCCGGTTAAATCCAGTTTCAAGTCATTCAATGACATATCATTTTTCTTGATGTCGAATTGGAGTTCTTTCAAGTTGGCACCGATTTCGGCTTGCCAGTTGAAATCCGTGTTGTTTACCCACACGCTTTTACCTTGACGCAAATATATGTTTTTGAGTTTCAATAACACGTTTAGTATGGTGTTGGTCTCGGAAAGATTTCCTTGTAAGGCCATGTTCACGGCATCGATCCGGGCAAATGTCTGAGCTTGTTCGTCTTGATAGTTTAACATCAGGTTACGCACTTCAATGTTGTTGAAAGCGATAGCAGTTTCCGAACCAGGCTCTTCTTTGGTTTCCACGGGTGTTTCTTCTGTTTTCATCTCTGTCGTGTCGGAAGGAACCATGATGTCCCAGTTGGCTTTTCCCTCAGCATTGACTTTGGGCATAAAATCACAATCTTTTAATAAAATGTTATTGATTATGATTTCTTTACCGGAAATTAAGGAACGTAAATTTACGGATGCCTCGAAAAGAGGAATATTGATTAAAGTGTCCCGTGTGTTCGTTTCTTCCTTGGAAATGACCACGTTATCCAAGGATACGCTTAGGTTCGGGAAGTTTTTGAACATGCTCAGATGTACGTCCCCGATAGCTAGTTCGGCTTGGATGTATTTTGAGGATTTTTCCTCGATTAATCGTAGGATGTCACTTTTGAAAAAGACGGGTATAACCATCAGTGTGACAATAATTAGCACGATAATAATCGCTAGTGTTATAAATACTTTCTTCATACGCTATAAGTTATGTGTGTTGTTTGCGTTGTAAATGATAGTGTTGTAAATTATTTACGACAGGCTACCACATATTGTTTATACAAAGTTATACAAAATTATTTGAAGTAAGGTTTTATTTTTTTGAGTTTAAATAATGGTAAAACTTTTTGGGATTCCAAGGTAGAATAGTCAATCTTACCGAATTTTCGTTTGGCGTTGAAGATGAGTTGAACATCTTCGTACACTAGATAGGGGTGATGTAAAACGCTTTTAAAACTCATGGTGTCCAGTTCCTTTTTTCGGATTAGCGCGGGATTCACGGAGAAATGGGGAAGTAATGAATCTATGTTCAGGTATTGAAATTTAATTTCTTTGAGCTGACGGGTGGCGTGAAAACCGCCCAGTTGTTCCCGGTAACGCAGGATTTTGTTGGCGTAGTACGGACCAATGTCCCGGATACTGACCAATGCCGTGCTGTCGGCAGAATTGAGTTCGATTACAAGAGGTTTTGGGGAGACGGTTTGTGTCGTATCAGAAAGTCGGGAATAGGGAATCAGGAAGACCGGGTATTCATTCTTGTGAATGGTTCGTGGTAGCACGAATAATGCCATAGTAAGAATGCCCAATGTTATGATTCCTTTTTTCTCCGATTTTCTGATAAACATGGTTGTGATATTAGCTGTATAAACTCCATCACAAGTTACGAATGTTTTACTAAATAATTACTATATTGATTTGATTATTTTACGTGAATTATCCGGTTGCTTTTGATGTCATTAAATGCTTTTGGGAGCATGTTAAATACAGGGGATGTTTCAATGCTTCTGCCTTTTGCTTGCATTCGCCGTGTTCCGGAAATGAGGGCTAGGGCCTCTGCCAGTAAGGGTTCGTTTTCATCGCCAAGTTGGATGCCGTTGAAAAGATCCTCTTTAACCTCGTGTTGAGGTGTCATGCCTTCCAAGGAGTTGGGATACCCGTCGATATTGGTGAATCGGGAGCATACCGGAAATATTAACCAGTTGGCCAGTTCTTTATCTGCCACTAATTTCCCATTTTCTTCATATTGCGGGGAGAAAGCGTACATGGTGACGTATTTTCCGTAAGTCTTCGTTCCCACGAGTTCGACATCCATAAATGCTTTAAGGCAGGCAATCGTGTACTCGGAGGCTGAAACAGTCTCGCCAGAGGTTAAGATATATACTTTCTG
>ENA-UESU01002003-UESU01002003.1-human-gut-metagenome-genome-assembly--contig:-NODE-2003-length-13620-cov-4.434985_pt1 | contig 13620 bp, 7 predicted proteins | sample MGYA00243007_ERZ508008 | MGnify/ENA primary metagenome ERZ508008 (study PRJEB26167, sample SAMN06115399) | human gut metagenome | host: Homo sapiens | place: China:Henan | collected 2016-06-23 | study...
ATTAATATTATGCTCCAATAAATTATTTTATGTAAAACCACCTTAATCATAGCATTTGTTTTAAGGATTTTTCAAAGGTAACTTTATTTACTTAAACTCCTGATGACCGTTAACTTTTTTTGTACTTTAAATAAGGCCTATCGGTTGATTTATAGAAAAATGAATATGTATATGTAGTGGAGGCATTCTGCAGGTAATTGTTTTTTTGATATGAAACGACAAAAAGAATAAGATTACAATCAAAAAACAAACCGATACTTCGGCCGATTCTGCCTATTTTTGCGTCATCAATAATTCCATTAATCTTTTAAACTATCAAAAACACATGAAAAAGCAGTTTTGGTATTTTATATTTTTACTTTTCTATATCGGTACATTGCCTGTACAAGGCAAGATTACACTTCCCGCTATCTTATCGGACAATATGGTATTGCAACAAAAGTCTCAGGTTCGTTTCTGGGGAAAAGCGCGTCCGGGTGAGAAAGTTACGGTTTCTACCTCTTGGGATAAAAACATTTATACGGTGCAGACACCCACTGACGGATATTGGGAGGTGAAAATCAAGACTCCCGGTGTGATGGATAATCAGACGCTGACCGTAAAGGGAGAGAACACAATCACAATACATAATATATTAATAGGTGAAGTATGGCTTTGCTCCGGACAGTCGAATATGGAATTTCCGGTAGCTCGTGATCCGAATGTAAAATGGAAAACAGGTATACTGAATGAAACGGAGGAGATGAAGGATGCTGATTATCCTTCCATCCGGCTTTTCCATGTGGAGCATCAACTGGCTCCTGAGGGAGAGAAAGAGGATTGCATCGGCCGATGGCTGGTTTGTACTCCGGAAAATGTGAAAGAGTTTTCGGCTGTCGGCTTTATATTCGGTCGTAAACTTTATAAAGAATTGCAGATGCCGGTCGGACTGATTCAGTCCACTTGGGGAGGTACCCATGCCGAATCGTGGACTGAGAGGAGGGTGATGAAAGACAATCCTTTGTATGCCGATGTCATGGAAGAGTTTGCCCCGCAGAACGTGAAGCGCGAGAAAGACAAATGCAAAGTACCGGCTACGTTGTGGAACGGTATGATTGCCCCGATCAAAGGATATACCATTAAGGGAAATATCTGGTATCAGGGAGAGTCCAATTCAATCCGTCATGAAAAATATCAGAAGGTGTTCACTAATCTGATAAACAGTTGGCGGCAGGAATGGGGGCAGGCTGATATGCCCTTTTATTTCGTACAGATTGCACCGCACTACAAACAACCAGCAGGCATTCGTGAAGCACAATTGAAAACCTGGCAAAGCGGTTTGAAGAATATAGGTATGGTAGTAATAACAGATGCCGGTGATTCTACGGATATTCATCCGCGCAACAAGCGGGTGACAGGTGAACGCTTGGCTGCCTGGGCTTTGGCGAAACAATATGGTAAAAAAACAGCTTATTCGGGGCCGCTTTATAAGAGTATGAAAGTGAAAGACGGAAAAGTAACGTTGACTTTTGATTATGCGGAAGGCGGATTGCAAACTCCGGAAAATGCTCCGGTAAGAGGATTCTTTATCTCCGGAGCCGATGCCCGCTTTTATCCTGCTACGGCTGCCATTCAAGGCAGTAAACTGGAATTGTCAGCACCGGAGGTTCCCCAGCCGGTAGCAGTACGTTATGGCTATGGAAATTTCTTCCGGGTGAATCTTTATAATAAGGCGGGACTTCCGGCAGTCCCTTTCCGTACCGATCATTTTGCTCCCGATACTTATGCACGCTGGTTTGCCGATTCGGAGATGCGTCGTTTTCCGAAGGCGTATCAACTGGATCATGGGAGACGTCTGTTTTTCGGATATGCACAGGGAGTGGGCTGTTGTGCCATGCTCCGGATGTGGAGACAAACGGGTGAACGGCATTATTTTGATTATGTGGAAGCTTGGGTCGATTCATTGATCAATGAAAAAGGAGAAATCCATTTATATGATATGTCTACTTATAATCTGGACTTCATCAATTCGGGAAAAGTACTTTTCGATGTTTACCGCGAGACGGGAAACGATAAATATAAAAAGGCAATGGACGAGCTGATAAAACAATTGAAAAGACATCCGCGCACACTGGAGGGAGGATATTGGCACAAATTGATTTACCAGCACCAGATGTGGCTGGATGGTTTGTATATGGCTTCTCCTTTCATGGCACAGTATGGTGCGGAGTTCAATCGTCCGGAGTGGATCGATGAGGCGGTGAAGCAGTTCGCGCTTTGCCATAAACATACTTATGATGCCGGAACCGGCTTGTATCACCATGCTTGGGACGAGAGCAAAAGCCAGCGTTGGGCCAATCCGGAAACCGGACATTCTCCTAATTTCTGGGGGCGTAGTATCGGTTGGTGGTTTATGGCATTGGTCGATGCGTTGGATTATATTCCGGAAGAACATCCCGGACGTTCCGATATGATAAGCTGGATACAAGGCTTGGCGGATACTCTCCCTAAATATCAGGATAAGGCCGGTTTGTGGTATCAGGTGATTGACCAGCCTAAGCGTGAAGGGAACTTTCCGGAAGCATCCGTTACTTCACAATGCATGTATGCCTATGCAAAAGCTGTGAATAAAGGATATATCGATGCAAAATACAAAGCAGTTGCAGAGAAGGCCTTTAAAGGATTGAAAGATAAACTGCTGGTAGAAAATGCGGATGGTACACTGACGTTGACCCGTTGTTGCCAGGTAGGCGGCTTGGGCGGACATCCGTATCGTGACGGTAGTTTCGAATATTATATCGGAGAGAAAATGCGTGATAATGATGCAAAGGCTACCGGCCCTTTCATCATGGGATGCATTGAATTGAATAAATAGTACCGCACTTGGATGACGGATAAAAATAAAATAATGAACAGAAAGATAACGATCTTATTGGGAGGATTGCTGATGTGCGCTTCGATGGGGGCACAACAGGTGGACTGGCCGGAAATACAGACAGAAGCGAAACCTGCCGCACGCTGGTGGTGGATGGGAAGCGCCGTAGATAAAGAAAACTTAACCCGTAATCTGGACGCCTATGCGAAAGCAGGGATGGGAACGATGGAGATCACCCCTATTTATGGGGTCAAGGGGAATGAGGCAAATGAGATTCCATTTCTTTCGTCCCCTTGGATGGAGATGTTGCAATATACGGAGAGTGAAGCTGCCCGCCTGGGGATGCAGATTGATATGAACACTGGGACCGGATGGCCTTTTGGAGGCCCGGAAGTCGGGATAGAAGATGCTGCCGGTAAGCTTTTCATCACTGAATATGAATGGAAGGGCGGGGAGCCGTTTAAGGAAAAAATAGTGGTTGCCGATTCCAAACAACTGCCTTATGCAAAGTTGAGCCGGCTTATGGCTTATTCTGATAAAGGCCGGTGTATTGATGTGACGGATAAGGTGACAAAAGACGGCAGACTGCAATGGAAAGCACCGAAGGGTGATTGGAAACTGATTGCTGCTTTTTGTGGGAAAACTTTCCAGAAAGTGAAACGGGCGGCCCCCGGTGGTGAGGGATACGTGATGGATCATTTGTCCGCCCGTGCCGTGAAGAATTATCTGGAGCGTTTCGAGCGTGCTTTCGAGTCGTCGAAAACGCCCTATCCGCATAATTTCTTCAATGATTCTTATGAGGTATATAAGGCGGATTGGACGGAGAATCTTTTTGATGAGTTCGCCATTCGTCGCGGCTATAAATTGGAAGAACATCTTCCGGAATTCCTGTCAGAGAAACGGACGGATACGGTTGCCCGTATCATCTCTGATTACCGGGAAACGATGGCGGAATTGTTATTGGAGAATTTTACCCGGCAATGGACGGAGTGGGCGCATTCACATGGCTCTAAAACCCGTAATCAGGCACATGGATCGCCCGGTAATCTGATTGATCTATATGCCACGGTGGATGTTCCTGAATGTGAAGGGTTCGGGCTTTCCGATTTTAATATCCGGGGATTGCGCAAGGATTCATTGACACGCCCCAACGATTCGGATCTGTCCATGTTGAAATATGCATCTTCGGCTGCTCATATAGCCGGCAAGCCCTATACGACTTCCGAAACCTTTACTTGGCTGACGGAGCATTTCCGGACTTCACTTTCGCAGTGTAAGCCGGATATCGACCTGATGTTTATCTCGGGCGTGAATCATACGTATTTTCATGGCACCACTTATTCGCCTGCTGAGGCTGCATGGCCGGGATGGAAATTCTATGCTGCTGTCGATATGAGCCCTACGAATAGTATTTGGCGGGATGCACCGGCATTTTTTGATTACATAGCCCGTTGCCAGAGCTTTTTGCAGATGGGAAAACCGGATAATGATTTTCTGATCTATCTGCCTGTTTATGATATGTGGCAAGAGCAGGACGGGCGTCTGCTGATGTTTGACATTCATAAGATGGCGAAGCGTGCTCCCCGTTTTATCGATGCGGTGCATCGGATCAATGATGCGGGATATGATTTGGATTATATTTCCGATAATTTTATACGTAGCCTTACTTGTGTCAATGGAAAGTTGGTCACTTCTGGGGGGACGGCTTATCGCGCGTTGCTTATTCCCGGTGCCCGTTTAATGCCGGATGATGTGCTTGCTAAACTATGGAGTCTGGCAGATGAAGGGGCAATGATTGTGTTTTTGGAGCAATTCCCGCAGGATGTGCCCGGATATGCCCGGTTGGAGACACGCCGTGTAGCTTTCCGGAAGTTGATGGAACAGAAAGATAAGGTACGTAAAGGACGTATTATATTCGGTACGGACTATGAGCGTACATTGGCAGAAACTGGAGTTTTGCCGGAAGCGATGAAAACGGAAAACGGATTAAGCTGTATTCGGCGTGTCAATGAAGAAGGTAATCATTATTTTATATCTGCATTGAAGGCGGAGGATACGGAAGGATGGATTCCTTTAGGGGTGCAGGCAGAGTCTGCTATGATTTATAATCCGGTGAATGGTGAAAGTGGCAAGGCGGCTGTTCGTCAGGCCGACGGGCGTACGGAGGTGTATTTGCAACTGGCTTCGGGAGAGTCTTTGCTTTTGAAGACTTTTGCCGGGAGTGATATACAAGCTTCTGCATGGAATTACTGGCATCCGGCATCCGAAGGAAAAAAAGTACCGGATCGATGGGGATTCCACTTTGTGGAAAGTATACCGGTTGTGACCGCTGCTCCCGATTCTGTAGAATTGGATTCGTGGACGGAACTGTCGGCAAATGAAGTGAAAAACACAATGGGAACTGCATGTTATTCCCTTAAATTTCATCTTGACGATTCTGCGATTCCCGAATGGATGCTCGATTTGGGGGATGTGCGTGAAAGTGCCCGTATTCGCGTCAATGGGAAAGAGGCTGCTGTTTTGTGGTCGGTTCCTTATCGTTGCCTGATTGGCAGATATTTGCATCCGGGTGAAAATATATTGGAAGTGGAAGTTACTAATTTACCGGCTAATCGTATTGCCGATATGGATAGGAGGCAGATACCTTGGCGCATTTTTAAGGATGCCAACATAGTCAGTCTTCAGTATAAGAAGTCCGGGTATGAGAATTGGCAGCCCGTGCCGAGCGGGTTGTTAGGTCCGGTAAAATTGATTCCGATGAAAGAAGTACGTTTTTAATATTTTATCATGAACAGACGAATTGCTTTTGTGCTCTGCATTTCTTTTGCAGTGGCTACTCTTTTTGCGCAAGATCCTCGCGAAAGACAATATATGTACGAGATACTGGATCCCCGGCATGAAGCCAAACCATTGGTGGAAGGGTTTGCCACAGAACGGGTTACGGAACGGTTGAACCGTGGATTGTATGCAGTGCCTTCTCAGGACGGGAAGGGTGTTTACCTAAGTTGGCGGTTGCTGAATACGGATGCGCCTGCTACTGCTTTTCATGTATATCGTGAAGCAAATGGTAAAACTCGCCGTTTGACGAATAAGCCCATATTGCATACTTGTGATTTTGTAGACAACGCACCTGTGAAGGGAATAGCTTCCTATTGGGTGGTGCCTGTGTTGAAAGGGCAGAAACCCGCCGCATCCGAAAAACTTGAAGTAGAAGCCGGGAAGAGTAAGAACTATACTTCCATTCGCTTGAAAGATAATGCCAAAGCAGGTAAGATTGCTTTGGCCGACTTGAATGGTGATGGCATTTACGATTATATCATCCGTACTCCCGAAACCAATGTAGATCCGGGCATGCCGGGAGATACTACCGGTAAGACATATAAAATTTCGGCTTATTTGAGCGACGGTACATGGCTTTGGACGTATGATATGGGACCGGGCATCGAGCCGGGTATTTGGTATTCGCCTTTTATCGTTTATGATTTCAATGGGGATGGTAAGGCGGAAGTTGCGGTGAAAACTGCCGGTGATGATTATGTGAAGAACGAAAAGGGCCGTGTTTGTGGTGGAAGTGAATACTTGTCCGTATTGGATGGGATGACGGGGAAAGAGATAGACCGGGTGGACTGGCCGGAACGGAATGACCGGTACGGAAATCTTATTCGCCAGAATAGGAATCAGATGGGAATGGCTTATCTGGATGGGAAAACACCTTGTATTCTTGCAGCTCGTGGCACTTATAAACTGATGGTAGTGGATGCCTGGCAGTTGAAAGAGGGGAAACTGCAACGGATGTGGCGTTGGGATGGTGATGAAGAAAATCCCGTAGTACGTAGTATGGGGGCACATAGCATGGTGACCGGAGATGTGGACGGCGATGGTCGGGACGAGATATTGTTGGGGTCTTGTATGCTTGATGATAACGGGACTTTGTTATGGTCGTCCGGGTTGGGACATAGCGATAAGGCTTATTTGTGTAAGCTACGTCCTGATGAGGAAGACTTACAGGTGTTTATGGTGAGCGAACCCAAGAAAGAAGACGGTCGCGGAGTATCTGTGGTGAATGCTCGTACCGGACAGCTGATATGGGGAATCGGACATGCTACCTATCATGTGGGGGATGGCATGGTGGCGGATTTTGATCCGGAACATCCCGGTCTGGAATGTTTTGCCAGTGAAGACCGTAAAGGTGGAAGTACGGATAAATATCTGTTAACTTCGGATGGAAAGAAATTGAATACAACGAATGCGGAAGTGCCGGGATGCCGGAATTGGATTTGGTGGGATGCCGATCTGCTCCGTGAAACATTCCGGGGGGATAATAACCGTTGGGGAGCCGGTTCTTCTTCGAACGGCAGAAAACAAAGTATCTGGAAATGGAAAGGAGAGACGCTGACAGAAGGGATTGAAGGGGACATTTTGATGATAGCCGACATGGAGGGCGATTGGCGGGAGGAGTTGATAACTGCGCTTCCCGGAGAGTTGCGTATCTATCATACTTGTATTCCGGCAAAAGACCGTCGGGTAACATTGATGCAGGATGCACTTTATCGGAGTTATATTACACATCGGAGCATGGGGTATCCGCAATCGCCGGTACCTTCTTATTATCTTGGAGAATGATTGAGAGTCCCTAAGGGCAGTTTTATAAGATCAAAATTGTTTCTAAGTTACATAATATAAAAAAGTCGAATGAAGAGAATTTCAATTGTTTTGTTTCTTTGTGCGTGGGCGGTATTGTCGTCTTGGGCGCAAACTTATAAATATGAAGAAATATACACGAATCTCCCCTTTGCAATGCCAAAGGTGGAAGCACCCCGATTTCCCGATTTGAAGGTGTTGCTGCCGGATTTTGGTGCTGTCGGCAATGGAGTGGAACTCTGTACCGAAGCTTTTGAAAAGGCTATCGAAACATTATCGTCTCGCGGAGGCGGACACTTGATTGTGCCGGCAGGTATCTGGCTGACCGGTCCTATTGTGCTGAAAAGTAATATCGATCTTCACATAGAGAAAGGGGCCGTAGTGCTTTTCTCGCCGGATGTGGAGCTTTATCCGTTGGTCGAAACTGTTTTTGAAGGATTGGATACCCGCAGGTGTCAATCTCCTGTTTCGGGACGTAACCTGACGAATGTAGCTATCACCGGGCAAGGGGCCATTGACGGGAATGGACACTTTTGGCGTCCTTTGAAACGGGAAAAAGTGACGGAAAGTGTTTGGAAACAGACGATAGCCCGGGGGGGAGTATACAAACGGCCCACTTATTGGTTCCCTTATCCGCAGACACTGAAAGGAGATACGATCAGCAATATGAATGTACCTCAGAACTTGACGACGGAGGAAGAATGGCAGAGCGTGCGTCATTTTCTTCGGCCGGTGATGGTGAGCTTGATAGAGTGTAAGAATGTATGGCTGCAGGGTGTTATCTTTCAGAATTCTCCGGCGTGGAATCTGCATCCGTTGATGTGTGAAAATGTACTGATTGAAGAAGTGCAGGTGCGTAATCCGAGCTATGCGCAAAATGGTGACGGCCTGGATTTGGAATCTTGTAAGAATGCCTTGATTGTAAACTCTACTTTCGATGTGGGGGATGACGGGATTTGCTTGAAGAGTGGAAAGGATGAGGATGGACGCCGTCGTGCCCGCTCTTGTGAAAATGTGGTGGTAGACGGATGCACGGTGTTTAAAGGACATGGCGGATTCGTGGTAGGCAGTGAGATGAGTGGCGGAGTACGTAATGTGTCTGTGAGTAATTGCCAGTTTTTAGGTACTGATGTAGGGCTTCGTTTCAAGAGTAAGCGTGGACGGGGTGGAATTGTTGAAAACATCTGGGTACGCAACGTTTCCATGATGGATATTCCTACGGAACCTGTTACTTTCAACTTGTATTATGGAGGTAAGTCGGCTGTTGAAGTGTTGGAAAGTGGTGAGAAAGTACCGTTGAAGGTAGATCCTCTGCCAGTGGATGAAACGACTCCTTGTTTCCGGAATATCCATATTTCGAATCTGGTATGTTCTAATGCCCGGAGGGCGCTTTTCTTCAATGGCATCCCGGAAATGCCGATCGATGGCATTACGCTTGAGAACTTGGATATTACTTCCCAAATAGGAGCCGAATTCGTATATAGCCGGAATATAACATTGAAGAATGTGACGATTCACCATGAAAAGGGAGAAAAGTTGATAACCCGCTTTTGTGAAGGAGTGAATCAAATTGTCAAATAAGACATCCTTTGTGTCAAAACGTACAGCGTGAATAGGGTACAAATCCTTTATTTTTGCGTCATTATAGAAAGAATAGGCTCAACATTATATAGGACATGATAAGAAATTGTTTTTTTGCGGTTGATTTGGGAGCTACCAGTGGCCGTACGATATTAGGCTCTTTCTCTGAGGGCGGATTAGAATTGGAAGAAGTGAATCGTTTTCCCAACCACCTCATAGAGGTTGGAGGACACTTTTATTGGGATATTTATGCACTTTATCAGTATGTTATAGATGGGTTGAAGTTGGTTGCGGGCAAGCAAGATGTGAAGATCGTTTCTATCGGTATCGATACTTGGGGAGTCGATTTTGTTTGTGTCGGAAAGGATGGGCATTTGTTGCGCCAGCCGTATGCTTATCGCGATCCCCAAACAAACGGGGCGCCGGAAGCGCTATTTTCGCGCATTCCCCGTAGTAAGGTGTATAAGTTAACGGGCATTCAGATAATGAATTTTAATTCGTTGTTCCAGTTGGATACCTTGCGACGCAATAATGACAGTGCGCTGGCTGCGGTAGATAAAATTTTGTTTATTCCGGATGCTTTGAGCTATATGCTGACAGGAGAGATGGTAACGGAATATACGATTGCCAGTACGGCACAATTGGTAAATGCACAAACCCGCAAATTGGAACCGGAATTATTGAAAGCGGTCGGTTTGACGGAAGAGCATTTCGGACGTTTTGTGTATCCGGGAGAGAAAGTCGGAACATTGACAAAAGAAATACAAAAAATAACCGGATTGGGAGCTGTTCCTGTAATTGCTGTAGCCGGACATGATACCGGATCGGCAGTGGCTGCCGTCCCGGCATTAAATCCGAATTTTGCTTATTTAAGTAGTGGGACATGGTCGTTGATGGGGATAGAAACCGATGCGCCGGCTATTACCGAAGAAACGGAGAAGTTGAATTTTACGAATGAAGGGGGAGTGGCCGGAACGATCCGTTTGCTGAAAAATATTTGTGGAATGTGGTTGCTGGAACGCTGCCGTGCCGGATGGGGAGAGACTTCGTATCCGGAATTGATCGCTGAAGCCGAAACGGCGGAGCCCTTCCGTAGCCTTATCAATCCGGATAATGCACTTTTTGCGAATCCCGATGATATGGAAAATGCCATCCGTAAATATTGTATGGATACGAATCAGCCGGTTCCGGAAACTCGTGGGCAGATTGTACGTTGTATTTTTGAAAGTCTGGCACTGCGTTATCGCCAGGTATTGGATGATCTGCGCGGATTAGCTTCTCAGCCGATAGAAACACTTCATGTGATAGGCGGGGGAAGCCGCAATGAATTGCTTAATCAGTTTACGGCGAATGCGGTAGGTATTCCGGTAGTAGCCGGACCGTCAGAAGCGACTGCTCTCGGCAACGTCATGATGCAGGCTATGGCGATAGGTGAAGCTCCCGATGTGCCGGGAATGAGAAAGCTCATTCATAATTCTATTCCTTTGAAAACTTACCAACCCCAAAATATGGAAAATTGGGGACAAGCTTATATACACTTTAAAAATATAGTATCATGAAAGAAGAACTGATTAAGAAGGCTTACGAGATAGCGGTTGAACGTTATGCGGCTGTAGGTGTCGATGCTAATAAGGCATTGGAAGATTTGCAAAAGATTTCTCTATCTTTGCATTGTTGGCAAGCAGATGATGTAACGGGATTCGAATCGAGTGGTTCGCTGACCGGAGGAATTCAGGCTACCGGTAATTATCCGGGAAAAGCTCGTAATATAGAAGAATTGAGACAGGATATATTGAAAGCTGCTTCTTATATTCCCGGAACTCACCGTTTGAACCTACATGAAATTTATGGTGATTTCGGTGGTCAGTTTGTCGATCGTGATCAGGTAGAACCGAAACATTTTGAGAGTTGGATACAATGGGGAGCGGAACATGGTATGAAGTTGGACTTTAATTCTACTTCTTTCTCTCATCCGAAAAGTGGAAACCTTTCATTGTCGAATCCGGATAAAGGTATTCGTGATTTTTGGATCGAGCATACCAAGCGTTGTCGTGCAATTGCCGAAGAGATGGGTAAGCGCCAGGGCGATCCTTGTATCATGAATTTATGGGTACACGACGGGAGCAAGGATATCACGGTGAATCGTCTGCTTTATCGCGAACTGCTGAAAGATTCTTTGGATCAGATCTTTGCTGTTGAATATAAGAATATGAAAGATTGTATCGAATCGAAAGTGTTCGGTATCGGTCTGGAAAGTTATACGGTAGGTTCAAATGATTTCTATATTGGATATGGTGCAAGCCGTAATAAAATAGTGACACTTGATACCGGCCATTTCCATCCTACCGAAAGTGTAGCTGATAAGATATCTTCGCTGTTGCTTTATACTCCGGAAATCATGTTGCACGTTAGCCGCCCGATCCGTTGGGATAGTGACCATGTGACTATCATGAATGATGAAACGCTGGATCTGGCAAAAGAAGTAGTGCGTTGTAATGCTCTCGACCGTGTACATGTCGGTTTGGATTATTTTGATGCCAGCATTAACCGTATCGGTGCTTATGTGATTGGTAGCCGTGCTACGCAGAAATGTTTCTTGCAAGGATTACTGGAACCGATTGCTAAGTTGCGTGAATATGAAGCCAATGATCAGTTGTTCGAACGTCTGGCTCTGCTCGAAGAGGCTAAATCGCTTCCGTGGAATGCTGTGTGGGATATGTTCTGTTTGAAGAATAATGTTCCGGTTGGCGAGGAATTTATTGCAGAGATAGAAAAATACGAAACAGAGGTAACTTCGAAAAGAGAATAAGAATAGTGGTTAGTGATGAAAGTAGCATTTCCAATCACTACTTTCATCACCTGTCGCTAATCATTTATCACTAATCACTTATCACTAAATACATGAATACACTGATAGGCCTTATTATTATAGCCATTGGCAGTTTTGGGCAGAGTAGCTCATATGTACCTATTAATAAAGTAAAAAACTGGTCATGGGAAAGTTTTTGGTTGGTACAAGGGATTTTTGCATGGCTCGTGTTTCCTTTGTTGGGTGCTTTGTTGGCTGTGCCGGCCGAGAGTAGCCTGATGGATTTGTGGAGCTCCGGTGGTGCTGTACCTGCTATGGTATATGGAGTACTATGGGGAGTCGGAGGGCTAACGTTCGGACTCAGTATGCGCTATCTTGGCGTAGCTTTAGGACAAAGTATTGCTTTGGGTACCTGTGCCGGTTTCGGTACGCTCTTTCCTGCTATCTTTGCCGGAAAAGATTTGTTTCATGGCGATGGTTTGATGTTGCTTATCGGTGTGTGTATCACTTTAGCTGGCATTGCGATTATCGGTTATGCCGGAAGTTTGCGTTCCAAAAATATGACTGAGGAGGAGAAGAAAGCGGCTGTTAAAGATTTTGCATTGACAAAAGGATTACTGGTTGCTTTGTTGGCAGGTGTGATGAGTGCTTGTTTTGCTCTTGGGTTGGATGCCGGTACACCTATTAAGGAAGCAGCTCTTGCTAACGGAGTAGAGGCTTTGTATGCTGGTCTTCCGGTTATATTTTTAGTAACTTTGGGGGGATTTTTCACCAATGCAGTGTATTGTATACAACAGAATATTAAGAATAAGACCGGTAAGGAATATTTTTCTGTTAAGAGTGGGCAACTGGTTAATAATCTGCTGTTTTGTGCCCTTGCCGGGGTACTTTGGTATTCACAGTTCTTCGGCTTGGAAATGGGGAAAAGTTTCCTGACGGAAAGCCCTGTTCTATTGGCGTTTTCATGGAGTATTCTGATGTCGCTGAATGTTACTTTCAGTAATGTTTGGGGTATTCTTTTGAAAGAATGGAAAGGGGTAAGCAATTCGACAATCGGTGTTTTGATTCGCGGGTTAATTGTTCTTATTTCTTCCATTATAGTAGTGGCGATGGCACAAGCATAAATAATAAATTAGGCAATTGGACGATTTCTGATCGTTTATAATTGAAAATACCGGTTAGTAGTTGTTCTTTGGTCTGTATATAAAAACAATCTTTAATTGAGCAGGTAGAAACTTTAAGGAGGAAAATATTTTAAGCAGGCTCTTATTTTAATCGTAAATAGAAAATCGTTAACGTACTTATGGCATAAAGATCAAATAATGGTCATGACCACAGGGAATAAATCGTAGATAAAAAGATGAAATCAATTTTGGAAAATCGTCCGGCTCTTACTAATGAAGTAAATAAGGCTGCCGAAGTAGCCGGATATCTTTGGCAAAAAGGCTGGGCCGAACGTAACGGAGGAAACATCACTGTTAACATTACCGAATTTGTTGACGACGAAATCCGCCAGATGCCTGCTATCAGTGCAGTAACCCCTATCGGTACCACGTTGCCGAACCTTAAAGGTTGCTATTTCTATTGCAAAGGAACCAATATGCGTATGCGTGATTTGGCGCGTTGGCCGATGGAACATGGTTCCATTATTCGTATTCTCGATGATTGTGCAAATTACGTTATCATTGCCGACCACCCGGTATTGCCTACTTCCGAGTTACCGTCGCATTTGTGT
>ENA-UESU01002014-UESU01002014.1-human-gut-metagenome-genome-assembly--contig:-NODE-2014-length-13587-cov-3.689415_pt1 | contig 13587 bp, 9 predicted proteins | sample MGYA00243007_ERZ508008 | MGnify/ENA primary metagenome ERZ508008 (study PRJEB26167, sample SAMN06115399) | human gut metagenome | host: Homo sapiens | place: China:Henan | collected 2016-06-23 | study...
ATGGGGAAAATACTACGGTCAAAATTCCCGTAACTGCAATCGCAAGACTGCTCATTGCCCCTTCGATTTCGCCAAGTTCCATTGCTTTCGCCGTTCCAATCGCATGTGAGGAAGATCCAAATGCGAGTCCCTTCGCAATCGGATGAGTAATACGAAACAACTTGCAGACAAGCTCACCAAACATATTGCCAACCACACCGGTAACAACAATCACTGCTACCGTAATGGTAACATAACCGCCTAACTCTTCGGAAAGCCCCATGCCAATTGCCGTTGTAATCGACTTTGGCAAAAGCGTCACATATTCCGTGTGCGACAGACTCATAAATTTTGCTAACATAAAAACTGTTACACCGCTGGTAAGTGTACCAGCTAAAATACCAAACATAACTGCTTTCCAATTCTTTTTAAGAAGCTGCCACTGCTCATACAAAGGAATCGCAAGACATACCGTAGCCGGAGTCAAAAACCAGCTCAAATAAGAAGCCCCTGCATTGTACACATCATAATCAATATCTGCGGTCACTAATACAACAATTGATAAAATAATGGATATTAAAAGTGGATTTAATAGCGCAATTTTAAATTTCTTTTTCAGAAATGCCCCTGCCATATACGCAAGCAGACTAATGGTAACTCCTGCAAAAAGTGAGTTCTCTAAAAATTCATTCATGGTCTTTCCCCTCATCTTTCTTAAGCATCCACTGAGATGTTTTTCCCGTTGCCACAGCTACCGCAACAAAACTAACAAACGTAATAATTCCCACGGGAATTAAAAGAGGTTTTAACACATTCCACGATACCATCAGACCAACGCCCGCCGGAATAAACATCACCGGCATAATTTCAATCAAAAACTTCCCTACCTCCTTCACCGAAGACAGTTTAATATGTCCCGTCATCAAACCCACAAATAAAATCACCATACCGTAAATACTTGCCGGAATTGGCAGCGGCAGAACATATTTGACAAGTTCGCCAACAAATGTGATACATAGAATAAGTAAAAACTGCTTTAAATATTTCATAATCCTCTTCCTTAACGTAATATAATAAATTGGTAGTACCAATTTGGCACCACCAACTATTATACAACGGATATCCTTCTTGTCAAGAATTTCTTCTTTTTTCCAGCTCAGCAATATTTTCAGTCACCTTTTTTTTCGAAAGCGGATAGATAAAAAGCAAAATCATCGCCACAATAAAAAGCCCAATTGCCGGTATCAGACATGACATCTGAAAAATCCGGTCAAGAATCACTGCACGCCTTGCTATCTGCTCTGCTCCCTGCGGATTATGCATAAGCTGTGCCTGATATCCAACCGCCGCTAAAATCGTCCCCACAAGGCCCGACGACAAAGCCTGACCTAACTTTCTTGCAAACGAATATAAGGAATACACCGTTCCATCTTCGCGCACCTTATTTTTCACCTCGGCATCATCAATCACATCTGTTATCATTGCCCAAATAACTGTGTTAAAAAAGCCGATTCCGATATAAGCAAGGACAAAAAAGCCAACATAAACCCATTCATTTTTCGGATATATTACCATACACAAAAACAAAATCACTGCTCCAAATAGGCAGGAAAAAGCCGACAATTCCCGTTTTCCATAACGCACGGACAGCCGTGTAGCAAGCGGTGCACACACACCTAACACCGCTAGACTGGTGAGAAGCGAAAACATTGACTGTGCCTTAGCACTATTATACACTTCCGGAAATACATAGGCAGAAATTCCCTGCATGCCAAGTAAGGCAAGCAGCAAAAACATCGCCGCCGCAATAATGCCAAGCAATGCCCGGTTTTTCATTAGATTTTTTAACTGGCTTGTGAACTGGATTTTCCCTTCACTCGCCGGCACCTCAACACGCTCTGCCGTGAGTCTTACACACAGCAGATAACACAAAAAGGATAGAACAGAAAAAACACCGGCAATTACCGTCATACGAAATCCTGACAAAACCGTCTGACCTTCCACCGTAACATAGGCAAGCATCGGTGTTCCTGCTCCAATTACAAGCCCGGCAAGAGTTGCTCCGACCGTCCGCCAGGTTGATAGCTGCGCCCGGTCCTTTGCCTCGGCAGAAATCGCCGAAGCCATTGAACCATACGGAATATTAACCGCGGTATAAAAAATCGACCCCCACAAAATATACGTCACAACCATCCAGCATACCTTAAACCAATACGGCATACCGGCAAACGCTGACTGGTAAATCAAAAAACTGGAAATCGCAACCGGACCACACATCCGCCTTATCCATGGGCGAAATTTTCCGTCCTTCCCCGGTTTACTCCGATCCACAATCTGTCCCATTGTAATGTCCGTGAATGCATCTAAAAAACGAGCAGCCATCATTAACATTCCCACCACACCGGCACCAATTCCCATAACGTCTGTATAAAATTTCAACATGAAAGCCGATGATAAGATAAAAGTAAAATCATTTCCGAAATCGCCAAACATATACCCGATTTTATCACGCATACCAAAGGGTCTGACTTGTTTATCCATTTAAATTCTCCTTTTTAATTTCGTTTAATTTCATATTCAGACTTTCTAAAAAGCCATCCGGTGCCATCGCCCCAAGCATTTCCTTCATACTTTCCAACTTCATTTTTTTCATCATATCCCACATGCCTTCTTCTTTTGCAAGTGTCATACCGGTAATCAATTTCATCGCTTTCGTGACAAGTTCCATCGCCTCATCATTTTCACTGATTTCCTCTAACGTACAGCGGATATGATAACGGTCCTCCGGATATTTCATTTCCTCTGAAAGATTTAGCGAACCAACCTCCTGAAACCAGTTTGCCACGCCTTCTTCCCTCTCACTGGCTTCCGGGAATACATAGCTTTCCGGCTCTTTTTCCACCCTATCAATCGTCACAGCATCCCATACATCTCCTGCCTTTACAAGAATTGCATTTTTTCCTCCACTAAGAGAAATCGGGAAAGATGCCACATGACGTTTTACCTCATTTACCGCCATTTCTTCCCCATTCACAAAAAGTGTCACTCTTTCCTGATTTGTATACACGCGGATTTGGGTATTTTCCTCAGAGCGGAGCGAATACCGCTTATCACAGATATGAACCATCGGTTCTGGATTCCAGTACGCCTTGTATAGGTAAAAACTATCCTTTTTAATTTTTCTGTCCATCGTTACAAGGCCTTTGTTATTTCTTCCCGTCACACCGCCTTCTGAACGTGCGGCACACCCAAAATCAAACATATTCCATACATATGAGCAGAAAATCCAAGGGCGTCTCTCTAACATATGTGCCATATATTCGTGGTATCCTGCCTGATATGCCTCGCTGTAATCTTTACACTTTGGATTTCCTCCCTGATAGGTAATGATTCCCTCACAGCCATACTCCGACAATCCGATGCAGCGGTTTGGATATTTTTCATGATACTCATCCATCCATGGACCATTGTCCTCTGTCTTTCCGCCATACCAGCCAAAATAATGGTTATAACTTTCCACATCGGTAATTTCATGCATCGGACCGTCTTTCGGCGTCATCGTCACATGAGCAATCGTCGTGAGACGATATGGGTCAATCTTTTTAGCAAGTGCATTTAACTCCCTGTCATTCTCCACAAGCTTTCCAGAAATACCCCCAATCAAAATTTCATTGGAAATGCCCCAGAAACAAATGCTTGGATGATGGTCATTCTGATAAATAAGTTCCTTTAACTGGGTTATACAGTTCTCATGTGCTAAAGGGTCTTCATTCATCACGCTGATAAAAGGAATTTCCGCCCAGACAACAAATCCCCTCTTATCACACTCATCATAAAACTCCTGTGCATGCTGGTAATGGGCAAGACGCACCGTATTTGCCCCGATTTCTTCAATCAGCTCAGCATCCCGGATGTGATCCTCTTTTGTAAGTGCATTTCCCTGATACAATTTATCCTGATGCCGGCTCACGCCGCGCAGCGGCACACAATTTCCATTTATTAGGAAACCGCGCCCGGGATCACAGCAAAAAGTCCTTACACCAAATTTAAGTTCCACTTCATCCAAGCATTCGTTATTGCGCATAATGAGTGCCTTTAGCGTATACTGATAGCTATTTTTAATATCCCAGCGGTGCGGTTTATAAAGAGGAATAGAAGTATCCGGTGAGTCCGCCGGACGTGCTGCACTTGCCACTTCTTTTCCATCTTCATCAAAAATCTGGTAAATCACCTGATTATCTTTTTCCACCCCGCAAATCTTTGTTCGGATGTGAAGCATAAAATCCTCTTTGTCCCACGAAGCTGGTTCTGTGGCAGCATGGATTCCCAAATCTCCGTAGTGTAACAGTTCAAAATGCGTTTCCGGCACGCAAATCAGATGTGCGCCACGATACAACCCGCCATAAAAAGTAAAATCAGCCGACTGCGGATAAATCGCATCACATTTTTCATTGCTGCACCAAATTGCTATCGTATTAAATTCTTCCGTACATTTTTCCGTAATATCGGCTCGAAACGCTGAATAGCCCCCCTCATGGCTCACAACGAACTCACCATTTACAAACACTTTTGCCTGCTGCCCCGCCGCCGGTATTTCCAAAAATAAACGAGAATACTTCGCAGACGGCTCCCACTTATCCAACGTTTTTACATACCAGTAACTGCCTCTGTCATATGTTCCATCTCCCTTTTGTCCATCCAGTGCATTCCATGTGTGAGGCAGCGAAACAAGTTCTCCCTCTCCCGGTCTTGCCTCCGAAACATCTACATCCGCATGAATAAACCACCAATTCTCATTAAAATCTAAAATCTGACGCATTTATTTATTCCTCCATTGAATCATTCTCTTTTTACTTATACCCAAAAAAAAAGAAACTATCCGTTTATGCTTTCGTTTCGCATAAATTGATAGTTTCTTTTTCAATTCAAATTTTAATTAACGCGCCAGCGCATTCATAACCGCTTCTCTCTCGCTGTAATGGTATTTCACACCATTGATTTCCTGATATTCTTCATGCCCTTTACCAAGAAGAATAATCATATCGCCGTCCTCGGCATGGTCAACTGCATAATTCACAGCCTCCTGACGGTCCGGAATCACCACATACTCACCGTTTGTCTTTGCCAGACCAACCTCAATATCTTTTACAATATCCATTACGTCTTCCGTCCTCGGATTATCACTTGTCACAATTGCAAGTTCCGCCAGATTTCCAACGGCCTCTCCCATCTCGTAACGGCGCAGTTTACTTCGATTGCCGCCACATCCGAAAATAGCAATAATCCGGTGCGGATTGTAACCACGCAGAGTCTTTAGCACACTCTCGGTACTCACACCATTATGCGCAAAATCAATCAATACGGAAAATCCTCTGCCGGTCGGAACATTTTCCACACGACCACGCACTTTTACGTGCTCAAGCGCGTGCAGAATCACCTCTTCCGGCATTTTCAACAGAGCACCGGTACACGCCGCACACATTCCATTGTAAATATTAAAACGTCCCGGCAGACCAACAATGATATCTCCGTTCAAAAGACCATTCGCATGGAATTTCATGCACAGATTTCCCTCGTTATTCACATGCTCAATTTCCGTTGCCGTCATATCCGCATCTTCTGTTCCATATGTTTTAATCTCACAGGTCGCATCTTTTATCATTTCTTTCCAGTGCGGGTCATCACGATTTACAATTCCGACGTCGCACATCGTAAACAGACGGCTCTTGCAGTACAAATACTCATTAAAATCTGCATGCTCATTTGGTCCGATGTGGTCCGGCGTAATATTGGTAAAAATACCATAATTAAAATGCATTCCTGCCACACGGTCCATCTTGATTCCCTGCGAGCTTACTTCCATTACCATATACTCGCACCCGGCATCCACCATATCTTTAAAATATCTCTGCAAATCATAGGATTCCGGCGTTGTATGCTCCGTCGGTGTCACCTTGCCGGCAATTGCCACACCAATTGTACCAACAATTCCGCAGGTTTTCCCGGATTTTTCAATAATATCACGAATCATATATGTGGTTGTCGATTTTCCTTTTGTTCCTGTAATTCCAATCGAAATCATCTTCGATGCCGGATAATCAAAATACGCCTGGGATAAAAGACTCAGCGCTGCTCTGCCATTTGCCACACGAATCACTGTAATACTTTCATCTATGGACTCAATCTCTTTTTCCACAACAAGCACCGATGCGCCTTTTTTCACAACATCCGGAATGTATTTATGACCATCGACAACCGTTCCTGCAATGGCAACAAACAACATTCCCGCTTTAATTTTTCTGGAATCATATGCGATATCTGCCACTTCCGTATCAAGGCTTCCCTGTACCAGTTCGTACTCGATGTGCTCCACTAATTTACTTAACTTCATTTCGCCGACCTCCCTTTACTCGATTAATTGATAATGTTTCAATGCCTTCTCAATTCCATCTTCCATCACAGCCGCCGTTACATAATCGACCGACGGAAAAATATCCGGATTGCCACTTCCCATTGCAATGCTGATGCCGGTGAAATCAAGCATCTGCAAATCATTGGTACTATCACCAATTCCTACCGTATGCGCTCTGTCAATTTCTAAACGCTTACAAAGGAAATCAATTCCGGTCGCCTTTGAATAACCTTTTGGCACGACCTCATAAAAAGTCGGGTCACGTAAAATAAAATCAAACGTGTTTTCCCATTGTTCCTTAAATGATTTCATGTCACTGCTCTCATCAAACCAAAGTGCCATCTTATCAAAATTCAAATCGGCATCCTCCCAGAACAACTGGCATTTTGCCGAAAATGTTCCATTTTCCTCAAAGATGGATTTTACAACAGGCATCCAGTAATCTCTGCGGAAATATGCCGTCTCCTGACCTTCCAAAACACCATCGATATGATAGCGCGTCAGAGAATCGGCAACTTCTCTCTGCAATTCTTTCGGTAATGTTGCATGAAGCAGTTCTTCCCCATGATAAAATATATTCGTACCACATCCGCCTACCACACCATCAAAACCAATTTTCAAAATATCCTCTGGCCAGATGGACTTGCAGCGTCCGGTACAAAGAAACAGTAAATGTCCGTTTTTCTTTGCCTGATGCAGGGCACGCACCGTCCCCGTAAAAATAACCTTCACAGTCTAATTCATACATTTCTTCCACATCCGCAATCCGGTACACATCAAAATGATATAACGGAAGCCGGCCTTCATGATACTCCTGAACAATGGTAAAGGTCGGGCTTGTAACCGGCTCCGTGATTCCCAGTCCATGGGCAAATCCTTTGGCAAATACAGTCTTGCCAACACCTAAATCTCCCTCCAGCAAATAAATATCACCGGGAGATGCCTGTCTCGCAATTTCTTCCGCCACCGCAAAAGTTTCTTTCTCACTATTGCTCTGCCAAATCATTTCTTCGTCTTCTCCTTTACAAATGCCACCAGTTCATCAAATTTTTCCTCACAGGAATTTCTGGTAATAATTGTCGCATATATTGCTGACGTAAATAAATACATTTCATTTTTCCGATACACCACCTTACGCAAATCACTCCACTTGCAGGAGGACGAAGCCTCACCCTGTGTCACGGAAATTCCTTCCTCATCAATATGGCAGAACAGAGGAATCTGCATTTCTTCCTGTGCCATCTGGCGTCTTCCTTTTTTCGCAAGAGTAAGCGGCTGAACAATCAAAAACAAAACCGCAATCACAATCCAGACCACACGCTGGTTTGCATTCCACATATTCCATTTTATAAATACTGCTGCCAATGAAGCAATTCCTAGAAGTATACCAAATAACCCGGTTGCTTTCGTATAATTATAATGAAGTAGAAAACGACTCATCGTTTTCCCATCCAGTTTTAATTCAAAATCCATCGACATCTTTCGTTCTCCTTTCCGAATGGCATCGTAATTTCAGTATAACAAATGCCCTCTGCATTGACAAGCCTTAGGTTTTTTAATACACTATTATATAATAAAACAACTATTCAGGACTTCATGTAAAAAAATCAATGGAGCGTCGTGCCTGCACGTAAGAAACATTGATTTTGCTACATGAGGTCCGAATAGGACTCCCCCGCCCGCATATGAGCATTTTTAGCCTTGTCAAAGGCGAAAAAGAACACGAAGTGTTCAAAATGCGAATATACGGGCAGGGGAGTCCTGAATAGTTGAAAACAACCCACAGGGAGGAACATCATATGTTTGGTTCATTCATTGGAAACGTCGCCGGCATTTCCTACTTTCTTGCATTTCAGATTTTAGGAATTCTTTTGGCGCTGTATTTATTCCAGAAAGAAAAAACGGGAACAACGCTTTTATTCGGCAGCGTATTCGGCAGTTTTGCCCTTCACTGGCTGCCTACCATTTACGCCTTTTTCTTTCAATTTTCCGTAAAAGCACATTTATTTGCTTTTATTACTTTTGTCGCGATTGTCTGGGCTGTGTTAGCTTTTGGCAAAGAACACACGCTATTTAAAGGACGATTTAAAAAGCCGGATATTGTTGCACTTTTCCGCGAAAATCCTGCTTTATTTCTCTTGCTTCCTTTATTTATTTATACCTGCTATGTACTTTTGCATGCTACCATTCCATACATCAATGGAAGTCTGCACAGCGGGCAGAGTACATACGGCGATATGAATATGCACTTAGGTTTTATTACAAGTATTGCCAAGCAAAAAACTTTCCCGCCGGAATACTCCATTCTGCCGGGCACAAAACTCGCCTACCCATTTTTATCCGACAGTATTTCCTCAAGTGTTTACATCTGGGGAACTTCTTTGCGGACAGCCTATCTTCTGCCGATGTTTTTTGCCTTGATTCAGGTCTTTTCCGGCGTCTATCTTTTGGCAAAAAAAATCATGCAGTACTTTGGTGGCAGCATCCGCGGAAAAAGTTTTCTTGCTATTGCTCTTTTCTTTTTCAATGGCGGTTTAGGCTTTTACTACTTCATGAATAAGGGGCTGTTTAGCGAAAACTTTACCCGTATTTTCACTGCCTTTTACGAGACACCAACGAACTATGTACAGGCAAATATTCAATGGCACAATATCATCTGCGATATGTTGATTCCACAGCGTGCTACCTTATTCGGATGGGCAATGCTGTTTCCGATTCTCATCCTGCTCTACCGCGCAGCAGAAGAAAAAAGCACCTTATACTTTGCAGCTGCCGGTGTGCTCGCCGGAGGACTTCCATTGATTCATACACACTCGTTCCTTGCTCTTGGCGTTATGTGTGCCGGCTTTGTCATTCTTACCATGCGCAAAAATGCAAAGGAAGCAAAAGAATTCACCATCCCGGTCTGGGGACGTTTTCTTTTAACTGCTGCATCCTTATTTGCACTTACTTATATCAGTCTGCGTCAGAAATCCGATACACCGATTGAGGCAAATACTCTGCTTATTATCGGCGTCTTGATTGCAGCAGTTTTAGTTCTTGGTATGCTTGCCTCTTTGATTACTTCATGGGAAAAGCAAACCGCAATCCACTGGGGCATGTTTCTGGGAATCGTATTGGTAATTGCTCTTCCGATTTTATTTACCTTTACTTTCAAACAAGCTTCCGGCGATAATTTCGTCCGTGGATTTTTCAACTGGAACAACTCAAATGTAGAAACAATGGATAAGTACATCGTCTTCTACCTAAAGAATCTCGGAGTTATGTTTATTCTCCCGGTTCTTTCACTCATTTTTGGCACAAAAAAACAGCGCCGGATTATGATGCCGGCTCTGTTCCTTTGGTTGATTTCAGAGTTTGTTTTGTTCCAGCCAAACCCTTATGACAACAATAAATTAATGTTAGTATCCTATTTCTTCTTCTGTGTGGCAAGTGCTGATTTTGTATGGGACACTGCCGTGAATTTCTGTGAATTTACCAAAAAGAGAATTCACATCCTGCGTCCGGTTCTGGTAACCATCGTTGCCATCTTAGGCACACTTGCCGCTGCCTTAACAATGGGAAGGGAAGCCGTTGCCGACTATGAGCTTTACAGTGCCGACTATGTTTCCCTCTGCAAATGGGTAGAAAAAAATACGGAACCATCGGATATCTTTTTAACCGCAAACAATCACAACAATGCAATCGCCTCACTGACCGGCCGAAACATTGTATGTGGCTCCGGAAGCTTTTTATACTTCCACGGTCTTGACTATGCCGCACAGGAAGCCGATGTAAAAACGATGTACGAAAATCCGGAAGCCCGCGACAGTCTGCTTGAAAAATACAACGTTACATATATCGTAATTGGTCCTTGGGAAAATGGAAACTATTCCATCCCTGATATTAATGCATTTGCCGAAAACTACGACTGCGTCTACAACAAAAACGGAATTTTAGTATTTGAAGTGTAACATCACTTATTCGCAGGAACATACTTGATAACACCTGAATCGTAAGTTGTTTCACTTTCGATTTGACTTTTGTTTGTTCTGCGCACTAACAAATACAATTCTTGATTCGTGCCAACTAAAACATCATAAATTACATCATCTGCCAAACTGTCAAAATTGCCATCTGCGCTGAGACGGGTGGCAGATGTTTTTTGTCCAAAATCACTAAACCGATAAAGTCCTGATAAATTAAAAGCATACATCTGCCAGTTCGTTGTATCGCTGTCAAAATACCACTCATATTTTTTATTATCTTCCGAGATATCGTCTCCAAATTCGGAAGTACGCGATAAAGTCTGTGAATCCAATACGCCAAATTTTTTCTTTGACATGGAATAATACACAATCTCATTTTCTCCATATCCTACTCTTTTCGAAAATGCGCCATCCGAAACAGATTCACAGAGATTTGTTCTCGTTCCGCTCACAGAGTCAAACCACATGGCACTTGACGAATTAAACACAAGCATCGGTGTTCCGTCTTCTGTTACATGAAATTCTGTTACATCGTATTCCTTTGCATAATCTGTTTCACTGCCATTTTCTTCTACCTTAGTCTGCAATTTTGTCTTTTGCACCGCATTTGAATTTTCATCAATGGCAAGGAGATAGTATTCACTCGCACCACTTTGTTTTTCAAAAGGATTTGCATTTTCATCATACAATTTAACCTGCATAAGGGCATAGAGATTTCCATCATCTCCCCGTGAAATATAGGGAAGGTCCACAGAATCCACAGAGCCCTCCATTGTTTTTTTCACAAGTTTCGTAAGCGCCTTACGACCATATTGTTTCGTCTGCCAGTCGCCCGCCGAATTTAACGTATACTCATAAATCGAGCAGCCCGTATCGTCCTCGTCATCCGATCCTACCGCATACTGATAAAGCGCCGGCTCTCCCTCTGCATTCGTCTGTAAATCAGTAACCTGAATTTCATCTTCATCCAATAACTCATCCGGCACGTTATAAAAATCCTGTTCAACATACTTATTTCCCTGTGATGGTTTTTCCGTCGGCTCACTCGTTTTGGAACCGCCACTGCCACACCCAGTCACAAGCATAGCCCCTACACACAGCATCACTAACAGTCGTTTCATCTCATCCTTCTCCTTTACAATATCATTGACAGCTGAATCCGCTTCTTCTGCATATCCACCTGTAATACTTTAACATCTACTACATCTCCAACAGAAACAACATCCAGCGGATGTTTAACAAATTTTTTATCCGTCAGTTTAGAAATGTGAACAAGTCCGTCCTGATGCACACCAATGTCTACAAAGGCTCCAAAGTCAATAACATTACGCACGGTTCCTTTCAAAATCATGCCCTCTTTTAAATCTTTCATTTCTAATACGTCACTGCGCAAAATCGGTTTTGGCATCTCATCACGCGGGTCGCGTCCGGGCTTCTCCAATTCGCGGATAATATCTTTCAACGTAATCTCGCCAATGCCAACCTGCTCTGCCAGTTTTTTTGTATCTTTTGCCATCAATGACAAACCGGTAAGCCCGCCGGCTATATCCTCTAACTGGTATCCAAGCATTTCCAGTAACTTTGTTGCTGCCTCATAAGATTCCGGGTGCACACTCGTTGCATCCAGTGGGTTTTTGCCACCGGTAATGCGCAAAAATCCCGCACACTGTTCATAAGCTTTTGGTCCTAATTTAGCCACTTTCAAAAGTTCTCTACGACTCTTAAAACGACCATTTTCCTCACGGTATGTTACAATGTTTTTGGCAATTGCTTTTGACACACCAGACACATATTCAAGTAACGACGCCGATGCTGTGTTCAAATCAACTCCAACATTATTTACGCAGTCCTCTACAACATTTTCCAGTGCCTCACTCAGTTTTTTCTGGTTCATATCGTGCTGGTACTGCCCAACTCCGATACTCTTCGGGTCAATTTTCACAAGCTCAGCCAACGGGTCCTGCAGTCGTCTTGCAATCGAAACAGCACTTCTCTGTCCCACGTCAAAATTTGGAAATTCCTCTGTCGCCAGCTTGCTCGCTGAATAAACCGATGCTCCTGCTTCATTGGTAATAATGTATTGAACCGGACGATTCAATTCCTTTAACATATCTACAATAACAAGTTCGGATTCTCTTGACGCCGTTCCATTCCCAACCGAAATCAGGCTGATGTTATACTTTTCAATCATTGCCTTAACAATGCGTTTGGTCTCTGCAACTTTATTCTGCGGCTCCGTTGGAAATACCACAACGGTGTCAAGCACTTTTCCCGTCTCATCCACAACCGCCAACTTACAGCCGGTACGAAATGCCGGATCCCAGCCAAGTACCACTTTCCCGGCAATTGGTGGCTGCATCAAAAGCTGCTCCAAGTTTTTGCCAAACACGCGAATCGCCCCATCTTCTGCCGTCTCCGTTAATTCATTTCGGATTTCTCTTTCAATTGCCGGCGCAATCAAGCGCTTATAACTGTCCGCAATCATCTCTTCCAGATACGGTGTTGTATATTCATTTTCCTTCACAATTACTTTTTTTCGCAAATACCGCAGAATATCATCTTCAGGCGCCTCAATTTTTACCGTCAGAATTTTTTCTTTCTCACCGCGGTTAATTGCAAGGGTCTGATATCCGGACACCTTGGAAAGCACCGTAGAAAAGTCGTAATAATTTTCATATACACTTTTCTCCTCTGCATTTTTCGCCGCAGAAACCAATGAACCCTTTTGCATTGTTGTCTTACGAATCGCAGTTCTGTAATCGGCTTCGTCTGCAATTGCCTCCGCCAAAATATCCAGTGCTCCGGAAATTGCCTGCTCCACTGTCGCAACCTCTTTTTCCTCATCCAGATACTGCTTTGCTTCTTCTTCCACAGAATGGTCTAACATCTGCAAAAGAATCTGATTTGCCAGTCCTTCCAATCCTTTTTCTTTTGCAATCGTAGCACGTGTGCGTCGTTTCGGACGATATGGACGGTACAAATCTTCCAAAAGCACCTGTGTCTGTGCCGCCAGAATCTGCTGCTTGAGTTCTTCGGTTAATTTCCCCTGCTCCTCAATGCTGGCAAGTACGGTCTCTTTTCTTTCTTCCAAATTACGCAAGTACGTTAATCTCTCATCCAGATTACGCAGCTGCTCATCATTTAACGAACCATGTTTTTCTTTCCGATAGCGGGCAATAAACGGAATTGTACAGCCTTCGTCAATCAATTCCATTACTGCTTCAACCT
>ENA-UESU01002020-UESU01002020.1-human-gut-metagenome-genome-assembly--contig:-NODE-2020-length-13561-cov-22.747034_pt1 | contig 13561 bp, 17 predicted proteins | sample MGYA00243007_ERZ508008 | MGnify/ENA primary metagenome ERZ508008 (study PRJEB26167, sample SAMN06115399) | human gut metagenome | host: Homo sapiens | place: China:Henan | collected 2016-06-23...
ACTTCGGAGTGAATTTGCCCAAGGTGTTTTGCGGCACGGAAAACAGATTTGTGTGCCACAAATCACACCTTGCTGTTGTATTTATTAAGATGTTATTTCTTCTGATTTTATTTCTGTTGATGATATGGCAGATTGGGGTATTAATTCTTCTTGAAAAATCTCTTTGAAAACCTCTTTAAATTGTTTTTCTTCTCTTATTTTTTGAAAAATAGGCCAAGTCCTATAAGTTGTTTTATTTAAGACTTCATTATTATCTCCCATGCTTCTCATTAGGAGATAAGCTTGTTCATAATTATCTTCTAATACAAGTTTAGGCATTTTCAGCTCATTACTCCATGCAGACGAATCCTCTTCTTTTAATAATTTTAAGCACTTTTCATTTTCTCCTTTCCATTTATAAGATTGTGCCATGTTTAGCAAAAAGTAAATTCTATCAACTTGTTTATGTTTAAAATTGGAAGATAGAGCAAACTCTGATAATGCTATTGCTATATCATACTTCTTGTCAGTTATGAGGTCAAATATGTTGGTCATTAAACAAGAATCTATTTGCCCTAATAGATTGGGTTCCTTTTTTAGAAGAAGACATCTTAAAACCATTTGGGATAACTTTATTCCTATTTCATAAAAGATTTCATATGTGCGTTCAAAGTAAGCCCTATCAACATTCAATTTATCTCCCTTATTTATATTTTCGATATTATCTACTTTGTATTTATTGCAGGTTGTTAAATATTGATTTGATACAATTCCATTAGTATGTACAAATAGATTCCTTCGCTGGGTGATTTCTATAAAATTAGGCCAGTCTTTAAATTTAGTAAGAGTACTTATAGATAATTCTTTAGCTAGCCAATCAAATTGTTCTTGATGGGAACTTCTCAAAATCGCTTCAATTTTATTATCAATAATGTAGTCTTTAGCATCCGCAAGTGTATTAAAATGAGATAATTCTGAAAATGAAAGTTTTTGTTCAGAGTTATTTAATTTTTCAGGGCATATGTTGTATATATTTTTAATTATATTTCCAATAAAAGCATCAAATAATGAAATTAATGAAACTACATAGCTGCGAGGTATTAGATTAAATGCGGATTCGGCTCTTTCTTTCTTCTTATGTAGCTTAAGAAATTCTCGTACTTTATCTCTTGGAAGTTGAATCGTTTCTTGTCCATCTTCTTCTTGTTTATATTGTATACAAAAACTATCAAACTCACTATGTGCTCGTTGGCGTTGCATTCGCAAAGTAATTTCGCTAAACTCAAATGTTTCATATAAACAGTTTATATTTTCTGTAAATGAATTCAAATTATCAAGATTTTCTTGAATTCTAATATCTAATTGCTGAGTTGGTTCCATATATTTACTGCTATTTTGGCACAAAAATAGCAGTAAATATTAACTATTTCAATTTTTGAGCCAACATTTCCATGTCGTTACTTACTTTCAAATCGGTAATCCTTGCATAAATTTGAGTAGTCCGGATATTGGTATGACCTAAGATTTTAGATACCGTTTCAATCGGTACACCATTAGCAAGCAGCACCGAAGTAGCACACGAATGCCGGGCTACATGATAGGTCAAGGTCTTTTCAATTCCGCAAATGGCTGCGATTTCTTTCAAGTAATCATTCATTTTCTGATTGCTGATAATGGGTAAAATCTTACCGTTTGGTAACTGCTCTTTGTACTTTTCCAATATGGCTTTGGGTATATCCAGTAATCGGACGGTAGATGTAACATTCGTTTTGTGCCTTTTGCGCACAATCCACAAATTACCGTCAAATCCGGTGCGAATGTCCTCCTGCCTTAACTCGCATACATCAATGTAGGAAAGTGCCATATAACAGTAGAAGATTCTGATTTTATCTATTGATTAATAGATATTTAAGACAAAGAGAAATAACAATGGGTAACGATGTAGAAATGAGCGAACATCTTTAGTTTGCTGTGCTTTTCCATTGCTTCAAATAGCTCACTACAAAATTAGCCATAATAATTGAATTGCCAAATTTCAATCTGATAATTTTCCACATAGCTATAAATAACTATTTAAACATAAGCATAATATCCCTACCTTTGCAATCTAAAAAATGGAAAAATGAAGCAGATTGAGGAAATTGCAGCTAAGAATCAACAAAAAGCGTGGGAGATTATCAAAGATACCAATGTGATAGGCATTTGGCAAGATGCAGGGGCGACCATTAACCTTGTCGGTTCGCTCAAAACGGGACTGCTTATGAAGCATAGGGATATTGATTTTCATATTTATACTGAAAGGTTGAATGTTGCCGATAGTTTTTCAGCAATAACAAAACTGGCTCAACATCCACGTATAAAGCGTATTGAATACGGTAATCTTATAGATACGGTCGAAAAATGTATCGAATGGCACGCTTGGTATGAGGATGATAACAAAGAGCTTTGGCAGTTAGATATGATTCACATTGAAAAAGGTTCTACTTACGATGGCTATTTTGAGAAAGTTGCCGAACGTATTACTGCACTCCTTACCGAAGATACCCGACAAGCAATCTTGCGACTTAAATATGAAACTCCCGACACGGAGAAAATCATGGGTATAATCTATTATCAGGCTGTAATTCAAGGTGGTGTTCGCACTTACACCGAGTTTGCGGAATGGTTAAAAAACAATCCGATAGACGGTATTATTGAATGGATGCCATAACATGGATATATCCTACAAAAACATTTGCCGTATAACATTTCCAGTATTACTAAGCCTATTGGTAGAGCAAATTATAGGGATTACCGACACCGCCTTTTTAGGTCATGTCGGCGAAACGGAATTAGCAGCTTCGGCAATTGCCGGAGTTTGTTATCTTATTCTATTTGTTATTGGTTCGGGCTTTGGAGTAGGCTTGCAGGTACTTATCGCACGGCTTAACGGAGAGAAGAAAAGCAACGAGATAACAGCCATATTCTCAACAGGTTTTTACTTCATAATTCTCTTGGCAGGTGTTATTATTATAGCATCTCAATTTGCCTTACCTCTTATACTACATAAAATCATCAAGTCCAATGAGATTTATTCGGCAGCACTTTTATATCTCAATTGGCGTATATACGGCTTATTTTTCTCTTTTATCATTGTTTCATTTAGGGCATATAATATTGGGATTACCCGAACAAAAATATTGTCGGTATGCTCATTAGTAATGGTAATTGTTAATATAATCTGCAATTATGTCTTGGTCTTTGGCGAGTTTGGTTTTCCTGCATTGGGGATTGAGGGAGCAGGTACGGGGTCGTGTATAGCCGAGTTTTCAGCAGCATTTATTTTTATACTGTATTACCTATTTTCGACAAACTGTCGTTGGTTCAAACGAGTTTCTAACATTAAACAACAGTGGCAGGGTTTGAAACGGATTTTGAATCTTTCCGTTTGGACAATGTTACAATCGTTCTTATCGCTTGCCTCATGGCTAATCTTTTTTGTTGTCATAGAACATATAGGGCAGACGGCACTTGCTACGTCCAATATTGTGAGAAGTATTTCGGCTGTACCGTTTATGCTTGTACAGGCGTTTGCTTCAACTGGTAGTGCATTAGTGAGTAATCTGATAGGAGAAGATAGACAAAGTACGGTTTTAACCCTTTGCCGAAGAGTTATAAGGGTCTGTTATTGCTTCTGCATACCTTTGATACTGGTTGGATTTATTTTTCCTAACCTCTTTCTAAAGCTATACACTGATAACCCTATTCTCATTCAAGAATCGTTATTGCCGTTATATGTTATGTTATCCTCGTTTTTGTTCTCTGTACCAGCATTTATTTTTTACTGTGCCATATCAGGAACGGGAAATACATTTACGACACTTAAAATTGGCTTATTGGCTCTTGTAATTTATATTCTGTATATAAAGGTTTTAGATTGGTTTGCTCCCAACGTATCGTTACTGTGGACTTCGGAACATATCTACGCTTTGGCAATATTAACCCTCTCAGTGATTTATATGCGATGTGGTAACTGGAAACAAACGCAAATTTAATTAGATAATCAGCCCTGTTTTACTGCCAATATTTATTGCTTCGATAGAGTTCTGAACGCCCAATTTTCGCAAAATATTTTGTCTGTGAATATTTATAGTATGAATGCTGACACCGAGTTTATAGGCTATTTCTTTACTTAATAACCCTTGCTTTATTAGTTGTAAAATTTCTACTTCTCTGATTGTGAGTTCAAGTTTAGGGCTCATTAAGCAATGTGGCGAAAATAACTCTCCTGTATTCATATTCAACACAGTACATTTGACCTCATCCGATGGTCGTTGGTCAGAAGCGATGTCCATCACTCCCAATATAAGCCATGCTTTACCGCTGTTAGATGTCTCTAAAACTTGCTGCTTACTGGTTACATTAATGTATTGTCCTTTGGCATTAAGAATCCGATAACTAAAAATGTTTTTGTAGTTATTTCGCTCGTCTATCGGCTGATTGTAAATAAATTGAGACAAACTAACCTGAATAGACTTCATCGTGGATAAGTCTTCGGGGTGAATGCGAGATTCGAGATAATTATCATCGTACTGCTCAATCATTTCTATTTTTCGACAGTCGTAACCCAACAAATCGGCAAAATTTGATGAAGCAAAGGTGTATCTACATTTACAGACATCTACAACGAAAGTGCAGCTACGGTTTATTTTTGCCATTTGCTGCAACATCGCTTTGTCTCTATCCCAAATGGAATAGTCTATTTCTTCGAGATGCAGGGACTGCTTTGCCCACATCTCTTCTCTGGTTGTATCTAATGCTTTCATAATCAATGTAGCTATATATAGCTATTTCGGATTTCACTTCTGTCAACTACCTTTGTACAAAGGTAATACATAGTTGCTGAAAAATCATTTTGCATTCACATTTTAATTGATATAAATATGATTAACCTATTATCCGAACAGAGATTTTTCCGCCTATTGTCGGAATACTCACAAAAAAAATCTGCCGTAAATGATTTAACGGCTGCATTGCAAGAACTTGCCAACCATTTGGCGAGCGTTACCATAAATGAACAGGACTACGCTGTATTATTACGTTATTTTTCTTTTGGACTAAACAGGCTCAAATCGTATCGTTCGCAATTTGGGCAGGGGGAAAAATGCTTTGCTATTGCTTGTTGATGAAGCGATAGAAGTTATAAACACAGAAATACGCATACTCAATATGCGTATTAAATATCCAGTTCAATTCCAACAACGGAAAACCAAACTTTCACCCTCACCGCTCTATCTCACCGCTGAAACTAACCTTGTTGCAATTATGGAACTGGTTAGCGGGCTATCCCTATCTCAAAGAATTGTTACCCGTACAGGAGCAGAAGCCCCACTAACCGAAATCGGGAGAGCGTTTGAGCATCTTTTCAATATCAAATTGGGGGACATCCACAAAAAGCACGAGAGTGTAATTTGTCGGCAAGCCAATAAACGCATCGAGTTTTTAGATATTCTTCGCAAAGCTATTATCGAAGAAAGTCAAAAGAAAGGCTATCTATAAATCAGCCATTTATCAACAAATGTTAGGGGTGTAGTATATCTACTCCCCTAACTTATTTGCACCCATTTGCCGACCTTTGCTTCATCAATCGGTTGAAAACAATAATGTTGAACTAAAAAATGAAGCAAAATGTATATAGACAACGAAAACTTCGACAAGTGGATGGAACGGCTATCGAAAAAACTTTCCGAAATCGAGCAAGACCTGAAATCGCTAATCAATACCGACAAGGTACTGGACCCAAACGATAAGATATTGGATAATCAGGACTTAGCTTTCCTGCTGAAAGTATCTTTCCGAACCCTGCAACGCTATCGGGCAAGTGGCAAACTCCCTTACTTTACAATAAGCCATAAGACCTATTATCGGGCATCGGATATTCGGGCATTTGTTCAAGAAAATGCCGATTGTACCACCTATGAACGGTTCAAAAAGGAAAATCAACTCGATAAGCAAACCGAAGCAAAGCAAGGATGATGATATTACCACCTGATGAGGTGCCACCGCTCCCCATTTAGCAGAAACCGCCTCGCTCTGCGGCTCGGCTCATTTCGCTAAATGAAGCAAGAGGGAACTGGACAAGTCCTGTTCTTCCCTCTTGCCCTGCGGGGCAAAGCCTTCTGCTTTAATGGGTTACATTCGTAACCGTTTATAACAGTGATTATAAGTCGAAAATGTATTTCGCTTATAATCAACTGAATGAATCTCACTTTCCTTATAAAAAAAGTTATAATCATGGATAAGACCAGTAACATATCCACCCTTACCACTATCGGGATAGACCGACAGACGGGTAAGTTGATAGATAAACTCTGCAAACGTTATTCCCTGAAAAAAGGGGAAATAGTCCGCTTGGCATTTGTTTATATTGATAAAGCGTGTATTAACCCATCGGAAGCACCGGAATCCGTAAAATCGGAACTGGCGAAAATAAACAAACGGCAGGACGATATAATCCGCTTCATCCGCCACTACGAGGAAGAACAACTAAATCCCATGATACGAACCGCCAACTCTATTGCCGTTCGGTTTGATACCATTGGCAAAACATTGGAGACACTTATTCTCTCTCAATTAGAATCCAGTCGAGAGAAACAAACAGCCGTATTGCAAAAAGTAAGTGAGCAGTTTAGTAAGCACGCTGATGTTATCAATCAGCAGGGAAAGCAACTAACTGCATTATATCAGATACATCAACGGGATTATAAGAAATTACTCCAACTGATACAACTCTATTCGGAGTTATCCACTTGCGGAGTAATGGATAGCAAACGAAAAGAGAGCCTAAAGGCAGAAATTACCAATCTGATAAACACATAGTACTATGCACATAGATTTTGCCCCACCATCAAAAGGAACATACAACAATGCAGGGAGCAGTCGGCAATTAGCCAATTATTGTGAGCATGAAGACTTGGAACGGATGGAAAAGGATATCTATACCGATGGCTTTTTCAACTTAACGGATGATGACATCTACAAATCAAAGGTGATTAAGGATATAGATAGTAATATCGGGCAACTGCTAAAAACAGATGCTAAGTTTTTCGCTATTCATGTCAGCCCATCAGAGAGTGAGCTTCGGGCAATGGGCAACACCGAACAGGAGAAAGCGGAAGCCATGAAACGGTATATCCGAGAGGTGTTTATCCCCGAATACGCCAAAAACTTCAACAAAGGGCTATCCGAAGCGGATATAAAGTTTTACGGTAAAACCCATTTCGACCGCAGCCGTTCCAATAACGAACTAAATATGCACTGCCATTTGATTGTTAGCCGAAAAGACCAATCTAATAAGAAAAAGCTATCACCGCTTACTAATCATAAGAACACCAAAAAAGGAACAGTGACGGGTGGTTTTGACCGTGTAAATCTGTTCCAACAGGCAGAACAGGGCTTTGATAAACTGTTCAAATACAATCGCCAGCCAACAGAATCATTTGAGTATGCCAATACCATGAAGAACGGCAATATTTCTGAACAGCTTGAATTACAGGAACAAATCTTTACTGGCGAAAATAAAAAAGAAGTATTCCAACCCAGTGAAAAAGAAAACATGATTTCTTGCAATATTGATAGCAAACAGGATAATAAACACGCTTACAATCAATAGAATAATAGTAGCGGTGATTCTCTGTTATCTATCTTTTCATTGGGAGATGGTAACAATTACGATGCTACACAGGCAGAAGATTTACAGGCCCAGAAGCGTAAGAAGAAAAAGAGGAAAGGGATAAGACGATGATTGAATACGAGGAACTAAGAACCGATATAGACCGCTACCTGATGGAGCGGTTCAAATATCGTAAATCGCTGGTTCGCCTGACGGTGGATTACATTATTACCACCCGTAGAAATAGCCGAGTAGATTTGTATTTGCGCATCAGGAGGATTGAAAGCCGATTTCCACCTGATTGCCTGATTATTGCCCGATTGGGTTTCAGCAAAGAACGAGTAGGGCACGGTACACACTTTCTTCGGTTTTTGACAGGGATAGCCTTAAAGTATGGATTCAGGTATATAGGAATTGAATGCGCCAACAACAAAAGTGATGCTTTCGCCAAGAAGTTAGGCTTTTATTCCATAGATGGCGAGAACTTCGCAATAGCCATAACCAATCTAATATCTTATTTTTCAATGGAATAATCTACTTTCTAATCACAATATGTTAAATAAAACATGTATTTTTGCATATTCTTTTGAATTACAGATACCTGAAGGTTGATCAATTATGATATACATATTATAAAGTATGGGAGAAATAGAAATACAAAAATTTGCAGCGTTGAATGAAGAGTTTGAGACGGCAAACAAATTAGTGAGATTAGGACTTGGAGAACTTCAAAATATCAATCTTGATAATGATTTTTATTTTCTGCCATTTCAACTTTTGTCACAAGGGTTTGAACGTTTTATGAAAGCATACATTTGCGTTGCCTATGTGGAGAAGTATCAAGTTCTTCCTGATTCTTCCTACATAAAGTCATTAGGGCATGATTTAGAACGGCTTTTAATTGAAATTATGTCGAACTATTATACTCACTACAAACCTATCCAGTTTGAATCAGATTGGCAGTTAATAAATGACAATGCTGATTTAAAAGAGCTTCTATTCATATTATCTGAGTTTGGAAAATTTGCTCGCTATTACAATTTTGACTTCATTACTGGCAATTCAAAAATTGGTATAAATCCAAAAGAAGCTTGGCGTAAATTTGAAAATAAAATAAAGCCAGTTGATGTTCAGACTATGAAAAAATTGATGAATCAAGACATAGACCGTGAAGTATACCAAGAAATAACTAATTATATAATAGATATTTTTGAACGATTTATAGCAAGCCTTTCAAGACAAATAATTTGGGGGACATTAGGACAATTAGGCAAACAGTTAACAATAAGTTCGTTCTTTGATTATGGGACTCTGTATGAAAAAGATTTTGGGAAAACAGACTATCGAAAGAACACTACAAAGTATAAAGAAACTCCTAAATCTATACATAAGAGAACGGCATTAGATGAATTAAACCGGAAATTCAACCCTGATTTTAAGTCAAAAAAACTGAGAAAATGTGACTATAATGGAGATTGGCCTTTTTATGTTGATGAAATCATTATTGAATGCAGGCAAAAACATTGGTGTATCGTTACTATTGATGGCTATGATTATGCTCTAAATGGTGCTGCAAAAGGACGTTATAAACTCGAAAACCCACATGATGCAGGGATGGCTGTACTTGGTAAAAGTATAGGAGATTTTATTTCAATGGCATTAGCATTATAATGCCAATTAATCCTTTCTTTCTCTGAACACAAAGGTATATTCCAAGAATAAAACGGCAACACCAAGCCCTACGGGTTTTGATAAATTTCTTCCTTTTTCGTCCCGAAAAAGAGTAAATTTATCAAAAATGCTGCCTTATTTATTCTTTCCATATGAGTGGTGTTTATCAGAGAAAAAAAGGAAAAAATATGTGGTTTGGGGTGAGGTGGTGCAGCCAATAGCAGACAGTTCAACCCTCTGCATACACAGTTTCCAAAACTAGTTGTTTTTATCTCTTTCTTTGTAGCAAATCATTACAATGACAGGAGTTTATAACAATCTAAAACAACATTAATATGGAAATTGTAGCCATCGAAAAACGAACCTTTGAACAGATGATGCGGAGGTTTGAGGATTTTGCCAAGCAGATAAACACGCTTTGCGGAAAGAACCGAAGTAACGAAAACAGGTTAGACAACAGGCAGGTTTGTGAACTGCTTAAAATCTCACCTCGTACCCTGCAAACTTACCGAGATAACGGAGTTTTACCCTTTTCTCAAATCGGGCGTAAGTGCTATTACAAATCTACCGACATTGAACTGTTTATCAATCAGCAACAAACCAAGAAATAGACTATGGAAAGAGAACTTTTTGATTTGGATATACTGGTCGGCAACTGGGAGAGTATAAACCTAAATCCTACCGTGATAATTCATCGGAACGGTGAGAGCCACCAGTTAAGTATCATCTATATGAATGAAACCACCAAACAGGCAAGTCCTGCAACTTATGAGATTCAGGAAGATGAACAGGGTTATTTTGTGCACCTCAATGGTAAACGAGCTTCGATTACCTATTGCCAAAGATTGGATATGCTAACGATTGCCAAACAGGGCGATTACATGAGAAACTAATAATCAATAAATCATGGATATACTCGAAAACAAATCTCCGCAAATTGGCACGTTCTTTACGACTTTAGAGGAACTTTCAAATACCATTCAACAAGCCCTACAAAACCGCACTCCTCACCTGAACGGTGAAAAGTACCTCGCGAACAAAGAGGTCTGCCAACTCTTACGTATTTCTTCCCGTACCCTCCAAAATTGGAGGGATACGGGGAAAATACCGTTTGTCAGGATTAAGGGGAAGATTCTGTATAGGGAATCAGAGATTTTGAAAGAACTTAAATAGCTAAACCAATAAAAATAATCGGCAAGATGTTCCCTGCCGATTATTTTTTGATGTTATTATACTGTTTTGAATATGGTCTTTTGCACACGCTTCTTTGCCGGAACAACGTCCGAAAACTCGTATTTTCCTTGAATCTTATCGGATAAATTCGTCATATCCTCATTAATTTTAGTACGGGTAACCTCCGCATAAATCTGAGTAGTCTTAATAGAAAGGTGTCCCATCATTTGGCTAAGGCTCTCAATTGGAACGCCTTGTGTTAGGCATACGGTAGTGGCGAACGAGAAACGGCTCATATGGAATGTCAGCCGTCTATCAATATCGGCAGCTTTGGCAATCCGTTTTAATTGCCAATTCATACAAACATGGTGTTGCAATTTGAAAGCTTTCCCGTCTATCCCCGAAAACTCCGAATCTCTGTATCTTTCAAGAATCTTTTTAGGAATATCCAACAAAGGAATATAAGAAGTCGTTCCAGTTTTTTGCCTGTCGAGAATAATCCACTGGCTGCCGTCTTCCATCTCTTGAATGTTGGAATGTTGCAGATTTCGCAGGTCAATAATTGCTATGCCCGTAAAGGTCGAGAAAATAAACATATCACGAGTAAAACGCCATGTGGCAAGTTTTAGTTTCGCTTGCATAATGCGTAGTATTTCATCATTGGAGAGCCACGGGCGTTTGGGTATCACCCGTTCAGGAACAAAGTCAAAGAACGGGTTTTGTCGTAGTACTCCTTTATTACAAGCCCTTACAACTGCTTGCCGAAACGGGTTCATATTGGTTTTAACCGTTCGTGCCGTCATTTTCAAGTCTATTTTTAGATAATGAAAATAGGCTTCTACAAATGGAGTGTCAATTTTGCCGAATGGAATATCGGTAAGGTTGTGCTTTTCTTGTAGAAACTCTTTCATATGGCGGTAGGCATTGGTATATACCGGAAAGGTGCTTGCAGTTATGCGTACCCCAATACTTTTCCGTTTTTCCTCTAACAGTTCCGCAAATTCTTGCATTAAGGTATTGCAGTTTACTCCAATACCACGCAACGCATTTTTAAGGGCTTCGGCAGTAACATAGCCGTTATTAGTTACCATATCCTTGTAATGAGTGGAGATTTCATTGCGAAATCGCTCTATCTGCTTGTTTACGGATATGGATTCTTGGGATTTACCTTTTGCTATCCCTGTTTCACTATCCCAACCATCAGGCATTATTTCTAATCCGGTGCTAAAGGTCGTATTTTTTCCGTCCACCGTTATACGCCCAACAATCGGACAAGCTCCTGATTTCTTGGTTTTACTTGTGTTTGGATAGAAAAATATAGAAAATGTACTTCTGTTCGTTTTCATGGCTTACTGTTCGTTATAGGTGAATTTATCGGAGATGCGGAGAGATAATTGCTTCATATCGTTGCCGATTTTCTCATTATTGACACGGGCGTACCGTTGAGTGGTGTTTATGTTCTTGTGTCCCATCATTCGGCTAACGCTTTCGATGGGTACACCTTGCGATAGGCACAGTTCCGAAGCGAAGACATGCCGTCCAACATGGAATGTGAGCTTAGTGGTAATATTACAATGTTTAGCAATGATTTTCAGCGCATAATTTATACGCCCCTGCCCTAATAGGTGAAATACGTTATCTCCCTCTCCCAATCCTCTGTATTTCTCTATAATCTGCATTGGAATATCCAACAATTTGACATGAAACGGTATTCCCGTTTTCTGTCTATCGGTAGAAATCCACAAACTGCCGTCTTCTTCGGTAATTATCTCTTTCCACGTAAGTTGCTTCAAATCCACATACGGAAGCCCTGTAAATGCTGCAAACACAAACATATCACGGATAAAACAGAGGCTTTTAGATTCTAACGGAGTGGATATAAGCCTTTGGAACTCATCTTTTGTTATCGAGCGTATTTTGAAATCGGGCTTTTTCAATTTGAAGCTAAAGAACGGGGGATGCACGATTAGTTTTCGGTTCAGGGCAATACGCACAACCTTGAACAACACCAACATAGTAGATGATACGGATTCGTCCGTCATTTTCCGTTCCACTCTCAAATGATAATCAAACGCTTCGACAAATGGTAGGTCTAACTGGTTCAGTGGTATATCCTGAACATTGTACTTTACTTTCAGAAAGCGTTTTACTTGTTTGCGGATAGTGATGTATTTGTGGTAGGTGCTTTCTGCTCTGTCTATTCCGATACGGGTTTGAAAATTCTGCATCATTTCACTAAAGAGGACGAGTAGTGTTATCTGTGACGATGCTATGCCTTGAAAGGCGTTTTTAACTTCTTGGGCGGTAACCGTTCCTGTGCGGTCTAAAATATCCCTGCAATGCGCATGTATGGAGAGATTAATTTTATTAATCTCTCTGTTGAGTTCAACGGCTACACGGCTTTTGCCGATGGCTCGCTCCGATTTTACATTCCAAAGCCGTTCTTCGATTTTCAGTTTTGAACCGAATTGGGCGATGGTGTTGCCGATGATGATTTTTCCGATAATCGGAAAAATGGCATCGGGATTTGTTTCTGTTTTTTTACTGTTCCCCTCTCGTTTCAGGTAAAAGGAAACTTTAAGTTCGTTGTTCATAACGCTCACATTTTTAAGTTCGTAAAATTACTTTCTTTGTGAGTTATTTGAACAATGTAAACCACAGACAAGCAGTGCTATAAGCAGACGTTCAAGGTCATTAGTCTGCTGTGTTTTTCGTCAATCGCAGGGGGGAACGATTTAGAAGTGGAAAGTTTGCCTAAATCTGCTTTTTCCTGCAATTTCACTACTGGACACCATACGACACTAAAAGACATACATTTCTATCATTCAATTAATTACCCTGATCTTCTCTTTCTTGCTTCTAATGTTATAGGTTCGTATAACAACTGAAAATGAACAAATCACGTACCTGTTCCAGTCGTTTGGAATTAAACTCATGGTTGTAAATAGTGGTAATTTCTTCCATAGTCAGATAATCCCTATCGGTACGTTCAAACCTTACCCGATAACTACCGAAAGGGTCGGCAGTCACTAAACCCGTATTCTTGGCAAAGTTTACTACCGTGCGAAAACGTTGTACGAACTTCAT
>ENA-UESU01002037-UESU01002037.1-human-gut-metagenome-genome-assembly--contig:-NODE-2037-length-13485-cov-10.095987_pt1 | contig 13485 bp, 10 predicted proteins | sample MGYA00243007_ERZ508008 | MGnify/ENA primary metagenome ERZ508008 (study PRJEB26167, sample SAMN06115399) | human gut metagenome | host: Homo sapiens | place: China:Henan | collected 2016-06-23...
TGGGGCTCGAACCCAGGACCCCAACATTAAAAGTGTTGTGCTCTACCTGCTGAGCTAGCGAATCAATCCTTATTTGCGAATCAGTTATTTCCTGATTGCGGGTGCAAAGGTAGTTACTTTTATTTAATTTGCAAGCATTCCGTAGAAAAAAGTTTCAATTATTTTTCCTCGTTATGGCTTGTTTCTTGATTATCAGTAGTTTCTACTTCATCATATTTTATTTTTTTCTTTGTTGATAATAAAGCGTTGGTAGTAGGAGAGCATCAAAGTTGTTAGTGGCAAGGCGATAATCATGCCGAGCATTCCCATTAATGAACCCCAGATAGAAAGAGATAAAAGGATGATGGCAGGATTCAGTCCGGTAATCTTTCCCATGATTTTGGGGACAAGGAAGGTATCCTGTATGATTTGTACGATTGCAAAGACGGCTAATGCACATGCAATGATAATCCAGAAGTTCTGTCCGGTGTCGGCAGCTTTGAGGATTGCCAATAAAATGGTGGGAAGGAAACCAATGATTTGCAAGTAGGGAACCATATTCAATGCTCCGATGAAAAGTCCCAGAGCGATAGCCATGGGGAAATCGATAATCAGGAAACCGATGCTGAAAAGAATACCTACGCAGAAAGCAACCAAAGCCTGTCCACGGAAATATCTGTTCATACCATCCTGTACGTCGTGAACCAGGTTGGAGGCAAACGTACGGTATTTATTGGGTAGCAGATGCAACCATCCTTCAGCTATCGCTTCGTAATCCAATAATATAAAGATTACATATAATAATATAATGAAAGAGGCAAGGATGCTGAATAGAATGTTGAGAGATTCTGCAAGCAAAGTCCACACTCTGGGGACGGTATCCTTGATTGCCGCCAGGATATTCTCTTCACTTAATACACGGTTCAACGCCTGAAGATCAATGTTCTCGTGGATAAATTCAGAAAGGTTCTTAGGTACATTGTTACCGGCTCCATTGGTGAGGTAAGTCACCAACAAATCGTTCATTCTGCCTATTTCCGAAATCATCGGCGGCACTAATAGGTAGAATAAAGTGACTCCGATAACCGTAATGAGGAATAAGGAACAGAAGATGGAAATAATGCGGCTTTTTAATCGTAGCTTATACTGGAAGAATTTGACTAACGGATAGACCATATAAGCTATCAGCCACGCAATAAAGAAAGGTAATAACACTCCGCTAAGACGTTCCACGAGCATTAATATTCCTACAACTAACACACATCCGATGGAACCGCGTATAAAACTGTCGAATGTTATCTTTTTCCTTTCCATAATCTGTTTCTTTTATAGAGTTTATACTTTCTGCTCATCTTCCCCTCGTGCACGGAGATAACATTCCCTGCACAGAGGCTCATATTCGGCTGTTTCGCCTAAAAGAACCTGTTTCTCATTCTTGACTGTACGATGTGAGAAAGAAGCCAGCTGACCACATTTCACACAGATCGCATGAACTTTGGAGACTTCATCGGCAATGGCGCACAATTGTGGCATAGGTCCGAACGGATTTCCTTTGAAGTCCATATCCAATCCTGCAATGATAACACGGATTCCATTGTTGGCAAGCTGGTTGCATACATCAATCAAACCACTGTCGAAGAACTGTGCTTCATCAATACCTACTACATCTATCTCAGAAGTAAACAGTAAAATGCTGGCTGACGAATCGATGGGAGTGGAGGCGATAGAATGGCTGTCGTGAGAGACTACGTCTTCTTCTGAATAACGGGTGTCGATAGCAGGTTTGAATATCTCGACACGTTGTTTCGCGAATTTCGCTCTCTTCATTCTGCGAATCAATTCCTCTGTCTTTCCGGAGAACATAGAACCGCAGATTACTTCGATCCGGCCTCTTCTTCTAGTCTCCTGTATGTGGTCTTCTGAAAATAATACCATGAGATTTTGTGTTTTCTTGATTAAATAAATATGTGGACAAAGGTAAGCAATTCAATGTGCAAGAACTGTTAAATTATCCATTATTTTAAGTTATTGCATAAATTATTCCTACATTCGCACCGTATAAACAATGGACTGACATGAAACAGAAGCTATTAACAGATATTGAGTTGGATGTTCATGAGTTGAAGTATCTCATGGATTCATTTACCAAGGAGCCGACTCCGACTTTGTCTGAACTGTTGAAGCGGAGCATTACACGGATGCAGGGGCGTTTGGAAGAACTGCAGCAGGAGGTGGATGCTGTTCAGGTAATTTCTCCGTCAGCTGTGGAAGAGACAGCGGAAGAGGAGGATGAAGTTGCCGGGTCTGAAGAGGATTCCCCCGTGATTATACAATCTCTCGAATCGGTTGTTGTGAAAGAAGATGAGGAAGGAGAAGCCATTGTTGCGGAAGAGAAACCTGTCGTAATAGCGGCAGCTGCAGAGACAGCAGAAGCAGCAGCAGCAGAAGAAGAAGAAGAAGAAGAAGGGAAAAAAGAGGAATCGGCAATTGTTGAGGAACCTGTCGTTGAAACTGTTGTGAAAGAGGAAGAACCTAAATCGGCTGTGTTGGGAGAAAGTCTCAAACTGTCTGCCGGCTTGCGACATGCTATCAGTTTGAATGATTCTTTCCGTTTTTCTCGTGAACTGTTCGGAGGCAACACTGATTTGATGAATCGGGTTATCGAACAGATATCAGTAATGAGTTCCTACAAGACTGCAGTCGCATTTCTGTCCTCGAAAGTCGAATTGAATGAAGAAAAGGAGGCGGTGAACGACTTTCTGGAGCTACTAAAGAAATATTTTAATCAATCAGTATAAAACAAAAACAAGATGGGAAAGCTATATGTGGTGCCTACGCCGGTAGGGAATCTGGAGGACATGACTTTTCGGGCTATCAAAGTCCTGAAAGAGGTCGATCTGATTTTGGCGGAGGATACACGTACTTCCGGTATCTTGTTGAAACACTTTGAAATAAAGAATGCAATGCAATCCCACCACAAATTTAATGAACATAAAACGGTGGAAAGTGTTGTTAATAGAATAAAGGCAGGTGAAACGGTGGCACTAATTTCGGATGCCGGAACGCCTGGAATTTCCGATCCCGGATTTCTGGTTGTTCGTGAATGTGTGCGCAACGGTATTGAAGTGCAGTGCTTGCCGGGAGCAACCGCTTTTGTTCCGGCACTCGTAGCATCGGGATTGCCGAACGAGAAGTTCTGCTTCGAGGGATTTCTCCCCCAGAAGAAAGGACGGCAGACACGACTGAAGACATTGGCGGAAGAACACCGCACGATGGTGTTTTATGAATCACCCCACCGTCTGTTGAAGACGTTAACACAGTTTGCCGAATATTTCGGTGCTGAACGTCAGGCAACCGTGTCGCGTGAAATATCCAAACTCCACGAAGAAACAGTTCGGGGCAGTTTGGCTGAATTGATAGAACACTTTACCGCTACCGAACCCCGGGGCGAGATTGTGATAGTATTAGCAGGAATAGATGATTAAATAACTTCATTAAAAAACGTAAAACGTAAACGTATGAAAAAGTTAGCTGTTTTATTTGTATGCGTAGCCATGTTAGCTTCGTGTGATAGCTTTAAAGGTGGAAGTAAAGACCTGAAAGCTGAAAATGATTCTCTTTTGATGGAACTGAACCAGCGCAATGCTGAACTGGATGATATGATGGGTACTTTCAATGAAGTTCAGGAAGGTTTCCGTAAGATCAATGCTGCCGAAAGTCGTGTTGACTTGCAACGTGGAACCATCACTGAAAACTCTGCCAGCGCCAAGCAACAGATTGCTTCTGACATCGAATTCATCTCCAAGCAAATGGAAGAAAACAAAGCGCAGATTGCAAAGTTACAGGCACAGTTGAAGAATAGCAATTACAATTCTGCACAGATGAAAAAAGCTGTTGCCGCTTTGACTGCTGAATTGAACGCTAAACAACAGCGTATCGAAGAGCTTCAAACAGAACTGGCTTCCAAGAATATCCGTATTCAGGAATTGGATGCTGCTGTCAGCGATCTGTCTGTAGCAAAAGAAACTCTGGCCGCAGAAAACGAAGCGAAAGCTAAAACCGTTGCAGAACAGGAAAAGAGCCTGAATGCTGCCTGGTTCGTATTTGGTACTAAATCTGAATTGAAAGCTCAAAAGATTCTTCAGAGCGGAGACGTGTTGAAGAGCGCTGATTTCAATAAGGATTATTTCACGCAGATCGATATCCGTACAACCAAAGAAATCAAGTTGTACTCTAAACGTGCTGAATTACTGACTACTCATCCGACCGGTTCTTATGAATTGGTAAAAGATGATAAAGGCCAGTTGACATTGAAGATTACTAATCCTACTGAATTCTGGAGTGTATCCAGATACTTGGTTATCCAGGTAAAATAAGGTAGACATCCCTTTTTGAATTGCCAATGTGCTGATTCCTGGATTCAAGAAATTAGCACATTGGCTTTTTTGTTTCTTATTATATAACTACTGATGAAATATAAAAATCTTTTTTTTGATCTTGATGATACCATCTGGGCTTTTTCTCAAAATGCTCGTAACACCTTTGAGGAAGTATATCAGAAATATTCGTTCGACCGCTATTTTGATTCATTCAATCATTATTATACTCTTTATCAACAAAGAAATACCGAACTCTGGGTTGAGTACGGTGAAGGAAAGATAACGAAGGATGAATTGAACAGCCAACGTTTCTTTTATCCTTTACAGGCCGTGGGAGTGAAAGATGAAGCGCTCGCTGAACGGTTTTCGAGAGATTTTTTCGCTATTATCCCTACTAAAAGTGTTTTAATGCCTCATGCAAAGGAGGTATTGGAGTATCTTGCTCCCAAATATAACCTCTATATCCTTTCCAATGGGTTTCGTGAATTGCAATCACGTAAGATGCGTTCGGCAGGAGTGGACGGGTATTTCAGAAAGGTGATTCTCTCGGAAGATCTCGGAGTGCTGAAGCCTTGGCCGGAGATATTCAATTTTGCTTTGTCTGCTACTCAATCCGAGTTGCGCGAATCCTTAATGATTGGTGATAGTTGGGAAGCGGATATAACCGGAGCGCACGGAGTAGGGATGCATCAGGTTTTCTACAATGTGACAGAACGGACAGCTTTCCCTTTCCTCCCTACTTATCACATCCATTCCTTGAAAGAATTAATGGATTTATTATAGGTTTTCTGGATTAAGTCGTATTTTTGTTGCGTTTTAGTTTTGCATAAAATACGATATAATCATGGATAGTACGCTTCTGCCTTTCGCCTTACTTTGTTTCACTTCATTCTTCACGTTGACCAACCCGTTGGGAACGATGCCTGTCTTTCTTACCATGACTCATGGTATGACGGATAAAGAACGTCAGTCTATCGTACGTCGTGCTACTATTGTGTCGTTTATTACATTGATGGTATTTGTCTTTGCCGGGCAGTTTCTTTTCAAGTTCTTCGGTATCTCTACCAATGGTTTCCGTATTGCCGGTGGGGTGATTATCTTCAAGATAGGCTTTGATATGCTTCAAGCCCGCTATACACCGATGAAGTTGAAGGACGAAGAAATCAAAACGTATGCGGATGATATCTCTATTACTCCTCTCGGTATTCCTATGTTATGCGGTCCCGGAGCGATTGCCAATGCAATCGTTTTGATGCAGGATGCGCATTCTTATGAAATGAAGGGGATATTGATAGGTACTATCGCCCTGATTTATCTGCTGACTTTCTTTATTCTTCGTGCTTCCACGAAATTGGTAAAAGTCTTGGGTGAAACGGGTAATAATGTGATGATGCGTCTTATGGGACTGATTTTGATGGTGATTGCAGTGGAATGTTTCGTTAGCGGATTGAAGCCGATTCTGGTAGATATTGTGAGGGAAGGAATGATTCCTTGATGAATAAGAATATGAGGGACGGAGAGTTCCTATAATGAAACTTGCCTCTGTTACAAAAAGATTTGTAGCAGGGGCAAGTGCTTTAAGATACGGTTTTTAGACATTTTGCATGTCTTTATGTTACCTTTCTGTGGCTATTTTCCTTTGGGATATACATAATGTGTATTTGCCCATTTGTTCCATTCGTCTACCAGTTGTTTTAGAATCTTGGGGTTTTCTCTGGACAAATTAACCCGTTCTGTACGGTCTTTCTCTAAGTTGAAAAGTTCCCATACTTTAGAGTTCTGGTCTTTAACGGCTTTCCAGTTTTTCCACCATACTACACAGTTGTCAAAGTGTTCACCAAAAATATATTCGTGCAATTCGGTGTCTGTATTGGTTAGTATCGGTAGCATGCTTGCGCCTTCCAAAGGAATGATCTCATTTCCTCCATGATAAGTCTTCGGATAGGTCGTTTCCGCTGCATCGATGAAGGTTGCCATGATGTCAGGCAGGAAAGCTCTATTGTGTCTTATCTCGCCATTGTATTTTGCATACTTGTCGGGCCAGGAAATAATCAATGGAGTGGAGGTCCCGCCTTCATACGCTCTTACTTTATACTTACGGTATGGAGTATTGCTAACCTGTGCCCATGGCAGGCCATAGGATGGATTTACCCATTCATCCGGATTGTTAATCATATCGATGGTTCCGAAACCTTTCTCACGATGAGGCTCGGCACATGCACCATTATCCGACAAGAAAATAAGTAAGGTGTTATTCAGCTCCCCTTTTTCTTCCAGGTACTTTATTAACCGTCCCACATTATAATCCATGCAATGAACTTGTGCCGCATATACTGACATTCTTCTATCCAGTTCTATTTGTTCATCTTCGGTCAGTTCGGACCATTGGCGACCCTCCCATTGAGCAAGATCCCAATTTTTGTCTACCAATCCCATTTTAATCATACGTTTCAAACGGGCTTCACGTACTTTCTGCCAACCTTTCCGGTACTTGCCTACAAATTTGTCTATATCCTCCTGTTTAGCATGTAACGGCCAATGGGGAGCGTTGTATGCCAGGTAAAGGAAGAACGGATTGTCATCTTTGGGGCGTTCGTCGACAAATTTAATCGCATAATCAGTAAATGCGTCAGTAGTGTAATAAGGTTGTTCCGGTGGAGGCAACTGTTGATTGTCTAAAGTCAGATTGCGATCTCCATGAGGTTGCAGATAACTGCAAGCTCCTGACAAGATACCATAAAAATGATCAAAGCCACGTTGCAACGGCCATTTTTCCTGTCCGTGCATGCCTACATGCCATTTCCCCGACATATAGGTGTGATAACCGGCTTCTTTCAGCACTTCTGCTATGGTGACCGAATTACGGTTCAAGTATCCCATGTATCCGTGCACTCCATGATCTTCGGCAGAATGAGGATCTTCGGACATCATTCCGATACCTGCCTGTTGGGGATAAAGTCCGGTCAGTAGACTGGCACGGGAAGGGCAGGAGCGTCCTGTGTTGCAGAAATGGGTAAAGCGTACTCCTTTTTTTGCCAGATTATCTAGATTGGGCGTAAGAATTTCTCCTCCGTAGCACCCTAGATCGGAATATCCCATATCGTCCACCATGATTAAAACAATGTTGGGCTTTGGGTCATTCTGGGCTGCTGCATGTAGGGACAGTAAGGATGCAGTTCCCATTAATAACATGTTTTTGTTTGTCATATAATTTTGTTTTATTTTTTTTGTCAGTATATTTATTAAATAAATATACTGACAAATTATTTCTCAGATGAATTATTTCAGTCTGAAAATTTCTGAATAGACAGCTTGGTCCGCTCCGTTCGCTTTTACACCGATGCGGGCGAATAGGGCTTTGGCTGACTGTACATTCTGGTTACTCGTAATATCCAGCGAAATATTTGTTACTCCGGGATTTATATTGGATAAATTTTGCCGGGCTATATTCGTGTTCTCGTCAACAAAAGTTGTTTTGCTGACGAGTAGCATTGCCTGGCTTATCTTGGCATCCTGTACTATTTGCTGTATATTGCACGTGCCGGATACGATGTTGTTATCTAATGTGATATTTTCGTCTGATATTGTAAAATAAGGGGTGACTTTTACTTCACATTGTGTTTTTCCTTTTACTTCCACATATATGGTATCGCGGTTATTCACCCAGGGACCGTTTTTGTCTTTAGTTACCAGTTTGTACGGACCATCGAAAAGTACTGCAGAGAAAGTTCCGTCCTGTGTGGCATACACGGTGATAGGATCATGGTTGGCATAACCATCCTGATACAATTGTAGTTGAATACCTCCGTTTGTACCTTTCAAACCGAGTTGTTTTCCCTTATACGTGATTTTCCCTTCCAGAAATGATTCTGGTTCGTCGTAATTGTCTAAACCGCAACTTATGGCAAGCAGGGAAAGTGAAAGCAAAGAAAATATAGTTCTTATTTTTTTCATTGTTTTACAGTTTTATGTTTTACTGATAGGGATTTTTCACTAATAACGGGTTCTTGTTGAGCCAGCTGTTATCGAAGAAGTTATAATAGTTCTTCATCTGGAAATAGCGGGGGTAAGGAACCATGTAGGCTTTCTTTTTGTCGAATACCCACATCTTGTCATTGGCGCTACCCGGATCATTAACCTGATAAGGGAATAGTTCGTAGAGCTGTGCATCCGGATTTTCCGAATTACCATCCCAGATTTCGTGAGCCAGGCGCCAGCGTTTCAGATCCCAGTAACGATGATCTTCCAATGCAAATTCCACCCGATATTCGCGGACAATATCTTCAAATGTGATTGATTCCAGTTCGCTGATGCCGGCGCGTGTACGAACAGGATTGATGTAGTTCAGCGGATCATCTTCTCCGGTTTTATTGAGCTCATAAGCAGCCTCACAAGCTATCATATATGCTTCTGAAATACGGAAACGAGGATACCACATGGTACTCATCTTCGAATTGGTAGAAGCACCGATGGTTTCGTCCAGGAATTTGCGGAAGAAGAAACCTGTTTTGTTTATACGGATTTCATTTGATTCCATTGGTCCGTTGATAGAAGTTATCAGGCGGTTATTGTCATCGTAAGAATCGGCTTTACCTATGATTTCTTTCCAATTTCCGTTTCCGTCGGGCACTTTCTGACCGGCTTGCAACACTACTTCACTACCTCTGAATTTGGCTCCCGGATAAAGTACGGTTCCCCACAACCGGGCATCTTTATTGGCAAAGGCATCTTCCGGCCGACTGTACATGATGTAATTTCCGGATTCATCCTTAACTTTGATTGTGCCGTCGCGGTTGTCCTTGTATTCAAATGCTTCTACCAGATTTAATACTGCGCCGGAATAACAACGTTCCTGATCTTCTGCTAGAGAAGCGGGAATATTCTTTTGTGTGAATCCATGGGTGGCTCCTGGATATGCATAATCTTTGGCCCAGATCACTTCATGATTATTCTCTTTGACACAGACTGCATTATAAAAATTCTGTCCCAGATCATTACGAATCGTTATGTCCAGGTTATAATAGGCAGAAGCTTGAGTTATCACTTCTTTGGCTGCTTCCAATGCTGTTTCGTAATATGGGGTAGCCATTTCCGCCGGAATACCGACTTCATTTCCTTCTGTGCGTATAGGAGCAACCATCTTATTATTGTAGTTGGCCAATGATCCTGCATAAACGGCAGCACGTGCCTTTAACATCAGGGCAGCCCAACGTGTGGCACGGGCGGCATTGGTGGTGGGCTTTGTAGGCAGGTAATCTGCGATAGTGGCACATTCATTGATGATATAATCGTAGACTTCTGATTCTTTGGAACGGGGAACAGCCAAACCTGAAACATCCATCCCTGCCTCATATTCGTATACGTTATCATTCACAATAGGTACACCGCCTAAACCTCTGCACATACTAAAATATGCCCAGGCGCGTAAGAAGCGAATTTCGCCTTCATATCGCAATTTCTCTGTAGATTCAAGTACGGTTGTAGCTCTTAATCCCGCCAGGAACTGATTTAAATTACGAATATATTTATATGGATAAACTCGCCATTGATTGTCACTGTATTCCTGCATGTTATCACGGCCACCATCAGTCACGCAACCGTCGTCCACTTTAGTAAAGCTGGCGGGAGTGGCAAAACTTTGTCCCCAATTCTCTGTATCTCCATAAAAACCGGCCAATACGGAGTTTATCATTTTAGCATCGCTGAAGATCTGGTCATTTGTCAATATCTGATCGGGATCACGATCTAAAAAATCAGAACAAGATCCTAATATCAAAGTTAAACCCAATAACAGGTATCCTTTTATATATTTCATTGCTTTTAGAATTTAAGTGTTAAACCCAGATTGATAATTCGCATACTCGGGTAAGCTGTTCCGTTACCGGCTGAAACTTCCGGATCGATAGGTACATTGGTGAGTGTAAACAGGTTCTGTCCGGCAAGATATAACCTTAGACTGTTAATTCTGCATTTTTGCAGCCACTCTTTGGGGAAGGTGTAACCAAATTCCAGATTACGCAGTTTTAAATAACGGACATTGTACTTCCAGAAAGAGCTATCCCAATAATTACTATGGTTATTGGCATTGTTTCCGATTAATAATGTCGGGTATTTGCCAGGAATCATTTCACTGTTTGCATCAAAGATATCAGATAGTCTCCATGTATCTTCCATGTAGTAAGCCGGGTTGTTTCCATTATTGTTAAATGGAATCTTTTGGATTAATGACGGATTCCAGGTAGACATTCCCGCACCGGAGAAATCCAATGCTAAATCGAAGCCTTTCCATGCGAATGCAAGGTTAAAACCGAAGTTCAGAACGGGTGTGGAGTCTTCTTTGTATCCGATGGGGCGTTTGTCCATATCGTTGATTATGCCATCCCCATTTTGGTCGACGTACTTGATATCACCCGGGCGTAATGTCGTATTTCCTTTCTGGTCATTGTCAATCGGCCACGACGCAATCTCTTCCCAACTTTGGAACTGGCCATCTGCCTCGTATGCCCAGTTGACATTCCCGAAACGGTGCCATGTAGAATTACGATATTCATCCCATGAATTACTGAACTTAGGATTATACTGCTCCCAGTTGTAGAAACGGGAATAGGTGAAATTGGCACTGATAGAATAGTGAAAGTCATTGACCTTATCACTCCAACGTGCAAGCAAATCATATCCGGTATGAACATTGGAATTGAGATTTTCCTTGGGACGCTCAAAGCCCACTTCTTCCGGAAGTAATACGTCGTCACGGGAAGCCGGAATACCGGTTTTGATACGTCTGAAGAAATCTACGCTTCCTGATAAACGGTTATTCAGGAAAGCAACGTCGAGACCAATGTCCAGAATTTTAGCCTTTGCCCATGAGAGCGTGGTAACAGGCAGGTTTCGCGGGGTAGTACCAATGATATAGGAACCGTCGATTACTCCTCCTCCCTGTTTGTAATCGTAACCTGTCATGTAGTCGAAAGCACTGTAGCCGTCAACGTTGTCATCTCCTACCAATCCATAAGATCCCCGTATCTTTAAATCGCTGAAAATAGAAGCTATTTTTGATTCCTTCCAGAAGTTTTCTTCTGATATTCTCCAGCCTAATGAGGCGGAAGGGAAGAACCCCCAGCGATGATTGGGCGGGAATTTCCATGAACCGTCATAGCGTGCAGAGAAGTCTATCAGATATTTGTTGGCGTAGTTGTAGTTGAAACGTCCCAGCCAGCCTAAACGTGCTTCCGTATTGTTGCCAGTATCTTCGTATTTGTCAATCGTATCATAATAGATCAGATGCAATGAGTTGGAAGCCGGGATGGCATGGAGCCAAGACTTTGGAGTGTCTCTTTTTATTGCTTCGAAACCAATTACCGCATTGATGGAATGTGCTCCGAATGCTTTTTCATAAGCCAGTTGAATGTTTGAAGTCAACTCTTCCACATAAGCATTCGTCCTTTCCCTCCAGGCACTGGCACGCCCACCTACATCTACATATTCGTCCGTTGCTTCGTCATATCTATAGACACGATAGGTATATTCTTGATTGTTAAGTAATTCGCTTGCAAAATAATATCCGGACAAAGCTTTGGCTTTAAGTCCTTTGATAATTTCATACTCTGCGTTCAGGTTTAATTGGGCCATTCGCCAAGTGTCTTCAAAGGTTCCGCTTTTCTCAAAATTCAATAATCCGAAGTTTAAGCCATTGTCAGAGCCTACTGATGCCGGATAGTTAGGATTGTCATTGGCAAACGGACGGACAGTCGGTAGATTGCGGTAGGTAGCTGCTGTCGGGTTTGAATAGTCGTCAGTTCCCGGTACACCCGGATTTTTCAGCTGTTTGATACGTCCGTTCATGTTCATGCCGATTTTGAATTTATCAGTGACCTGTGCTTCGACATTCATTTGTACGTTGTATCGTTTCATACCGCCATAATTGCGAATGGCAGATTCCTGATTCATGTGTCCGACACTGAAATAATAATTGATCTTGTCCGAACCTCCGGAAACATTGGCATTGACATAATATTGCGGAGAAGTCACCCAGATGTAATCATACCAGTTAAATGGCACATAGCCTTTTTCTGTACCTTGACGCCATTTCTCCAGATCTTCTTTACTATATAAACGGGACGTTTTTCCCTGAATTGTTTCAGACTGTATGTAATTCTCTACATACGTTACGGCGTCTGCCGGTTCCGGTAAGCGTGATACATGTTGCCAGCCATAATAAGTATTTAACGTCACAGTGCTCTTGGTGTTTTTCTTTCCTTTCTTGGTTGTTACAACAATGACCCCGTTTGCAGCCCGTACACCATAAATGGAAGCAGAGGCATCTTTCAAAATAGAAATGGATTCGATGTCATTAAAATCAATGTTGTTGAACTGACCTTCATCGGACTGCACGCCGTCAATCACAAATAAAGGTGTTCCCATATTACGGATTTGCAGGGTAGTGGCATTTCCCGGGCGACTGTCTGCAGAGCTGTAGTTCAATCCGGCTACCTTTCCGACCAGTGCTCCGGAAGTGTTTACCGCTGAAGATCTGCTTATATCATCAGCTCCTACGGAGGTAATAGCTCCTGTCAGGGTAGCCTTCTTTTGAGCAAGGCCAAAGCCAGTCACTACGACTTCATTTAATAATTTAGTGTTTTCTGCCATTATGATTTTGACATTTGTCTTTCCGGAAACTACGGCCAGTTCCTTAGTCTCATATCCGATATAAGATACTTGCAGTTGTGATTGTACCGGAACTTTTTCTAAGGAGAAGTTACCGTCAATATCAGTGATGACCCCATTGGTAGTTCCTTTCACTAACACGTTTGCACCAATTATAGGATTGTCCGCAGTGTCTACTACACGTCCTGTTATGCTCTGTAATTTTGTCTGTTGTGAAGGCAGGTCGTCAGATAATACAATCTGGAAATTAGGCTTAATCAGATAACTGAATGGAGCCTGCGAAGAAAGGTCCTTTAAAACCTTTTCTATACTGCTATTCTGTGCTTCGAGAGAGACTGGCTTATTGAGATTAGCCAACTCTTCATTATAGAAGAAACGATATTCACTTACTTTTTCTATCTGTTTTATCACCTTCTTCAGAGGTTTGTCTTTCATGGTGAGAGTGATCTGCCCCATGACACTT
>ENA-UESU01002048-UESU01002048.1-human-gut-metagenome-genome-assembly--contig:-NODE-2048-length-13435-cov-5.444827_pt1 | contig 13435 bp, 11 predicted proteins | sample MGYA00243007_ERZ508008 | MGnify/ENA primary metagenome ERZ508008 (study PRJEB26167, sample SAMN06115399) | human gut metagenome | host: Homo sapiens | place: China:Henan | collected 2016-06-23...
CTGGCAGACATTTCTCCGGAAGAGATGGAAGAGACTTTCGATGAGATTTATAATAACCACTACAAGGTGGAAGAACGTAGCGTGTTGCAATTACATTGTGATGACAAAAAATTGATGGAATCGCCTTATGCACTCAATGAAATTGCTGTATTGAAACGCGATAGTTCTTCAATGATCAGCATTCATACTGCTATCAACGGTGCCCATCTCACCACTTATCAGGCTGACGGGTTGGTGGTATCCACCCCTACCGGTTCCACGGCTTATTCGTTGAGTGTCGGTGGTCCGGTTATCGTGCCTCATAGCAAAACAATTGCTATCACTCCGGTGGCTCCGCATAGTCTGAATGTCCGACCTATCGTTATTTGTGATGATTGGGAAATCACTCTTGACGTAGAAAGCCGTAGCCACAGTTTCCTGGTTGCCATCGACGGTCGTAGTGAATCCTGCAAAGAAACAACCCGTCTGCGAATCTCACGGGCCGATTACAGCATTAAGGTAATCAAACGCTTCAATCATGTTTTCTTTGATACGCTTCGCAATAAATTGATGTGGGGAGCGGATGTTAGATAAAAAAGAGCCGCTATCCGAACTTCAACTTCTCGGATAACGGCTTCTCTTCGTCTATCAACTATACTTAAAATGTCATAGCCTGCCCTCCAATCACACCTGCGATGGCAGTAGCAACGGCAATAATCACTTTAAAAATCACCTTCCAATTCGTTTTCTTCATAGCGATTCTTTTGATTTTCATTCTCAACTTTTACTTTTCAGCTCTCCTTATCCGAGTGGATTCTCATCCAGTCCTCCATCGCCCGAGTTATCTCCCGATCCACCGTCCGAGCCGCCTCCCGCAGGAACGTTTGATAGACCTTTCAGATAATCGTCCAAACTGACCAGATCCAACTTTTCACCGGCACGCGTAGCAGTCTTGGTTATCTTCAACTCTTTATTGGCTTGAAAGAATATGCGAACGCTGTCCACGCTCTTGGCAGTCACATCTTCTGCCTTTTCCTCTCCTTTCGACTTAGCAGCCAGCAAAAACACACCCAACCCGGCAATATTCACTGTCTTACCTTCCAACAACTGCTCTTTCAATTTCTCCACAAAGTTCTGCATGGTACTCTTGATATCACCAATAGAGAGTGAAGAACGATCCTGCATCTTCTGCGCAATAAATGCCAAATCTACAGTCTGTCCTAAAGTTATTAACTGCGGAAAATACTTTTTGGGAGAATTCTCAACCCGAGGGTCGGACGGTCTCTCCACCGTTCTAAAAATTACACTCATACTTTTTTCATTTAGAGATTTAAATTCTGTTTTAATTCACTCGTTGTGTTGATCAACGATACAAAGGTGAGGATAAAATCTCAAATGAGAAGAAGAAAAAAGCATGTCAGCGACGGTTTTTCTGAGAAAAGTTATAAACACATATAGAACAACGACTTATACGTTCATTCATTTTCCTATTCCATTCACTAATACATCCGGCGCCAGATACATAACGTAACTTAATTTTTCATCATCAGCAAAATTAATCAACGAAGGATAAGCCTAATGAGAGTGAAAGAACTTCTATCACACGTACCCGTTCCATCAAAGATTCTTCGATATTTTGAAGGATATCCAGACTTGAACTACCGGAACAAAGAATACGCAAATTACCAAATTTATCAGTCAACAGTTTCAACATAGTAGAAATTCCCTGTATAAACTGAAATTCATCAAGCAGTAGCAAGCCATTTAATTCTGCATTCAGACAAATTTTCAGAATTCTCTCTTTATAACTACCTCTTGCTATCATAACAGATTCTTTTCCTGTGAAAAATAGTGTTTTTTTTGCGCATTGCCCAAAAATCCATAGGGAATTTCATCCAATTACCCCAAAAACATGGAGACTACTTTATACAAAGGCCGCTACCCGAAAATTCGGACAGCGGCTACACAAAAATCCATTAATCAACTTTTCTATAGCTGTCGGACTTAAATCTATACATTCCCGTTTCTTTAGAAATTCTTCCAAGCACAATCTCCTTATTAATATTATTGTCAAATTGCTTTATCCAGGAAAAACTTTTTTTTTGCGCTAATCATAAGGCAACAGAAAACACCGCTGTTATCTGCTCATTGTTAACATCATGCAAAGCATCTCAAATTAATCCCAGAGAATGGCTTACCATATAATTACTTAGTCGCCGTATTATAAAAAGACAAGGGAAAAATCTAAAAGAGTTACTATCAAATTACTAGAAATTGTCCATTGCAATATTTTTGTCTTCCGTACAAAGATACATATTTCATTTAAATTACGTAAGTTTGATAAGAGTGCTTACACGTTATAATTACGTAGCAAAACTAGGAGTTTTCACGAAGCAAAACAAAACTCAGTATGATGAAGAGTTTCCAAACTCATAATTCGGTTCACCACCCAGTCTTGAATAATCCCTCCATTTTTTGTCAGATTTGTACATAGCATAGATTCTTAGCAAGCCAATCAAACAAATCAAAACATGAATCATTAGAATCGCTTAAAAACTGTAACTGAACTTCCAACAGAATTTCATTCAAAAATAATTAAAGGAAGCATTTATCAACTTACTTGTGAATAACTTCAATCCCTGTTCTACATTCACGCGCCCAAGATGAAAGCCAAATTCGATACGTCCCTAACAGCATGCTTTACCTCTTTCTTGATAGTAACTATATCACCTCTGCCTATAATCAAACCGAACTCCGTCGAACGCCACATCAACACAGATCCAGAACCTCATATTTTGAATGTTGGCTCTTGAATTCAGGGACTATATTCTTCATTATTTTTACAATTTGCATATCATCATTTTCATAGCTGTGTTCTACCAATTCTTCAATTGATTTGCAAACACTCACATAATCATACATCCTCACTTTGGCTATTTTAATTTTAGGATGGAATGTCGGCAATGTAGTTTCTTTATTATTCAATACTTCTTCGTACAATTTTTCTCCATCACGTAACCCGGTGAACTTAATATCTATATCTACTCCACTCAATTGAATCATCCGTCTAGCCAAATCTACAATTTTTACTGCTTTACCCATATCAAAGACAAAAATTTCACCTCCGTGTCCTTTAGTTCCGGCCTCCAATACAAGTTTACAGGCTTCTGGAATCAACATAAAGAAACGGACTATATTCGGATCGGTTACGGTGACAGGACCGCCATTCTTGATTTGTTCCTTAAATAGGGGGATTACAGAACCATTTGATCCCAGTACATTTCCGAAACGGGTAGTAATAAATTCCGTATCCCCATTCACCTTTCCATCCTTGATGGCCTTATCAAGACTTTGAACATAAATTTCACAGATACGTTTCGAACATCCCATTACATTTGTCGGATTAACAGCCTTATCTGTTGAAATCATGACAAATTTCTTCACCCCATATTTTACGGAAAGGTCTGCCACGATCCGGGTGCCATTTACATTATTCTGTATACCCTCTTGTGGATTATCCTCCATCATTGGGACATGCTTATATGCAGCTGCATGAAATACGTAATCCGGACAGTGTTGTCTAAATATATCTTCCATGCGAAATTGATTAGCGATGTCGCCAATCAGTGTATAAGCAAGAACATCTGGATAGCAACGTTTTATCATTAATCTTATATCATGCAGGGGCGTTTCAGCTTGATCTATCAATATCAACTCCGATGGGTTATAGATAGCTACTTGACGAACCATTTCGCTGCCTATACTGCCAGCCGCTCCTGTAATCAAAATTTTCTTTCCCTGTAACACGCGCCCTATGGATTCCATATCCACTTCTATTTTCTCTCGAGGCAATAAATCTTCAATCTCAATTTCTTTTAGTTGCGTATGATTAAACTCACTTTTCCCATCCCACTCTTGAACCTCCGGAACGATGAAAATCTTTATTCTGTTTTCAATAAGACGATTCACCATTTCTAAATTATTACGAAGAATTTCATTTTTCAATGGTGAAACAAAGAGTATGTTTGCATGCTTTTTCTTCATCTCAGAAACTAAATTCTTATCATTGGCATAAACAGACACTCCCAGTAGAGATTTATATCGAATATCTGATGCCTCAGATACAAATCCTGCAAGAATATATTTGGCCGGATCTTGATTCCGTATATTTTTTGCCAATCCGATACCTCCTTGCTTGACTCCGTAAATAAAGACGCGTTCTGGTTGCTCCTGATAGTAATTGGAATCATACAGATATTTTATTATTATACGGAGTGCCCACAAAAGCATGATGGAGAGGAATGCGGACAAAACAACATCGGTTATTTGCATAGTTGTCAGTATTGCTTTGTCGGAGAATATCATCCTAGCAATTATTATTAAAACTAACCCCAACATGACTGCAAACCCTGCACGTTGTAAATCAACAAAAGAAGAATATCGAAACACTCCCGAATATGTGTGAAACATCTTAAATCCAATAACATAACACAATAGATATACAAGAAGTGTGCTAACCAATGAAGAGGCATTAGATACTACATATAAAATTCCATAGTTCAGTGCAAGAACAATAAAAACAGACAGGATTACAGTCGCGCAATCCAGTAGCAAAATACACCAATAAGGCAATGCTTTTTGAGAAAAGCACCATTGAAAAAATCTAGTTAACTTCATAACTACCATATTAAATAGCGCATAATCACTATCACTTTTTCTTATTAAATATCAGCGACTTACCATCATCAAGAATCTTAACTTCAACATTTACAATTGTTTTTTATATTAGAAACGCCTTAGGAGCGTACATTGAACAGTCTTTATTTCCATTCATAATTTCACGGAAGACATGTACCAGATAGCTCCTGACTTCAAGACTATGCATCTTTGTAATTCCTATTACGGCAAGTTATGTAGCGGCTACACCCATTCCCTCTTCACTGCTATAAAACAAAGATTTTTTCTGTTTACGGTAAAGACCTGATGATACGCTCAATGTTCATATCGTCAATAGTATGGGGGACTAAAAAGCCCCCCTTCATATATTTACCCTATTTTAAAGTTGTATACAATATAAAGAGTCTCCATTTCCTACCTGTTTATGGAAACTTTTATTGTACAAGGTCATTGTTTCTTTTCTATAGCCTCTTCAGGTAACCTCCTTTCCGGTAACACCATCCACTTTTCTTAAATTATGGGCTATTGCGATGATAATGTATTCGGCTTCTACCCTTTGTAGTCCCCTTAGGTGTACTCTGCGGAACAGCATATTTTGTTTTATGTCTCCAAAACATGTTTCAATACCATGTGATCGATTATTCATTAGCTTTTTTCCTTCATCCGTCAATAGCCGCCGTCGTATTTGTAGCGTGTATTCCTCCAGTTTTTGATTTAACAGTATCGTTCTATTGCTCCCCTATTGCCGTTTATTTCCTCATTGATCAGCTAACGGACATCTGGAACAATCCCGGCACTCGTAGTTTCGCAAGGTAGAAGTAAATCCATTATTATTTACAACTGTCATTTCACCCCGCATGAATCAAGTGTTTATTGTTGAGGCATAAGAAGCTGTCATTCTCTCCATCATAGGGCATTTTTTTCTTTATGGAAAGGATTGTCTCTAAATACTTTGATTTACTCCTTATCATATGAAGGATATTTCAGCAAAGCCTCTATCTTCCGCCCATTCAAGAATTCATAAATTTCTTCCGTACCAAAAATTGTGTCTACTATGCCCTTTTGCGGTTTATCCAGCAGTAGAGATATGATTTGCTCCATGTGATTCTTAAAACAGCTCCCATCGTTAGAATTCTGATGGACACTGACTCCCGTAATATACTGTTTTTCAGAACCGACCTGGCTGTTATAGACGGGACGGAGATCTCCCGGCATTCTTTGGTCCGCGTAAGGGGGAGAGGGAACCAGAGAATCTATTTTGCTGTATTCTCCACGGTCACCACAGATTTCCGCTTGTCCTTCATGGATTCTTTTGCGTAAGTCAGCCTCTTCCAGTTCATTTTCCAAGCGGGAAGCAGTACGGGACTTTTTACTTTTCGGGCTTCTCTCCTCCTTGTTGATGATGGAATTTAGCTGGGATATGGACTGCCGTATACGGTTTTCTGGGTAGAATCAGCCTTGCCAAGGATTTCCAAATTATCCTCACTATACCGCTCGTTCTCCTCTTTGATAAGGTGTCTATTTCAAGCTGCATAGAACCAATCTGTACTTTCACCCCTTCAAGATAGCGGGAAGAGTTCTTCTTCCAGACAACCTTATGCTTGTTGGCATCCACCTAAATAGAAGTGCCATCGCAATAAAATTCTTCCAAACGGATATAACCTTCAATAAACATGAGCAGAAGCAGAGATTGGAATACGATATGTTGGATGAGTGTTTTTAAGGAGAATATCATCTAACGAGTAAGCTCAATGGTATGAAACTGTAGAAATGATTGTAGGACATACAAGAAACATTTTGAGTACTTACTGGCATACCCTTCAGTGATCGAAAAGTAGCCATATACCCTTCAATTTAGATTAATCCCTTCTATATACGTCTCGTGTATATACCCTATTTTTCACGTCATCCAATTCCGTATCATATCGATTAGCTATAATAGCCGCACTACGTTCTTTAAAGAGATTCAAATCATTAACGACTTCTGAACCAAAAAATGTAGTATTACCCGACAATGCAGGTTCATAAACAATTACAGTAGCTCCTTTTGCTTTCACCCGTTTCATTATTCCTTGAATAGAAGACTGTCTAAAATTATCCGAATTTGACTTCATTGTCAATCGATACACCCCAATTGTGACAGGATGTTCTCGCACACGACTCCATTCATTTTCCTTACCATAAGCATAATAGCCCGCCATACGAAGTACTTGATCCGCTATAAAATCTTTCCTAGTCCGGTTACTTTCCACAATCGCTTCTATCAAATTTTCGGGTACATCCGCATAATTAGCGAGTAATTGTTTTGTATCTTTCGGTAAACAATAACCTCCATAGCCAAAAGAGGGATTATTATAATGATTTCCGATACGAGGATCTAAGCACACACCATTTATTATCGATTGAGTATCCAGCCCCTTCATTTCCGCATACGTATCCAACTCATTAAAATAAGAGACACGTAGTGCGAGATATGTATTCGCAAATAATTTTACAGCTTCCGCTTCTGTCAACCCCATAAACAAGGTATCTATATTTTCCTTTATAGCACCTTCTTGCAATAACCCAGCAAAGATATGAGCTGCATCCACCAAGTCCGGATCAGACAAATCCGTACCCACAATGATCCGGCTTGGATACAAATTATCATACAAGGCCTTAGATTCCCGCAAAAACTCTGGGCTAAAAAGAATATGCCTCGTATTAAACCTCTCACGTACAGAAACCGTATAGCCAACCGGTATCGTACTTTTAATGACCATAAATGCATTTGGATTACAACGAAGAACCTGTTCTATCACAGCCTCGACTGCGGATGTATCAAAAAAATTTCGTTGACTATCATAATTTGTCGGAGCCGCTATCACTACAAAATCAGCATCTTTATAAGCCATTTCCGCATCTAGCGTAGCTTTCAAATTCAATTTATGATTAGCCAGATACTCTTCTATGTAATCATCTTGAATAGGTGATTTTTTATTATTGATCAAATCTACTTTCTCCGAAATAATATCCACGGCAACCACCTCATGACGCTGTGACAACAAAGTGGCGATTGATAAACCGACGTAGCCAGTACCAGCCACAGCTATTTTAAACTGTTTCATATCAAATAATTATTAAAAAGAAATATTATTTTTAAAACTACATTCACCATCACCTCTTCCAATCCACGTTATATGAAATAACCTTGGCAGGTACACCACCCACTAATGTATGGCAAGAGGAGATTTTTTTTGTAACAATAGACCCTTGTGATATTACACACCCATCAGCTATTTCAACACCTTTACCTAGGACACAAAAACTAGAAACCCAAACATTATCACCAATTAATATAGGACCAGAATTTTGTTTCAATACTCCATTTATATAAACAGAATGACCATCGGTTGTATTCATTGTAATATTCCAACCTAATAAATTATTATCTCCAAATTTAATTCTATTAGAGCTCCTAAAATAGCAATTTTTATTACAGTAAAAATTATCTCCAAATTCTATAACACTTAAATAATCTGCTCTAATAGAAGTTCCTTCTGCAATGATAGCAAAGCCATTGAATATAATACTAGCACCATCATCTACGTACAACGTTGTATCAAAACATTGAAGGGCTGGACTTCCAAAATCACCCAATATAATTTGATAACGGCCAAATACTTTATTAAATTTCAATTGCCCTCTACGAAGCTTTTCAACTTTTACATTCTTCCCCAATTTAATTGGAACTTTAACTGCTAACGACAAAGGCAAATACCTAAAACAAAAAAGAATGCTACGAATAAATGATTTCAAATCAATTAAAAATTCAAACATACGACTTTGACTTTAATTTATTCTTCAATTTATTAATTAAAGAGGCTCTTTCACTTTTGGATATCCCTCCTATCAAAATAACAAAAGAAGTTATCAATATAGATAAAATTGATTTACAAATAAACCCTATAAAATCATTATAAAACAAAGTTGACACATAATATGACAGGAGAAAACACAATATATAAACAAGCAAACACCGAAAAACTATATTCACAAAATAATACCGACAACTAAATTCACACATCATCCTTTTCAGAAGATAAAACCGTAAAAAAACCGCAAAAAAATTACTAATCAAAGTTGGTAACATAACATAATAAGGAGGTGCACCTAATTTTAGTATAAAATAGGCAACAGGCAATTCAGACAATAAAAGCGTACAAATCAATATTTGAAACCACTTAATATTCCCAGTTGCCTGAATGGCAATTGTCACACTCTGAGACATTGCATACAACAGAGCAGACAGCAAAACAAGACATAAAAACAAAGAAGTGTATTCAGGAACATCAGAAAGCCACAACTTCAACACATAATCAACATTTATCAACAAAGGTATTGTCATTAAAGATAATAAATAAAAGGCTATTCTTGCACCCAAATACACAAGATTCCGACTCTCCATATAATTTCCAGCAGCATATTGTTTTGTTATTTGAGGATTTACAGCCAAAATAAAATTTTTTGAAAAGCTATTAACCAATGTTCCTACCTGCATAGCTATTCCACGTGCAGCATTCATTGTTGTACCAAAAAAAAGATTCAGAATAACATTTAAACCTTGATCTCTAAACGTAAAACCAATATTAGCAACAGCACTCCACACAGCATAAGAGAACATCCTATGAAATACTTTTTTATCAAAAACAAATCTATACAGACATTCTTCAAACTTATGCCTACAATACATTATATACACAAACCGAAGACAGATTTGCAGACAAAGGATCAGGCTTGAATACAAAATTAACTTATCAGCATCAACAATTAACAGAACATACGCTATAAATAATTTTATTAACACTTCAATCAATGTAACATAGGCATAAACTCGAAAATGTTCATGAGCGATTATACAACTATTATAAGGAACACTTACTATTGATATAATAAATGTCAGTATTGAGCACTGATATACCCAATTAGCCGCATACATCCTAGAATCAGGAATATTTAAATATGTATTTACAAACCAAAGCCCTAAAGATTCTGCAAATAAAAAAATAACCAACGCAATAACATTATGTATCACTATCGATGTACAAAATACTCTTTTCAGACTAGACACGTCACCCAGTCCTAATTCATAGGACATAAACCGCTGTGAAGCCGCAAGCATACCAACATTAAAGAATGAAAGCATAACAACAATCCCCCCAACAAGATTATATAATCCATAATCTGAAAAACCTAGCGCATTAATGACTATACGACTTGTATACAAGCCAATAGCCATACTAAAAAACATTCTAATATATAGAAATAAAGTATTTTTTGCAATCAATCCATCATTTTGCATAATATTGCAATGAGTTACTTTCTTCGAATAACAAATAAAATCCAGCACAGTCCAATGCCAAATTTTATTTATTATTCAAAGTATATTTATTACCAATAGACTTAAACACAAACAAAAGCCAAACTATAGACAAAGCCCTAGTTGAAAGTCCTGTATATATTCGAGCAACAGAAAACACTATAAATTGTATCAATATCAAATAAAGAACAAGACTTCTTATATCACCTGTACTTTTCAAATATTTATAAGACTTCATACATAAATATCCAAAAGCAAAAGCCCCTATAATAATCCCTAAATACCCAAAATCAATATAAAAATAATAGAATAATGTTACATACGCATTCATTGTAATATCAGGAGACAAAGGCATAAAAGTCTCCAATGAATTTTTAACATATTGAGCATCCATAAAAGCATCAGGATAGGGAAGCAGATGCAAATAATTAAGAACAAAAAATACAGGATATAAAAAGCCATACAATGACATAGCACCATAAGTCCTTATAGACGAAGTCACTTCATTCAAATGAAGAGTTAACAATGGCATGCATCCAGTTATATACGCATACATATTTGTAAGAATATCAGCTTCCACATTTCGCATCAAGGTAATCCTATATATTATAACACAAAGAAAGATAATAATAAAAATGCCATATTTCATCATTCGTTTTACTTTCTTTGGCAAACTATACTTTTTCCTATACAACAAAACAATAAACAATATATACAAAACTGAGAAAGCCCATACTGCTCTTGAGACAGTAGATATAGACTAACATGTCATTGCAATTAGAGAAAGAAGTATAAACTTCTTATTTCTAGCACCAACTAAAAGTTCTGCAAATAGAGTAGGAACAATCAAATACATTAATGGAGCAATTATACAATCATGAAGAAACACCGATACGTTTCCACCTTTTAAAGTGCCTATACCTCCTTCTCCTGAAGTAGACATCAATCGAATCTCCCACCAAGAAAAACCGCCCGACAATAACTTAATAATAAATAATATTCGAAATAAACTGAACACAATTATAACTATCGATGCTATATTCATTCGAGTATAGTTGATTTCATAGACTCTGCCTATTCTTTTTTTACCAAGTCGCAAGTTATCCCCAAACAAAGAACCTATAAAAAAAGAAATAACTCCAATTAATACAAAAATATATGCTTTCGAACTAATATCTATAAGATTATACAATCGTAAGGAAGACAAATAAACAACCAATGCCCACTCAAACAAGAATACAGAAACAGGATTCCACAAATTCTTCTTTTTTCTCCAGAAAAACACACCTCCTATAACAGAAAAAACGACAATTATTATTGGCAGCAACATTCTAGCTTTATATTAAACAGTAAAACGCTTATCAATAGACTTATACAAAGTTAATATTTGCATTACAACTCTATTTATTGAATAATCTTCTATAGCACAAGCAAACCCTTGTTCTATCATCTGTTGTACATTATCTTTATGCAACATAACATATTCAATACGCTCTGCCAAACTTTCTGGACTACCTTCCTCATACAACAAACCATTATAACCATCATTGATAATCTCCATAGTTCCACCTGTATTAGCCCCAATGACAAGCATTTTAGCCAACATATTTTCTACAGTAACTCGTCCAAAAGCCTCTTTTTTCGAACATGTCAAGCCTATATCACATTGTCTTCGCAATTCTCTCAGATCGTCCAGATGCTCTAGGATACAAACCCTTTGTTCAAGTCCATGTTTCTTTACATACGACTTCACATATTCTAAATATTCCTTAGTTTCTCCCTGCCCAACTAAAGTTAGCAAAACATTATCAATACCACGCTGTATTAATAATTCCACAGCCTTAATAGCATCCATTTGACCCTTTTGGATGGAGATCCTCCCCGCTAAGAGAATTCGAGTTATCGGAGTTTCAAATCTCGGCATATCCTCAAGTTTATATTTTTCAACAGGAACTCCATTATATACAAGATCCATTTTGCGTCCTAAAAGAGGTTCAAATTTAGTCTGTACGTCTTTTGATATTGCAATAACAGAAGAAGCCCTTGAAACCAATCGGTATATAGACCTTTCACGAAACAACTTCTTTCCCAAATCTGCCTCCATGAATTGGCGAATATGCCAGACATACGGAATCTTCAATTTTTGTGCGATTTCGGCACCAATACCACTATCTAGTCCATTTATATGAATAATGTCAATATTTTCCGATTTAAGGACCTTTTCTATTTTTCTTTTATGTATAGAATTACAGATACTTTTCACAAAAAATTTCATTTGTGTCATTGGAGTCTTCCTATTCAAATCCATCCTCATGCCATATAAAGGAGCAACTATGAATTTGATCTTACCTTCCGCAATCTTATTTTCTAAGTTTCTCGTATTAGCTAGAACTACGGCAACTTCTATTCTTCGACGTAACATTTCATCAATGATATTATACATTGAAAGAGTTGCCCCATCACTATTAGTAATGCTATAATGCGCAAAAAAACAAATTTTCATAATGTACCCTTAATTTCTTTTAAAACATGTATACTCATCCAATATATCTATTACCTTCTCCTTCTTACCGGTAAAGGTATTGTATATTTTCGTACAATCTCTCACCAACAAATCCCGTTCACTAATGGCAACGCACTTATCATACAACACATTAATAGGATATATACTTAAATTTCCACTTCCAGATTCTACAATCTTTAATATAGAAAATGTCACTTTATAGAGTGACATATCTTCTTTATCAAAATAAAAATGCAACAATACCGAATACTCTGGTAAATTTTCCCTTACTAAATAGAGAGAACTAAGAGATATGCTGAAATTACCCAATGAATAAGCAATCAAACAACCTTTATCCTCCCATTTTTGAACGACATGTGGATGATTACCCACTATAACATCCGCCCCTGCACGAACTATTAAATTCACGATATGTTCTGTATATTTCCCCACCTCAACATTAAATAGACCGCCAGAATGCAAACAAACAAAAACATAGTCAGTTTCACTTTTCGCTTTCTCTATATCAGATTTAAGACGTTCTAAATACCTAGGATAGATATCACCATCTACCAAATCATCCGATTTAGGAGTATTTTTCAACATTCCAAGTTTCTTTTTGATTCGCATTCGTTGCTCTAACGTTGTCACTCTCCGTATGTAGCGAGAGAGTTTACTACGAATACCAGGTGTATTTAATGTCTTTTCAAATTTCATCCATTCATACTTCTGAGATTTCAGAAGATTAACATAAAAATCTTCTTCTTTAAAAACAATCCCATTTTCAGCAACATTTGTTCCATACGTATAAGCCATAAGGGCAATCTTCTTATCGGCTATCCTCAATAGTTCATACGGAGTTCTTTCTTCTTTGTTCCTATAAGTTCCAAAATGCTTTATTCCACATTTATCTAATA
>ENA-UESU01002056-UESU01002056.1-human-gut-metagenome-genome-assembly--contig:-NODE-2056-length-13393-cov-8.190222_pt1 | contig 13393 bp, 9 predicted proteins | sample MGYA00243007_ERZ508008 | MGnify/ENA primary metagenome ERZ508008 (study PRJEB26167, sample SAMN06115399) | human gut metagenome | host: Homo sapiens | place: China:Henan | collected 2016-06-23 | study...
ATCTTTGTTATGTTCTATGATAACCTAACACCTTATTATTATGTATATAACAAAGGAATTTTCTTCTATTGCAGAAATAAAGAATATACGCGAACAAAAGTCAAGGCTATCTGAAAGAGAGGCTGAATTAGTAAGTCCAATACTGACTAATCTTGAGTCTATTCCCTATATATACGAGTTGTTTAAAAATATAGTACGCACTATGAATATTCCGCCTCGTGAAAAAATAATTCAGAGAAAGGAATTTTTGTTTATCATACTTTTTTTGTTTGTCCCAAGTGTATTAGCGGGTGGGCGTATACCTAATGGGGTTAGGAAATCTCTTGAACATGTATTTCCAAAGGTAAAGCCTTGTACTATATCAAACAACATTGCTGATGTCTTTTTTTTGTATCAGCAATACAAATACTTCAGAAGCGACATTAATATTATTTATAAAGAAATGCTTAAACGATTGGAAGAGGGCGATACTCTAGATGAATTAAAGCGCCTTACATTCAAATAACAAACCTTTTTCAGATTGTTTGTTATCGGCAAGACATTTGCTTTTCTCATTTTACGCAATGGTCTATCTTTGAAAATATATAAAGAAGAATAATAGGATGAGACTTTCAATTAAGCAAGAAAATTTTTGTAATTATTACCTCGAAAGCGGCAATGCTTCCGATGCTTATCGTCGTGCTTATTCATGCAAAGGGAAATCAGATAATGCGATTTGGGTAGAGGCGTCCAGATTAGCTAATAACCCTAAGGTTGCCCTAAGGATAAGTGAGTTGAGTTCTGAAATGCGGCGCCGGTCAGATATTACAAAAGATGAAGCGGTAGGAATTTTGGCAGATATTGCAAGGGCGAATATTGTAGACGCCCTTGAAATCAAGTCTAATGAGATGTTTACTACCATAGTGGTAAAGGATGTATCCGCCTTGCCTATTGGCATTCAAAGAGCTATTCTTTCCGTAAAGAGTACAGATAAAGGTTATGAACTGAAATTGTATAATAAGATTGATGCAATAGAGAAATTGGCAAAATTGCTGGGTTGGGATGCAACTGAACAGAAAGATGTTGTAAAGGAAGATAAAAATGATTCTATAACAATTCAGATAATAGACAAAAGGGGGGACGTTGTAGATGCTGATACAAACGACTAAAATATATGCTACGGTTGATAGTGCGATAAAATCAGGATACAAGGTTGTATCTGCACAAGGAAGCTCAAGAAGCTCAAAAACGTATAATATATTGATATATCTTTTAGCATATATACTCCAACATCCTAAAACCTCTCTTTCTGTTGTGCGCAAGACGCTACCGTCGTTAAAGGGGTCTGTATTTCGGGATTTTAAGGAGATAATGCAAGACAAATTCCGAATGTGGGATAATCGCTGCATGAATAAATCTGATATGGTATACACGTTTCCTAATGGTTCGTTCTGTGAATTTTTCTCAACTGACGATGAGCAAAAGATACGAGGAAGAAAACGTAATATTCTGTATTGTAACGAAGGCAATGAAATATCTTTCCTCGAATGGCAACAACTGGTGATGCGTACTACTGATTTTTCAGTTATAGATTATAATCCATCTTTTTCAGATGAGCATTGGTTATGTGATTTGAATAAAGATTCGCGGACTTTTCATTTTATCTCTACTTATAAGGACAATCCTTTTTTGGAGCAAACTATTATAGACGAGATAGAGTCTCTCCAGCATAAGAATAAAGTGCTATGGACTGTGTATGGTTTGGGATTGCAAGCTATGGCAGAAGGACTTGTATTCCCGGATTTTGAAATAGTGGATGAATTTCCTACTTACGCTAAACATGTTGGGGCTGGATTGGATTTTGGATATAGCGCTGACCCTACAGCGGTGGTAAGATGTGGTATAGTAGACGATTGCATGTATCTTGATGAATTGTGTTATCAAACCCACATGTTAACAAGTGAAATAATAGATGTGTTGAAGCCTTTAGGATTATTTGTATATGCAGATAGTGCAGATCCGAGACTTATTCAAGAGATTTCTAATGCAGGTATTGTGATTTATCCAGCGGATAAGTACAAAGGTTCAGTCATGGGCGGTCTGTTTAAGATGATGGAATATAGGCTTTGCGTGACTAAGCGTTCTGTTAATCTCATTAAGGAACTGAAAAATTATGTATATGAACAAAACAAGGATGGCAAGTTTATAAACGCACCTATTGATGCTTATAACCATTTGATTGACGCTGCCCGTTACTGGACAATTGGCAAGATAATGGGAAAGATTTTACTTTCTAAGCAATATGATAAAGATGATTTAGGACTATACTAAAATTGATGATATGAATTTTATAGAAGCAATATTCAATGTTATCCGTAACAAGACCCTAAACGCTGTAGGGGTTGAACGAGATTTGATGAAACTTATTCAAAATAAAGATATTTCCCGTGTACAATCTGTTATGCAAAATCGTGATACGTACGTATCTGATGCCATAAAGGAATATACTCCAGAACTTCATGATGTAATGAAGCGTCCCGATAAGCCGAGAAAGAACAGACAGCCCTATAAAGTTGAAAAACTTCCCCGGCGCAGACAAGTGTACATAAATGAGGTGGAGTTGTTCTTTTTGTTGGGAAATCCTATATCATGGAAGCCTTCTTTGGACATGGAGGGTAAGGATGAAGCTTTTGATGCTTATATGCAGTTTTTAAAAGATACAAGGTTTAATACTACCATGCGGCAAGCTAAAAGATTGGCGGGGGCTGAAACCGAAAGTGCTAAAGTGTATCATATTTATAATGATGGTGGAAAGCCCGCCGTAAAGGTGCTCGTTATATCCAAATCAAAAGGATATACCCTGAGACCTTTGTTTGACCAATATGAAAACATGATAGCTTTTGGTTATGGTTACTTCTTGAAAGAGGGAGATAGGACAATAGAACATTTTGATATACAAACTCCAAATTTTATATTTCGATGTAAGCGGGCTAATATCGGATGGAATGTGACTCCAGTTGAAAACCCTACCGGGAAAATCAATGTGATTTATTATCGCCAAGATAAATCCTGGGCGGGCACTGAAAGAAGATGCGACCGGGAGGAAATGATTGATTCTAAAGCTGCTGATACAAATAATTATTTTGCAGACCCTAAGATAAAGGCTACTACAGATGTTATTAAATCTTTGGCTGATCCTGATACTGTAGGTCAGGTTATACAACTGACAAATAAAGATAATAGCCTGATTGATTATATGACTCCACCAGAATATTCTTCCATGAAAGAGAGCGAAAAGGCGGATTTGAATTCTTCGATTCTTTTCGATTCGTTTACTCCTGATTTTTCTTTTGAAAACATGAAAGGGCTTGGCACTTTATCCGGAGAGGCATTGAAACGGGCTATGATATTGGGCTTCATTAAGAGGGATAATTTAAAGGAAATATATGATATATTGGTTGATAGAGAAAAAAATCTTATTCTTGCCATTATGAAAAATGTTACCCATATCCAACTTAGAGAAAAATTAGAAAAATTGAATATAGAACATGAATTTTCTGAGCCGTTTAATGAGGATGTTCAAGGGAAGTGGGCAGCAGTAGGGAAGGCTTATCAGGATGGAATTATTTCACTTGAGCAAGCAGTTAATATGCTTGCGGTTGCAGATAATCGCCAGGAAGAAATACAACGAATATTAAATGAGCGTCAAGCTGTGAATAACCAGAAAGGGGAATAATATTCCCTTTTTTCGTATAATAACAAACCTTTTATCAATTGTTTGTTCTATATATTTGATTTTTTAGGCAAAAAGCAGGTATGGCGATACCTTTACAAGAAAATATCGGTTATGAATATAAAAGTAGATGCTTCCGGTTTAGATGAATTTATAGAAGAAATAGAGAACGAAGTCTCTACTGCTATGATTAATGCTGCTCATAGCGCTGTTGATACTCAAAAGACTTCTAATATAAGTAATAAAAAAACATATCAAAATCATACATGGAACTTGCGGAATGCTCCGGGAGCTGTCGTCTTTCGGAATGGGAAGATTGTCGATATGTATATACCGGCTGACGGTGCCCATGGAGAAGCTAAAGAGCAGACGGAAAGTATGTTGATTTACGGCAATCATCCCCAAGACGGTGTAGTATTTGCTGATGGGATGCATTATGCGAGCTTCGTAAGCGCAAAAGGTTTTGATGTTGACGATAGTGCACGAATTAAACTATCAGAAGAATTAAGTAAAGTGTTCATGAAAAAATAATTGGTTATGGCTGGGTTAAAATTTAGCGCAGATATTGAATTAGATAAGATTGTTAAGTTGCGCACAGAAATAAAGGGGCTTAAGGCTGATATGATGGCTTTGGCAGGTAAGCCAAATAGTGGAAATACCATGAAGAGTCTCGAAAGGCAGTTAGACAAGGCTACGAAAGAACTTGATAAGTACATGAAGAAGTACGCATTGATGAAGAAAGCCTATGAGGAAGTTTTGAAATCTGACAATACCGTTAAGGCAGTGCATGAAGAAACTCAGGCCTTACAATCCACAAATAAATGGATTGTCGCAAATACGCAAGCTGTAAAAGAAGCTGATGCTGAAATAAAAAAATTGAAGTCTGACTTTGCAGCTCTCAATGATACAGAAAAGGTGGGCGACAAAGGATATAACATATTGCGTCAAGTAGAACAACAAGTAGCCGTACGGAAGAGGGAAGAAGAAGCAGTTCGGGCAAATATAAAAGCCCAAAAAGAACAAATCATACAGAATAACTCAGAAGAAGGAAGTATAACTCAATTGCGTAAGCAGTTGTCACTTATGCTTAATCTCTATGATAATATGGGGAGAATAAAGCGTTCCGGCAATTCGGGCAAAGAACTTCTTGCTCAAATTAGAGTTATTCAAACTGAATTAAACGAGGCTGAACAAGCATCCGGTCGTTTTCAAAGAAATGTCGGCAACTATTCTTCTGCATTTAATGGACTTGGTATGTCAATCCAGCAGATAGCAAGAGAACTTCCTGCCGCAACGATGGGCGTCAATATGTTCTTCTTGGCAATCAGTAACAATCTTCCGATTTTCTTTGATGAAGTCCAAAAGGCAAGAAAAGAATACGCCGCATATATCGAAGAGCTAAAAAAAGGCAATACAGAAATCCAGAAAGTTACTCCCGTTTGGAAACAGATAATTTCCGGTGTGTTTTCATTGAATACCGCTTTGGTTGTAGGTATAACTTTGCTCACTGCTTATGGGAAAGAGATATTCAATTATCTTGATGGATTGATTAATACTAAAAAAGTTACAAATGATTTGTCCGATGCTACCAAAGTTTTTAATGAGATGGTAAATAAAGGTACAAAGGATGCACAGCAAGATATTACACGGCTTAATTTATTGTATAAAGCAGCCACAGATGTTGCAAGGGGACAAGATGAACGCAATAAAGCTGTTGCAGCGTTACAAAAGGCATATCCGGATTATTTCAAGAATTTAGATGCAGAGGCTATAAAAAATGGAACAGCGCAACAAAGTTATGAAAATTTAGCTGCTTCTATTTTAAGAGCTGCACAAGCAAGGGCAGTAGAAAACCGAATTGCAGAAAACAGGAATAAGGCTATTGACCTTGAAGAGCAAATAGATAAAGCATACGAAGGATATGAAGAAGCACAGAAAAAACTAAAGGAATTAATAGCAGAGCGGGATAAAATAGACCGAGAGGCAATGCCGGATTTATATTCTGCCGCTCAAATAAACATCGGTGCTCAATTAGGGAAAATACATAGTATGGAGAATGACGCGGCTAAATTGAGGACAGAATTGTATCAACTAAACAAGCAAAGTCAAGAACTTGCTAATAGTATTTCCGCTATTGATTTGACATTTAATAAAGGGGATGATAGTGACAAAGGCGCTGGTAGTAGAAATATCAACGCATTAACGTCCCAACAAGATAAGATATTAGGACTTGAAAGCAAGTACGCATTGGAGCGTAGGCGGAAAGCTGAGGATTTGGAGTATCAGATTGCGCAGGCTCGTATTAGCGCCATGGCTGATGGTTATCAAAAGGTCAAGGCACAGCGTGATTTGGATAACAAGAAAGAAATCCAAAACTTGCAACGGCAGAAAGAAGATGCTATTCGTGCGGAAATAGATGCTCAAAAAAAGGTTTTTGATGAGCTGGAGAAATTGAAAGCTAAACAGAACAAAGGATATAAAACAAAAACCTTTGACGCTTCCGCAGTAGATACTTCTAATATCAGCTCTGCTTTTGATTCTATCATCGGATATGTAAGTAGCAGGCAAAAGGACGATTTAATGCGAGAGCAGGAAAGCGCATGGAATGAATATCTCATAAAATATGGTGATTATCAAAAGAAAAAAGAAGCTATAACCAAAGAATATGCAGCAAAAATAGATAGTTCTCTAACGAAAGGAGAAAGAGAGTCTTTGAAAAAAGATCTTGAAGCTCAATTGAGAGAACTAGATTTTTCCGAATTTAAAAAATCAATTGATTTTGCTGATGTGTTTGGGGATTTAGATATGCAGACAACTGATGCTTTAAAATCTCTCCGTGATAAACTAAAAGATTACATTAATGCTGCTGCAAAGGATTTGCGACCAGAAGATTTAAAGGAACTACAAGATGCCTTGAAAAATATTGACTTTAAAATAGCTAAGCGTTCTCCTTTTAAAGAGCTTTATTCCGGTTTGTCTGAATACAATACAGCGCAAAATGCTGTTAAAAAAGCCCAAAACGAGTTGAACTTAGTTATGTCTGGAGGAGAAGTGATAACAGGAGTGTACCAAGATGAAACCGGTAAACTTGTAAAAAAATTACTTTCACAAGAAGAAGCAGAAAAAAAACTCTCTAAAGCTCAATCTGATAGGCAAGGTGTTCTAGCTAAATTAACAAAGGCTGCAAATGCAATAGGCTCTCAAGGTATGGAAATTGTCAATGCTGGAAACCAAATAGTGGACATGCTTGGGAATTTTGGTGTTGCAGTACCTGAAGCTGTAGCTGAAACATTGAACGGCATTGGGCAGACTATGAATGCTCTTGAAAGTATTGATTTAACCAAGCCGTTCTCCGCCATAACTGGAAGTGTTGGAGTCTTAACCGGAATTGGGAATACAATAGCTGGATTGTTAGGATTCGGTGGCGCTGACTACTCCGGCTATGAAAAGATGAAAGCTCAATATGAAAATCTCATATCTATTTGGGATGAGCTTATAACCAAGAAGATGGATTATATTGACATCGACTATGGAACGGAGGCGATAAAAGCGGCAGAAGAAGCCGAACAGCTTGTAAATATCCAGATAAGCAGGCAAAGGCAACTAATCAAGCAGCTTGCATCCAGCGGGGCAAGTGTCGGTTCCCACTCATTGGGATACCGTATAAATGACAGATTGTCCAAAGAGGACTATCAACGAATTTCAGGTTTAGTCGGGCAAAAGATTACAGCGGAATATCAGTTGTGGGATTTGTCTTCCGAACAGATAGAAAAGATACTTTCCGATGAAAAACTGGTTTCTGTACTTGATACCGTCAACAAGGATTTTGTTACTTATTTGCAGAATATTGTAGATTATGGAGAACAACTTACCGAGATTGCACAAAAAGAAAAAGAGGCTATTACTGGAATAGGCTTCGATGAGTTTAAAAGTGGTTATGCAGATTTACTTTCTGATTTGGATAGTACCAACGAGGATTTTGCCGATAATTTCGAGCAACATCTTCAAAAAGCCATATTTCAGTCTCTTCTTGCAAATAAATATAAAGAACAAATTCAAAGACTATATGATTCATGGGCTGAGTATGGAAAAGATGGGATAACTTCTGACGAGGCACAAGCACTTCGTAATATGCAACAGAATCTTACAAATAGCCTGCTTGCGGAACGTGATAAACTGATGCAAGATTTTGGCTGGCAATCAGATTCCACCCGTGAAGCTTCACAGAAGGGAATTGCTACGGCTTCGCAAGATTCGGTAGACGAGAACAACGGTCGGTTGGCTGTTATGCAAGGGCATACATACTCCATCAACGAAAATGCCAACCGTATGGCTAATGGCATTGACAGCCTTTTGAACTATGCCTCTTCCGGTATTTCATTAACTACGGATATAGAAAGAACGGCTAAAGCAATTGAAAGCCAAAGCAGGGATGCTCTTAACCACTTGGCAAACATTGATAACTATACGTCTAATCTTGTAGAAATGAGGGAATACATGTATGCCGTGAAAAACGGTATTGACACATTAAACACTAAAGGGTTAACACTTAAACGATGAAAGGACAACTTTATATAGACAATAAGAACATCTTTACTGAATTGGGTGTCGCCACTATGCAGGGTAATTACGGTGAATTGGTAGCGTTTTCACCCTCTAAAACCCCGGACAGCAACGATTGGCCGGAAGAGGATGGAAAAGAGTTCGACCTTTCGGAAATGCATCTTGACACGAAAGACGTCACGCTTGAATTCGGCTTCTTTTCGGAGTGGGGGTATAATGACTTCGTAGTCCTGTTGTCTGATATGGGCTACCATGATTTCAACTTTCCGCAGTTGGGACGTACATTTAGATTGAGGTTATCCTCGCAGAACAGTTTTGAGATGTATAGTAACACCGAACGTTCCAAGTTTACTTTTGTTAATGACTTTCCGCGTCCGTATGGTTATGTTTATCAAGAACCAGTGAATAGCATTCCGCTACCGAAAGGCTACGAGCTAGATAATATGGACTTGTCCGCTTATGGTGTGCTCGTTCTCAAAGGCAGTAATGCGGAGATATTCAAAACCCCGGTTGTGAAGAAGAACTTCTTGCGGAACTTCAAGTCTCGGGATGGCGCTGTCTACGACGGTGAATACGTGAAGTTCCAGACGAAAGATGTGAACCTTAAATGTTTAATGCGTGCACCGGACTTCGATACGTTTTGGCGGAACCGTGACGCTCTTTTGTATGACCTCACTAGGCTATCCACCAAGACCGATGCCGAAGGATACGAGTATAAAGACGCGGAGCGCATGTTTTATGTTGACGAATGGAATGAAAACTATCCATGTTATTACAAAAGCTGCAAAACTGACAGCTTTAATCCTATTGATGGTATATGGTGGGCGTTTACTCTAACTCTTGTATTTACCAGCTTTCGACTTGGAAATACCGAATATTTGCTTGCTTCGGAAGCAGGGGAGCTTATAGTAACCGAAGATGAAAAATATTTTATTGATTTAGGAGATTAGAATATGATTACTTTACATAACGGCAATGAAACAATCGAGCTTCTGACGGATGATAATAGTTATTCCTATGAAGCTGTAATGGGCGAAGATGCACTTACACTGTATTTCTCTTATCCGGGCTATCTGAATGTCCCTGTAGGTTCATGGTGTGAGTTCTACGGCAAGCGTTATTCCTTGAAGAAAGACAGCAATTTCAAGAAGAACGGAGAAAGGAACTACGACTATACGCTTATCCTTGAAACCTCGAAAGCCGATACGGAACTTTGGAAGATACGCAATACGGTAGACAACCGTATCAAGTTCCCTTATACCGCCAAACCTAAAGAACACCTCAAACTAATTGTCGATAATCTGAACAGGCGTTCTTCGGGCTGGGTAATCGGTGACTGTATAGATGGTACGGAAAAGCTGATTAACTACAACCATACCTATTGCTTGGACGGTTTAAGCCAACTGGCAGAAATTTATGAAACAGAATATCAGATTACGGAAGCTGTTATAGAGGGTGTGCATACAAAGACTGTACACCTAAAGAAAGTCGAATACAACAAGGATAATCCCCTTACTCTTTCTTATGGTAAAGGACATGGCTTTAAAACTGGTGTAGGACGGGAAAGCGGTGACATTCCGCCTGAAATTATCCTTGTAGAAACGACTGATAGAAACATAGATTATTCAAAATACGGTGCGAAAGAATTGCTGATGCCCAAATCACAGACCATTCGTTATGACGGTACGCACTTCGATGGAGAGGACGGTTTCAACGCTGCTATCTCCCGAACTTATAAGACTGACGAATACGGTACGGCCGTTATGCGTGCCGACCATGAGCTAACCACTGCCAAAGAGGATAGCCTGGATTGCACAGAGATTTACCCGTCACGCGTGGGAAAGGTTAGTGAGGTTAGAACAGTAGATACGAAGAAGCATTTCTATGATTTTTACGATAATGATATTCCCGATAACCTCAATTTTAAGGATTGTCTTATCGAGGGTGAGAAGATGACTGTTATCTTTCAGTCCGGCATGCTTTCCGGTAAAGAATTTGAAGTGAGGTACACCCATGTAGGGCGTAAATTCGAGATAATCCCGCAGGAGATAGACGGTATCACCATGCCGGACGGTGGCGTATGGATGCCGGAAGTTGGCGACAAATACGCAGTGTTCGGTATCCAGTTGCCCGAAGCCTATATCAGTGACAATGCTACAAGAACGGGCGCATCATGGGATGTGTTCCGGGAAGCCGTCAAGTATCTCTACGAACATGAAAACAAGATGTTCACTTTTACTGGTACATTGGATGGCATTTGGGCAAAGAAACGTTGGTTACAGGTTGGCGGTAAAATCGTATTGGGTGGTTTCGTGAACTTTACGGACAATCAGTTCCATCCCGAAGGCTCTCTTATCCGTATGGTAGGTATCAAACGGTTTGTAAATAACCCGTACAGCCCCGAAATAGAACTGTCCAACACTCCGGTAGGTACATCCGTTGCCAGTGAACTTAATAAGATAGAAACGAACGAGGTGCAGGTTGAGGAGAACCACAAGAAGGCACTTCAATTCACCAAGCGTTACTATCGTGATGCAAAGGAGACAATGGAAATGATTGCCGACAGCCTGCTAAACTTTTCCGGTGCAATCAACCCGATAACGGTTGCCACGATGCAGATGCTCGTTGGTGATGAAAGCCTCCAGTTCCGTTTCGTGAACTCCAAGACCGACCCGGTGGTAGTCAACCATGATATTAGTTATAATCCGAGTACAAAGGTTCTGAACGTTCCGGCAGGTATCATCCAGCACATGACATTAGGGATTAAGACCTTATCCAATGCTCATGCAGCCGGTGATTACAAGTATTGGGATATGGCGGAATACAATTCCCCCTCACTTGTCAATCCGGAAAAGAAATTCTATTTATATGCCAAGTGTAGTAAGGATAACCAATCAGGGATATTCCTTTTGAGTGAAACTGCTATTGCGTTGGAACAGATAGACGGATATTATCATCTGCTTGTCGGTATCCTTAACAGTGAGAATAACGAGGAGAGAAGCTTTGCCACTTTGTACGGATTTACGGAGATATTGCCCGGACGAATAACTACGGATAAGATAGTTTCTTCTGATGGTAAGACTTATTTTGATTTGGTAACGAATGAGATAGCCGGACGTATCAGGTTTTTGAATGGTCTTATTTCCGGTTTGGTCGGTATCGGTAATGACGATGGTATTAATGCCGGTATGTCCGGTGAGGGAAATTCCGGTTCTGATGTACGTATATGGGCTGGAGCCAATGAAACAAATAGGGGAAAAGCTCCTTTCAGGGTACTTCATGACGGTAAATTAATAGGTACTGATGTGGATTTATCAGGTATTATCCATCTCAATGCCGAATATCTTAAAATATCTAATGGTATTGATATTGATAGCGGAAGCCTTATTACAAAAAGCGCTCATTTAGTGTTGCCGGAAATTGAAGGTGATTATTCACGTGTAATTCGTTGGGTGGTACCCTTGTTTACAAGGGTTATTATACAAATACGGCTAGAAACAGCTAATTCCAGCGTGCTTATAGCTCCTAACGGTGATGCGTTGAATCCGGTTTCATCGCTTTCAATTAATGTAGGAATGGATTCCGGGGAAATAGTTGGCTTTAAAAAGAATGGTTATACTTATTGGAGTGTATTCAAACATATGCATGAGGAGTTGTAAACCTGCAAATAACAAACCTTTTACCAATTGTTCGTTATCTGCGATGTAAAAAAATGGCAAGTCTGTTTCTCTGAACTAATTTTGTGAAAAACAGAGAAATGGGTATGTTATTTAGAAAATTATCAATGTGGTTGCATAAACTGTGTGAAGATGCACGGAGCTTTGATAATAGACTTTTAAGAATAGTAGCATAGAATACACAAGCCTTTGAGCTAACGTACCCATACGTTGTGCTCAAGGCTTTTTTATTGATATAACATTATGCCGTTAATAAAGAAGAAAATATCAGAGTTGCCTCTTGCCGATAGCCTAAAGGGATTATATACCATTGGTTACAAAATCATAGATGGTATCAAGACCAGTGTAAAGGTTAGCTTGGAAGATATTCAGACCGCTTATCAGGATGTCGTTAATGCAATTAAAAAATCCGAGGAAGCGACCAGTAACGCAAATAATGCTGCTGTAACCGCCGAAGAAAAAGCCACCGCCGCTAATACAGCCGCCCTAAATGCCGAAAAGGTTGCCAACAATCCGACATACATCGGCAAAGACCACTATGTCTATGTGTATAACAAGGATACGGAAAGCTTCGACAGGACGGATATTTATTGCAAGGGTGAACCGGGAAGCTCTTTCCGTGTAGCCGGCGAATACGCCACCCTTGAAGCCTTGAAATCTGCCGTTCCCGATGGTTCGGCAGTTGACGGGTTCATGGCTGTAGGTACGGAAGCCCCTTATGATTACTACGCATGGGTGAACGGTGAATGGGTAAGCCAGGGGAAGATAGGCGGTATAGATGAAGCGCCAACTGATGGCAAGGCATACGGTCGTAAGAATGGGGATTGGGCGGAAGTTCCTGCAAAATCTGACGTTCTTACCAAGACCAACAGTGAAAGTTTCACCCCAACCTCGGACTATCAGCCTGCAACGAAGAAGTATGTGGATGATAAACACATTTTGCTTACGATTACAAATGAAGCTCACCAACAGTTAATTTCAAATCAAGAAGTTAAAGCAGGAGAAGCCGAATCAAAAATAAATCTTGTATTTGGAAGCATTGATAATTTTAAAAATATTATACAGAGATTATTAAGTGATAATATTTTATTCCTAAAAATTACAGAAAAAGAATTCTTTAAAGTAAGTACGAGTCACACATATTGCAATCCCGATAATGGAGCTTATGAACTTTCGTTTATTTATACTTATACTTCTATTGCCGATGCAAATAATATTAGCTTAGTTACAAAAAGAATTTTTATTGCATTGAATTCAAATGCTACAAATTTTTTCGTAGTAAAAGATATACTCGTTTCCGACAATCTCACCACCCTCACCAAGAAAACCGCTGCCGAGTACGATGCTATTGGTTCTAAGGATGTCAATACAGCATATTGTGTAACCGATTAAAACAACAATTATGAGTAACGAAAACAGTAATCTTAGAGTTGGCTCGGCT
>ENA-UESU01002085-UESU01002085.1-human-gut-metagenome-genome-assembly--contig:-NODE-2085-length-13285-cov-64.578892_pt1 | contig 13285 bp, 9 predicted proteins | sample MGYA00243007_ERZ508008 | MGnify/ENA primary metagenome ERZ508008 (study PRJEB26167, sample SAMN06115399) | human gut metagenome | host: Homo sapiens | place: China:Henan | collected 2016-06-23...
AAGGGCTTGATAAGATGAGCGGCCATCCTTCGGTGAAAGGGATGAAACAGATTAGTGAACAGGTGAAGGCGTATATGGCTGCGCACGGAAAGTGACATGATCGTTTTTAAAGCCTGTTTAAATTTTTGTTTTCATTTCAGAATGACAATGCTGATGCAAATTTAAACAGGCTAAAAGGAATATAATTCTTTTGATAAACTTAGTCAATGGTTTTATGAATCCTGGCTTTTGATGGGCGACTGATAACAAGTATCTTTGTGGCTTGATGAATGTCGCATCCAGACATTAGACCTCATCATTCACTATCCAACGTCCCGATTTATTGCTTCCTTCGCGTCTTATGTAACCGGCATCACGCAGTTCCTTGATTTTCTTTTCAATCGAGCGACGGGTGACGGAGAGTGCAGCTGCGATTTCATCAAGGGTGACAGCCGGATTACGCTGGATTTGTTCAATGATTTGTTCCGAACTTATCCCGAACTTATCCCGAATTTTATCCCGAACTTCCATCACATTGTGCTGAGATATAAGACTGCCTTGATGTCTCTTGAGGGTGTTTAAAATCTCTTGAAGCATAAATTCAATGAAAGGTCCTGAATCAGCTGTTGCAGTGCTGTGCTGTATTGCATTATAATAAGCTTCTTGATTGGCATAGACCATATTTTCTACGGGCAGATATTCAAAAAGCGGATGCAGTCTGCCTAAAATTAGTGATTGCCAAAGACGGCCCATACGCCCATTACCATCACTGAATGGATGAATAAATTCAAATTCATAATGGAACACACAACTGCGAATGAGTAAATGGTCTTTGGCCTGTTTGAGCCACTCAAATAAATCATCTATCAAAAAAGGAACGCGATCGGCAGGGGGAGCCATGTGTACCAATCTTTCTTCTGAGAAAACACCGACTCCACCACGGCGGAATTTGCCGGCATCGTCGGTCAGTGCCATCATCATTGTACCGTGTGCCTTTAACAAGTCATTTACATCAAACGGATTTAATTTTTCGTAAAGCTCATAGGTCTTTATAGCGTTTTTAACCTCTTGAATCTGTCGCAAAGGTGCCATAACCGTTTTACCATCAATAATGTCTTTCACTTCGTCTTCCGACAGCATATTCCCTTCAATGGCCAATGAACTATGGATTGTTCTTACTCGATTGGCTTTTCGCAATCTCAGCCCATCGCTTTGCTCTAAACGAATGGCGTATCGCTCAATCTGTGCAGATATTTCTGCAATCAAGTTGATAGCGTTGGTTGATATGGTAAATGGTGGTATATACATGGTATAAACAATTATTTATCGTTGTACTTATCTGTCACTTTATGTAAGATAAGCTTAGGCTAAAGTACAAAAAAGAAACGAATAAGTGGATGCAAACTGGGCAAAAGTGCGATTCGAATTTCTGTATTCTAAATATAGTTGCAAGGAACGGATTTAATTAATATTGATAAATTATCAGACATATTCCCATAACTTCCAGTTGATTTTAGTGTTAGATATAAAAAAAATCGGAAATTATGGGAAAGGGGGATTAAACTTACAATTATTCTTCCTTATATTCAAACCATTGGTATGATGCTTTATTTATCGATTGTCAAACGGATTTCATTCTTTCCTTTCAGTAATGAATAATAGCCTTTAGCTGTACGATACAGAACCAAGCCCGCCCATTCGTTCGCCTGACAGGTAGAGAAAGTCATTGTCGTGATGGCAGAAAAATTATGAGAATGTACACGGTGCAGAAGCATGGAGGGACATACCAGACTGTCCGCCATCTCAGGTCGGAGAGACAAAAACAAGTTGCCATCGGCAAAATGATGGAAAGGTTGTTCAGGGATACGCATTGTAGCCCATTCCGGTGATAAAGCAGAACTTTCAAAATCATTCTGTTTATCTGTCTTCGACACCGGCGTCCATGGTAAAAGTGGACGTTTCAATCGGTTTCCGATAACACCAATGCCGGGATTGAAAATAGGTTCACCGCTTTGAAAACTCACCTCACAAAGAAAGGTTTCGCGTCCTAAAGGCACCAGTCCTCCTTCCACAATTCGTTTACCGAGAAACACAGCATACCAATCTCCGGTCGGTGTCTGTACCAGATCGGCATGTCCGAGAGACTGCACAGGGTAGTCCTTGCCAAGATGGCGGTGTGTCAATACGGGATTGATGGTACAAGGTACATACGGTCCCCAGAGGGATTTAGCAGTGAGGGCGGTAACAGCATGGTTATAATCCGATCCTCCTTCAGCCATCAACAATAGATAGTGGTTCCCTATTTTTTTCTGTACAAAATATGGAATATCCACATCTTTTGTGCTCAAGGGGAGGGCGGCAAAAGATGAGCCTTTGAGGAAGGTGCTTAGAAGCGAACTCTCAAAAGAAAGGGCCACTCGACTTGAAGGAAGCTTCGGCACTCAAAAGCAACATTACTCGCTCGCAAGGATAAAGGCAAGGAAGAGGAAGACGGAAATCCTGTGGATTTTCTTCGGAATACATACGGCAAATGCCATACTGATGATTGACAAGATTAGGAATAGAACGGGGAAAGCTGCATGATATGAGTTTATTGAAAGAATCAGAAGAGGTCAGCAGACTTCTTCCGGAACTTCATGTCTTGCCCAATAAGAGTATATGAGAATAGACAGAAAAATGACAATAAAAATGGCATATGAAGTGATTATACTCTATCATCTTCATATGCCATGGTATTTTTTATAGGATTTACTGAATGTCCCTAAAAAACAATCGTCAAATTGCTTTCAGTTATAATCCAATCTCGATGGTTAGAGCAGGTAAACCGGAAAGTTTTTTCATTGTGATTTCATTAAAGTTTCTTTTTTAGCCTTTAAAAATGAAGAGAGCTTATTAATTTCGCTTCTATACTTTCGTTCGTTGACCCTGTTCTTATTTTCTTCTGGATCTATGTGATGGTCGAACAACATTCGAGAATGAATCTTTTCTTTTTGTTTCCATTCCGCATAGTTGTATCTATTGCTAACAGCATTGTCCCCTCCTTCCCATTGGATATATACTTGGTCTTTTATTTTTGCTTTTAAATTTGTTAAAATAGGAACAAAACTAGTGCCATCTAATTGATTCTTTGGTATGGGCAAATGACAAAGTTCACATAGTGTCGGATATAAATCTACGAATTCTACCATGGACTTAGTCTTTCCTTTTTTCAATCCGGGAACACGTACAATTAAAGGAACGTGAGTAGAACGATCCATTAAATTATGCTTACCGAGAAAGTTATGTTCCCCTAGATGCCAGCCATGGTCTCCCAGTAATACAACGATGGTATTATTTGCTAAACCTAACTCATCCAGAGCGTCCAGTACTTTCCCTATTTGCGCATCAACATAACTCAGACAAGCATAATATCCATGTTTGGCTTCTTTCTGAAAAGAAATATCATCTGCTGTGGTGGTACGTGCGTAAGCGTAGATTTCTGTAGAGTTTTTAACCTCATTCGGTAGATCTTTAGGACGAAAACGATTGTTAGCAACTGGAATTTTCTCTCGGTCATATAAATCCCAATATTTTTTAGGGGCATTAAAAGGTAAATGTGGCTTCCAAAATCCACATGCCATAAAGAAAGGTTTTCCTTGTTCTTTTAAACGTTTTAAGTCTGCAATGGCTTTTAATGCCAGTTTTCCGTCATCATAAGCGGTGTCAGGTACTTCAGCCCACTCACAGAAAGGTCCACGCATTGTTTTGGGATTGATAGTTCGTGCGGAGGCTTCATTCATCCATAATTCCCATTTATTGTATTCTGCCCAATATACATCATATCCGTCGGGATGTTTACGGTAAGGGGGTTCACTCCATGAATTAGCATGATCTGAAAGATGGTGGAAAACCTTGCCGTTTGAGATTGTGTAATAGCCATGTGATGTAAACCATCTTGATATCGGAATTGCGGTCGGGCAATCTTTGCTGGCATAAGCGGAATAGTTGACAAAACGATCTGGATAGTGTGGATACACTCCTGTTAATAAGCTGGCGCGTGAAGCTCCACTTACTGGGATATTGCAGTAAGCGTTCTGAAATAATAACCCGCTGGCGGCAAAACGGTCAATATTGGGGGTCTTTACTTCTTTTACCCCATAGCATCCTAACTCAGGGCGCATATCGTCTGCCATCAAGAATAGAACGTTCATTTTCTCTGTCTGTGAAAATACAGACAGAGAAGAGAAGGCAAGCATTGAAATGCTTGAAAACAAAGTGTATTTTAACTGCATAATTTTATTTATTGTTTTCCCATCCAGGATTTTGTTCGAGAGCAGGATTGAGTGCCAATTGATTTAGAGGAATTGGATTTAGATAGTAATGTTCCAACCACCCTATGGGTTTCTCGAAATAATATACATATCCTTCATTGTTGGATGGACCATTCATAACTTTTACATTAAATTCACTTGCATCTTTTAAATAGACTCCAGTAGGTTGTTTGTTTACATAATGTCCTTTTTTCCATCGGCGTAAATCGTCCAGACGAGTTCCTTCACCCATTAATTCAACGCGGCGTTCACGGCGGATTTCCCATAGTAAAGGATTTACATCTTGATCTCTTTCAGGATCAAAATCTGTGGTAATATCTGTCAAGACCATGTCGGCCACGTGAGCACGTTTCCTCAGTTTGTTAATAGTTTTATCTGCTATAGATTGATCGAATAGCCCTAGTTCATACATTGCTTCGGCATAATTCAACAGTATCTCGCCGAGTCTGAATAGGGGAGCGTCTGTAGTACAAACTCCATTGGCAGTGCTGGCATCGGTATGGGTATTATAGTATTTCCATACCCAGAAACCCATTTGGCTGGCATTCCATCCCTGTCCCCAATTGACATTTTTAAAATGGGGTTGCCCTTTGGTTATAAAACCTTTGAAATTAGATGTCGGCAACCGGTGATAAGTTTCTTTAGAAATTGTTGCCATCAAGTCAATATACTCGCGTTCAGAGGGATTATCTGTGAACTTCCATTGAGTAGTAGAGGCACTTGCTAGACTTACCATATAGGGAGGACATACTGTGTGATATAGACGATAATCCCTGTTGCGGAACTGTGCATACACATCTTTGTCACCTCCGTATGTGGTACTGTTTTTGATAGGATGTCCGTCACTGCACAAATAACTGTCCACGGCATCTTTGGTTGCTTCTATTTGTGACTCGCCGGTTCTTACCATACGTGTGAGTCCATGGCATAGCTGGCTGGTAGCATACTCTTTGTATAGAATAATTCCATTGATGCCAGCTAAAGACTCTGAGTTGAAAAGTTCTTCATAGTTGGGGTGTAGGGTAGTATATTTATTCATGACTTCCTTGGAAGCCCGTGTACATTCTTCTAAATAGGTTGTGGCATTTGGTAGGGCATGATATTTTCTCCATGTACCTTCAAACAAACAAAAACGGGAGATTAATGATTGTACTACAGCTCGATTGATTGTATTATTGCCATCTCCGTCTACTTTGATATGTTCTTCTGCGTATTTCAAGTTATTCAGAATATTTTGGGCCACAACATCCCGTGGGTCTCTAGGGAGATATAGTTCCTCGCTGTCTTCTGATAAGGTATGTTCTACCCATGGTAAGTCTCCATATAGAGACAACATTTTAAAATATTTATAAGCGCGAAAAAAATATCCAACACTTCTCCAGTGTGCTTTTTCTGCATCATTCATGGATGATTGGTCTATATTGTCCAACATTAAATTTACCCGGCGGATGTATTCATAATCCCATGAATCAGAGGATGCAGGTACCTTAGCTTTTTGATACGCCCATTGGCTTTCATTGCCTGAGACATGCTTGATCATATTGTCAGCTTCATAATCTCCTTTAAAGATTTCATCAGTTTGTCCTGTTTTATATGCATAGCCGAAAAAGACGTTATACAGTCCCCAAGAGTAAGTCTTGAAGTTTTCATATGATCGGAAAGAGGTTAATTCCGTTTGTTGATCTTTAGGATATACCTCCATAAAATCATTATTTAAACAAGAGTTCATCAACAGGAAGAGTCCTGCTGCTACTATATATTTTTTCATAATGTCAGCTTTTATTATAAACTTAAATTAATACCAAATGAGAATTGACGCATATAAGGATAAGTAAATCCACGTTGTCCCAAATTGTCTGTTACTACACGTTCAGCATCTATCCCTTTGGGCAGATGATCAAATGTAAAGAGGTTCTCTCCACTGAAAAATACTGATAAGTTAGTAATACCCAGCGGCTTGATCAGTTTTATGGGGAAGGTATATGATAAACTGATATTGCGTATGCTCAAATATGCTCCATTTTGCAAAAAACGGGTTTGTGGTTTTTGATTGGCTTTAGTGTTTCCTTCTGCCTTTTCATATAAACGTGGGAAATAACTGTTTGTATGTTCTGGAGTCCAGTAATTCAATTGAGAGTCAAACAAAGTTGAGTAAGCATCGTAATGTGGATAGAATAGTTCGTTCATGAGCCAAAGATCCCGTTTGCCGACTCCTTGTAAAATAAATGACAGTGAAATACCTTTCCATGTTGTACCACCACGAATTCCGTATTGATATCTGCGAGTATCATTACCGATAATACGAGTGTCGCCTGGTTCGTTTGATGTGTTTTTACCATTGTTTATGATACCATTCCCATCAAAATCCACATAAAGTATATCTCCCGGATTAGGATTATAACCTTCCACTTTGGGAATATTGTTTTTTAACTTTCCTTGACTGTCAAAATCTTCGGTAGTATATAAGCGGTCTGTAGTATACCCCCATATTTCACCTAATTCCATTCCTTTCCGGTAAATCAGATTGTCATCCGAATCTTTTCCTAGTAAGCCTACCTCATTGTCGTATTTTGTGATTTTCGTACGCGAGTCATATAGGTTAAAACCTAAATAATATTGCACATTGCCGATACGGTCATTCCAATCCAAGGATATTTCCCAACCTTTGGCGCGTAAGTCGGCAGAGTTTTGTAATGGGGCTTTGGCACCCAATACTCCTGGAAGTTCCATACCTGGAGCCAACATTCCTTTTGTATCCCGTTGGTACCAATCAAATACAACATTTAGGCGGTTATTAAACAGTCCTAGGTCAAATCCGAAATCCAAGGTACTAACTTTTTCCCAAGTGAAACTATTGCTGACTAGGGCTGGAGGAGCCAATGTTGTAGTAGCTTGTCCGTTTACAACCCAATTAGCCAATGGAGAATCCATGCCAGGAATAAAAGCATAAGGTTCTATACTTTGATTACCGATATTACCATAAGAACCTCTCAATTTTAAGTTAGAAAGAAAAACTTTACTCCATTCCATAAATTGCTCTTCACTGACACGCCAGCCTACGGAAACAGAAGGAAAGAAGCCGAAACGATTTTCTTTAGGGAATTTCGAAGAACCATCATAACGCCCGTTTGTTTCGAGTAAATATTTACCGGCATAAGAGTAATTTATCCTATAGAATAATCCTCTGACATGGTATTCTTCAAATTCATCACTGTTTTTATAATCTCCTGTAGCTTGTGATAATGAGGGTAAATCTTCGTTAATCATATCTGTGCGTGACGCTTTCATCATCTTATAGGAATTGCTTTCCTGATTGAAACCAGCCATAATTCCAATGTCATGTTTGCCTAATGTTTTGTTGTAATTGGCATATACATTAAAAGCATTATAATTGGTTGCCCGATTTTCTATTTCATATTTCGAATTTGAAACAGACTGTTCTTTGCGGAAGTTAGCTCCGTGAGCATAAGCAAATTTCTTATCGAAAGTTGTGATTTCTCTAGTCTTTCTATTAAATGTATATTCACCGATTATTTTCAGATCTTTGAACGGAGTAATAGTCAGCTTGCCAAAGATGCGTAAATCGTTTCTGTCATTTTCTTTAGGTGCTGACAGATTGATGAAATTATGAGGAGTATTGATAGGCAAGATTTCACCATCCAGTTCCATATTGCCTAATGGAAAATAAGATGGAAAGGCTACTGCTGCTCCCCAAATACCATAAGAAGCTGAAGTATAGGGAAGTTCTGAATGTGAATTCGCATATTTGATGTCTAACTCCGGAGTAATCCAGGAATGAATGTCGGAGCGGATGTAAGATGATATATTATAACGTTTGTATGAGTCTTTGTCTGTAACAAGAATTCCATTTTGATTCACCATACCGGCTGACATTCTGTAAGATATTGATTTATTACCTCCTCCAACAGAAATATTATGTGTTTGTTGAAAACCTGTTTCCATCATATCGTTTAAGAGATCCGTTTCTTGTAAACTGTATCGAAGTCCGTCTACTACGGCATAACCGTCAGGATAATTGCCTGAATTAGTATCATATTCTTTCAATAACTCCAACCAGGTATCTACATTTTGTCCTGTTTGATATGATACTGTTCCCATATCTTTATAAGCTTGTACTGTTTGTAACGGAGTTGCTTTGTGGGGTAAATTACTAGGCTTACTGAATGAGAAGTTATTAGAGTAGTTGATAGAGAAGCGAGTGTCTTTCATTCCCTTTTTAGTGGTGACTAGGATAACTCCGAATGCAGCGCGTGCACCGTAAATAGCCGATGATGCGGCATCTTTCAATACAGAGATAGATTCAATATCATTAGGATCCAGCATATTTATGTCCATCTCTACATTGTCAACTAATACGAGCGGGGCACCTTCATTGATGCTGTTTACTCCCCGGATATTGAAAGACATTTCAGCACCGGGTTGGCCTGATGTACCTGTTACTTGCAATCCCGGCATTGCTCCCATCAGTACATTACTTACCGAAGTAACAGGCCGATCCCCCAATATTTCATCCATTTTTACACTGCTTACTGCTCCTGTCAGGTTGGCCTTTTTTTGTACACCGTATCCGACCACTACTACTTCTTCTAAAGTTTCAGTATCTTCTTTTAAAACAATATTTAGTTCTTTTTTATTTCCGGTGTTCATTTCCAGTGAGGCATATCCAATGTAGGAAATTTGCAATGTCGCATCGGTTGAGGCATCTAGTACAAACCGTCCGTCTATATCTGTAATCGTGCCTATAGATTGTCCTTTAATTTTTACGTTAGCACCTATAATCGGTTCGCCATTCACATCTTTAATGATGCCGGATATTTTTTTTGTTTCAGATGATTTTACATTGCCGGTTTGCTTGTCCGAAATAACGATTGTTTTAGGTGAAACAATACTATATTCTAGATTTCTGTCTTTTAAAGCTTGATTCAGAACGGTAGTGACCGAAATATTTTCCGCTGATATCGAAATATTTCGGTCAGCATCTAGAACAACACTACGATAAGAAAAACGATAGGGCGTTTGATTCTCGATAATGTTAAAGATCTCTTTTAATGATACATTTTTTACGTTTATCGTTATTAGTTTTTCCTGTGCCATAGATTCGAATGTACAGAAAAGAAGCAATAACGAAAACAAAGTGAACAACTTCAGTTGTGCGTGTTTGTTTTTCATACGATAGTAAATTTTAGATTAATGTTAGGCCCTGTGGGCATTGTCGTAAGTAAAGACAATGTATTTTTATAGAAGTACCGAAGATAAGATATGTTATAAAGCATACAAAACGAAGCCGCTTTCTCTCAATTTAGAAAGAAAGTCGGTTTTGATATTGATTGGATTTGATTCAAATGTCAGTCAAAATAATTTCTTTGCCTTTGATTTGCGCCTTAAGATGATAGGACTTTTCAATTACTTCCAGCACTTCATTTAAATTGGTAAGAGGTAGTGTACCGGTAAAAGTGTCGGTGGGACAGTTTTTACAGGTGATGTTGATTCGAACATTATAGCTTTGTTCAATAGTATGGATGACTTCAGAGAATTTAGTATTTCTGAATATCATGTTGCCATGTCTCCATGCTGATATTTTTTGGGTGTCCTCTTCTGCAATGATGAAAATATTACCTGTTGATTGGTCTAATATTGCCTTTTGTTTCGGGTGAAGGATTACATTCTTATGACTTTGAGTTGCACCAAGCCATACGCTTCCTTCCTCTAGGGCCAGTTCGGCTGTTTTATGATCCTTTCGTACTAAAAGATTAAAAGTAGTTCCCAGTACCTTTACTTGTAGTCCTTGGGCATCTATGATAAAAGGTACTTCCTTGTTTTTATCGATCTGAAAATAACCTTCTCCATCAAAGCTGATTTTCCTTTCTTTTTTGTTATAGGTTTGGGGGAAGTATGCTAACCTGGATTCTGAATTCAGAGAAACAGCGGTGCCGTCCGGAAGAGTGACACTTGCCCGTTCTCCTCGAGCTGTACAGACAATCATTTCTTTGGTGGCAATTTGTCTGTTCTCATAATACAGATAGCCGGAAAGTATAATGAATACAGGCAATAATATAGTAGCGGCAATCTGGATTATACGACTAAAATCGAAGCCATTGCTTTTTTCTTCTTTTATGGAATTTTCGATCTGTGCCTTTATTTTGTCTATTTGTTTGTCGGGAACGGAAGTGACATCAATTTTTTCATTCATCCAAGTTTGATACATTTCTTCCCCTATTTCATAGTCCGACATGGATTTAATTCTATTTCTGAGTTCCTGTAACTCCGCCGGGGATAGTTCGTCATTCCTATATTTGGTTTCAAGTTTCTTCATTTATTTTTTTCTATTTATGACATCCATTTATGTTGATAGTACCGAATTTTATTTTCTAATTAATAAAAAGTAACATTAGAAGTAACCATATTTTGTTTAATTTCTCCTTTAGGGTCTTAAGTCCTAGTGAAAGCTGGTTTTTTACGGTTTGTTCGCTTAAAGAAAGTTTTTCTGCTATTTCTTTATTGGATAACTGTTTGAACCGGGATAGACGAATTACTTTTTGCTGAGTGTCTGGGAGCTTTTCTATTGTTTTGAGGAATCTGAATAGGAATTCATTATATTCCAGCTTGTAATGAGTGTCCTCGGTTGACAGGGTATCTATATGATAAATGTATTCTTCATATATGGGATGGTTTATTTTCTGACGGTATGCATTGATGAGACGGTGTTTAGCCATAATAAAAAGTAGAGAACGTAATGTTTCATCTTGTCTTATATTTATACGGTTAGACCACAGTTTTACAAAAACCTCTTGTACGATTTCCTCTGATTCTTCGGAAGATTTGGTAAATTGTAAACTATAAGCATACAGGCGTTTGGAGTACATTTGATAAATTTTGTCAAATGCCTTATGCGATCCTTGTTTTAAGTCATGAATCAAGTGTCGTTCTATATTTTCTATGTGCTCTTCCAAGATATATGGTGTTACCTAAATGTGGATTAATCCCATAATATTCGTTTGCAAAGATAAACAATTTTCGAGCGAATACAGCATGAAACGGATTAGAAATATCCCGCTCTACCGTACCGTAATATGGAAGCACCCTTGCTTGTACTCGTAGCGGACGTAACATTTCTTCTGCAAACGCAAGTCCTGCAACACGTCAGCCAAAACGCTTTTCAGTTTCTCCACGGGAGCATTCTTTCGCCCGTCTTTCTCGAAGCGGGCGTATGCCACGTCAAAAGTGGTTCCATAGACATGGGCGGAATTGGCACTCGCGTTGATATTCTTTTTCCGCAAGTTCTTCACGCTCGACCCAGTACGCAACACGCTGGTAACAATAATACTATGGGAGGGCAGCCCCTTTTGATACAACGAATCCTTGAAATTACGGGCTATCGTTCCCAGCAGATCACAAGCCTCCGGGACTAAATAAGGTTCGGAATGGGTAAGCTTATCCACCTTGAAAAGGCTGCAAGTTTTAATCTCTTTCAACGTCCGGTCGGCTTTCTTCAACTCCACCGACGAGGTCAAGGGTGTTATTCCCAAACGCTTGGCAGAGGACAGATGCCGATCATTCAGATCATTAAACGTCCGCTGGTAATTCTTGAAATACACGAAAGGGCGATTATTTTTAACCTCTTCCTTACAAGCCCCGAACAATACCGCCACGCAACACACCGCGGCACACCACCACACGATTCTTCTCATTCTTATCTCTCAATTTTTCACAGGTTCCACATGCACAGCCACGTGAGTACGTGACCCGTATTTTTTCCTCAAGCGATCCTCGATATCCGTCGCCACCACGTGCGCTTCCCGTACCGTCATATCCGGTTGCACGCGGATATGCACCTCGATCGCAAAATCGTTGCCGATACGGCGAGTACGCAGGTTATGCGGGTCTTTCACTTGCGGATCTTCATTTATAATTGCAATAATCTCTTTCTCTATTTCCTCCGGCAGGGAACGTTCCAACAGGTCGTTCATACAAGGGATCAACAGTTGGATGGATACTTTTACGATGAAAACACTCACGATGACAGCCGCTATCGGGTCGAGAATATGCCAGTCTTTCCCCAGAAAAATCGCCCCGGCAATACCTAAAGCCGTACCGATCGATGAAAAAGCATCCGAGCGGTGATGCCAGGCGTTAGCAACCACGGCTTGACTCTGCACCCGGCATCCCACGAGCGTGGTGTAACGATAAAGGATCTCTTTTACCACGATCGAAACGACCGCCGCTACCAATGCGATCATATCGGGATTCCCGATCGCCTCGCCTCTCGAAACGGCAATAATCTTGTTCAGCCCGTTCCAAAAAATCCCGGTGCCTACCATCAACAACACCAGACCGATGATCGCAGTGGCAAGTGTCTCGTACTTCCCGTGCCCGTAATCAGGCCCGGCATCCTTCGGTTTGGCGGACACCCGGACAAATACTAGCACGATAATATCCGTGATAAAATCGGAAAGCGAATGCACGGCATCAGCAATCATGGCACTACTTTTCCCGAGTATCCCCGCCACAAACTTGAAAACCAACAACCCGAAATTCGCTATCGAACCGACGATAGTGACCCTGTATATTTGCCTTTCCCTATTTTTCTCTTCCATTATATCCATTTTTGCCCTCACAAAATTACAATAATAATATAAATTTACCCCTTTATTTTTCCCGGGATAAAAATAATTCATGTAGTTTTACAACATTTCGAGAGTTTAGACGTTCAAAGTCATAAATTATATAACAAATATAACTTCCAGATATGAAACTCTTAGACGAATTTACAGCATTTGCCCTGAAAGGAAACGTGGTAGATATGGCTGTCGGTGTGATTATTGGTGGTGCCTTTGGCAAAATCGTTTCGTCGGTTGTAGCCGATATCATTATGCCACCTTTGGGGTTACTCATTGGGGGAGTGAACTTTACGGACTTGAAATGGGTAATGAAAGCTGCGGAATATGGGGCTGACGGAAAAGAGACGGCCGCTGCTG
>ENA-UESU01002086-UESU01002086.1-human-gut-metagenome-genome-assembly--contig:-NODE-2086-length-13281-cov-13.344214_pt1 | contig 13281 bp, 7 predicted proteins | sample MGYA00243007_ERZ508008 | MGnify/ENA primary metagenome ERZ508008 (study PRJEB26167, sample SAMN06115399) | human gut metagenome | host: Homo sapiens | place: China:Henan | collected 2016-06-23...
ACGTTTTTACGATTGCTCCGGCCGGCTGCGGCAAAACGACGTCTTATGTCTTTCCGCTGATTGATTTGATTTCCGACAGCAAACCAAACGGAACCATTCTTGGTCAGAAGGTAAGCGCACTTTCCAGTGTTGGTGTTTATGTTCCGGGCGGCAAGGCAGCCTATCCGTCTTCCGTATTGATGAACATTATGCCTGCAAAGGTAGCAGGTGTTAAAAATATTATAATGACCACTCCTTGTAACAGCGAGGGTGAAGTATATGCGACTACACTGGTTGCAGCAAATGAAGCCGGTGCGACTGCTATCTACAAGGCAGGCGGCGCACAGGCAATCGCGGCTCTTGCATATGGAACGGAATCCATTCCAAAGGTTGATAAGATTGTCGGACCGGGCAATATCTATGTAGCACTGGCGAAAAAGGCAGTGTTTGGCTATGTCAGCATTGATTCTGTTGCAGGACCGAGTGAAATTTTAGTGCTTGCAGATGAAACAGCCAATCCAAGATATGTGGCAGCTGACCTGTTAAGCCAGGCAGAGCATGATGAATTAGCCAGTGCTATTTTAGTTACCACCAGTATGGAACTGGCTGAGAAGGTCTCCAAAGAAGTTGATGGTTTCCTTCAGGTATTATCCAGAAGCGAGATCATCAAGAAATCCCTGGATAACTACGGCTATATCCTGGTAGTGGATACTATGGATGAGGCAGTGGAGACAGCCAACAACATTGCACCGGAACACCTGGAGTTAGTAACAGCTAATCCGTTTGAGGTAATGACAAAAATCCGCAATGCAGGCGCAATCTTTATCGGTGAATACAGCTCTGAACCTTTGGGAGACTATTTTGCAGGACCAAACCACATCCTTCCTACCAACGGAACAGCAAAATTCTTCTCACCTTTAGGTGTAGATGATTTTATTAAGAAATCCAGCATTATCTATTATTCCAGAGAAGCCCTTGAAAAGGCTCATAAGGACATTGAGGACTTTGCAGAAGCAGAACACCTGACTGCACATGCAAATTCTGTAAGAGTCAGATTTGAATGATACCAGGGTCAAAAGGTCGGAAATCCGACGCAAGCTTGCTTGCAGGAGGATTTTTGACCTTGGGACTCGCCAAAAACATGAGTAAAAAGGTCCGCATAAAGGAGAGTGTAGGAAATATGGAACGCATTGCGCAGATCACACGAAATACCAATGAAACGAAAATAAACATGACTTTAAACCTGGATGGCAGCGGAAAGGCCAATATCCATACAGGCATCGGCTTTTTTGACCATATGTTAAACAGCTTTGCCCGCCATGGCTTTTTTGATCTGGATCTTACAGTAGACGGGGATCTGGAAGTGGATACCCATCATACCATTGAGGATACAGGCATTGTGCTGGGACAGGCCATCCGCAAGGCCGTAGGGGATAAAAAAGGCATCTGCCGATATGGTTCCCAGATCCTTCCCATGGATGAGGCCTTAGTCATCTGCGCCCTGGATCTTTGCGGAAGACCTTATCTGGTGTATGACTTAAACATTGACCGGGAAAAAGTAGGTGATCTGGAGACGGAAATGGTGCGGGAGTTTTTCTATGCAGTATCTTACGGCGGGGAAATGAACCTTCATCTGCGCCAGATGTCCGGCAGCAACAATCACCACATCATTGAGGCGGCTTTTAAGGCATTTGCGAAAGCTTTAGACGGAGCAACCGGTTATGATCCCCGGCTTACAGATGTATTATCTACCAAGGGAAGCCTGTAGAAAAAGCCTGTAAAAACATTTATTCAGGAATAGAAAAGGAGACAAAACATGCAGCTGTATCCGGCAATTGATATGAAAAATGGAAAATGTGTCCGCCTGCGTCAGGGTGCATTTAAAGATATTACGGTATATTCGGAGCATCCAGAGGAGATCGCGGCTCTCTTATTGAACCAACCAGCGACCGATATTACGGGTTTCTTTGTCGAAGTCCACACCTATCTTTACCAATTTGCGGTGGTCGACGGTATAACATTCACTTTCAAACTACGATAATAACCGTTCCGCCAAATCACGGCAACCCGCACGATTCATCTTCCCATTACCCGCCTGCGGTATACAGTCTGTATATAAAACGTATTTAGGACGATGATAAGGTTCTAATATACTCTGTAGTTTGTCTTCTATTTCTTCTATGTCCGGCTGCCCTTCCAGCAACAAAGTCACCGCCTGCCCCAAACGTTGATCCGGTACGGAAGTGATGACAAACGGCACGGGAATATACGGGCGAAGGATTTTTTCTATTTCCTCTGCCTGGATTTTTATTCCGCCGCTATTGATGACATTGTCTTTCCGACCGAGAATAGTAAAACTTCCATCGGGATAGATATGCGCAATGTCATTGGTTTGCAAAATATCATCGCATACCAAAGGGGCTTTAATGACCAATGTATTTTCAGAAGATAAAGACAGTTCCACAGAAGCAAAAGGGTAATAGCGTTCGGAAGCTAATACCCCATTCAGACGGCGGAGAGCAATATGAGACAACGTTTCGGTCATGCCATAAGTAGAATAGATAGCACCCGGAAGATTTCTGATTTCTGCTTCCAAAGCCTCATCGATTGCTCCACCACCGATTATCAGAACATCCGTTTGTCGCAACCGTTCTTTTTCTTCAGGCACCTGCAGGGTATTATAAACTTGCAGAGGAACCATTGCCGCAAATCTCAAAGGCTGTTTCATATCCGCTAACGGATGACCGGAAGCGGGACGTATAATCAGATTCAAACCTGCAACCAAAGAGCGTACGACTACCATCATAGCTCCGATATAACGGAGATTCATGCATAACAAAGCAGTGTCTCCTATTTGCAAATTCAGAAATTCGCAGGTCAGACGTGCGCTTTGCATCATTTTATCCTTGCTAATCCTTATCTTTTTCGGTTTTCCGGTAGATCCCGAAGTATGAACTGTCATCCAAGGAGATTCGGTAAACCACTCTTGCAGGAAGTCATACAACATCTGCCCTGTAGAAGAATCGGATGCTCCTACCGCCTTTGTTTTCAACAAATGCAAATCATTGGCTGTATATCGTACCCCTTCAAGCAGAAGCGATTGCTTTTCTCTCTCAAATTCCATTTTATTGAATGCCTCCTCGCAACAGTTCCAACATTTCTTCTTTAGTCAATTTATGCGCCATATTGCTTCCATCCAGTAGAGAATCCGCCAATGATTTCTTACTTTGATGCAGCGTGACAATCTTCTCTTCAATCGTATTGGAAGCTATCAGCCGATAGATGGTGACAGGGCGAGTTTGACCGATACGGTAAACACGGTCTGAAGCTTGGTCTTCGACAGCAGGATTCCACCATGGATCCAAATGAATCACATAATCGGCGGCTGTCAGGTTCAGCCCTGTACCTCCCGCTTTGAGACTAATCAAAAACAGGTGTCCCTCTCCTTGTTGAAACCGACTGACCTGTTTTTCACGCTCATTTACAGACATCGTTCCATCCAAATAAAGATAGGAAATACCCTGCAAATCAAGTTCTTTGCGAATCAAAGCCAGATGAGACGTGAACTGGCTGAATACTAACGCACGGTGCTGATTGCCGATAAGTTCATCTACCAAATCCATAAATACTTTTGTCTTGGATGAGTCAATTTTCAGCTTATCATTGATCAAAGCCGGATGACAGGCCGCCTGACGTAAACGAGTGATTTCCGCCAATGCCTGCATAGCCCCCAACGAACTTTCCTCGATATTAGCAACAGCCTGCTGACGGAGATTCTCATACAAAGCCATTTCCTCGGAAGACAGTTCTACCTTCTGCACTATTTCTGTTTTCTGCGGCAGTTCGTCCAAAACCTCATTTTTGGTACGTCGAAGCAGAAAAGGTTGCAGCACTCTCTTTAATTGTTTTTGCCGTTGCTTATCTCCGTTTTTCTCAATGGGCAGAATAAACTTTTCATTAAAATGCGGAAATGTCCCCAGTAAACCGGGATTGGCAAACTGAAATAAGTTCCAGATTTCACTTAGATGGTTCTGTATGGGAGTTCCGGTCAACAACAAACGGAATTCACCGTTGAGTTGCATCGCCGCCTTGGACATTTTGGTGTCTTTATTCTTAATTGTATGGGCTTCGTCCAGCAGGATGACATTCCACTGCTTCTTGCTCAACAATACAACCTCCGCATTCAGCAATCCATAAGTAGTAAGCAATATATCATAATCACCTGTCTCCTGTATCATTTGCTCCCGATCACCGCAGCTGTCATGTAGCACCCGGCAAGTAAGCGAAGGAGCAAAACGGTTGATTTCACTCTGCCAGTTAAGCAATACGGATGCAGGAGCGACAACCAAAGAAGCACCTTTCTTCCCTCTGCTGAGCATCAGAGCAATGGCTTGTATCGTTTTTCCCAATCCCATATCATCCGCCAGACAAGCACCGGCTCCCCAATACGCCAATCGTGATAACCACCGGAATCCATCCATCTGATAATCACGCAATTCAGCCTGTAACGTGGCAGGTACGATGAACCGGACATTTTCTGCCTGTTCTATTTTTTGCTGTAGTTCCTTAAACTTATGGTCTTTTTTCAGCAGGATTCCCTGTTGTTCCATATCAGCAAGCAAAGTGGCATTAAAGCTGGAAACTTTCAGACTTTTATCATTCAGCAGGATAGAATCAAGTTCTTGCAACTTCCGACGTAACTGATTGCTTAATGCGATGAAATCAGAGTCATTCAACGCTATAAAACGCCCCCTGCTTTCACGGGTTTTCCGCAAAAGTTCGGAAATCTTCATCCGGACTCCGTCTTCTATCTCCAACTCTCCATCTATCTCGAACCAGTATCCTACCCCTTTCATAGAAAGCTTCAGTTGTGGAAAATCCGCAATGCCCTTTATAGACAATTTAGCACCCTCCGGCCACTCGGTACGCGACACATCTGACAGCTCGCGAAGCTCTTCTATCAGATCCAGACATTGATAGTAATCTGCAAAGTAAGCCGTATCCGTAGCCATAAAGTCTCCGCTGACCCGTTGAAGTAGCTGGTTGACTATCACATAATTTTCTTTTTCTTTCTTCAAATTGCGTACCGCCTGCACACGTTCGCCCTTCATTGTTCCAATCACGCTTCCCACTCCCTCACCGGCTTTGCAATAAGGCGGCTGTTCGATGAAAGGTTTTACAAAAAGTTCCACCTTGATTCCGTCTCCTACGGGCAACAGCTGAACGGTTATCAATGAATCTCCTTTTATTTGCTTGAGGTTTTCTTTATTGCGTACCAAGTCCGAATGTATCGTCACGTTTCTTCCCAATTTCCCCAACACGTCCGCCAACTGGTCTTTAGCTTTTAACGGAAAGCGGGAGGATTGTTTGAAGAGTTCCAATATGGCACGCTGTTCCGAGGTCAGTTCTACAATCCGATAGAGCTGATCATTCTCCTTATTTAAAATAGTATTCGAACTTCCCAACTGTTTCACATTACTGCTCACCTGATAACCGTCTTTCAGTTGAGTAACCACCAACTGTAGTTCTTCTTTCGTAATTACAATAGGAATATCCGGATTTCTCTCCATATACACAAATGGATAACCCGCCAAAAGAGATAACGCCTTGGGTCCGCCCAACTCATAAATGTCTCCTATAGAATATCCGGCATTAAAGTACTTGACACATGCCGCAAGGCTCTTGTCTAGTTCGCTCATCCCTTCTACTGCGTTCTGCTGGAAAGTAGCCAAAGCTATATTCCTCCCTCCCGTCCAGGTTATTCCGTCTTTCGACTTTTGAAGTCGGGGAATGATCTGACCATAATTCGTTATATGATATACAATGCGTGACCGAGCTATGTTATCAGCGGCTCCTTTCGCTACTTCTCTGGTTTCCTGATTCCGAACCAGCTCCGCTAATCTGTCCAACGCAATTTCCCAAGGTTCCTGTTTAGCATAAGAAGGAAGCAGGGGAGCCACTCCCATCTCTTCCCTCAATTGCGCATTTTTAGAAATAAAAGCCTGAAAGTCGCATGAATATTCTAACTGCAATGCTTTAAAACGATCGTTTTCAAGCAGTTTCTCAATAGGGCGATTGTCTATATAGATTTTCTCATTCAGCTTATAATGTTCGAGAAGTAAATACAATAATGCTTTTACCATATTCGATTGCAGGTCATAGTTCCGCTCTATCCATAAGACTAATTCTTTAGTATCTCTTCCTAAAGCAATCAAAAGCATCAGATAAGCCGGCAGCCATTGCCTTTCTTCACGAATCCGTTTCTTTGTCACTAATCCGCTCATCTTTTTCTTTGAAGCCTCACTACCCTCGCGCATTAATGCTATGACATACGTTAACGAATAGAAAGGCGTATCAAAAAGATAGGTACTTTCTATATCTTTGAGAGCTTGCCGATATATTTTAAGTGCCTCTGAATAATTTCCATGATATTGGGCATAAAGCGCATGGGCGCATAAACCATCCACAGAGCGGGACGTTACATTCTCCGGGATTTCATTGATACGACCAGACAATACATATTCATAAAATGAATAAACTTCCCGAAAATACGCTTTAACGGAAGTAGGCATTGATTGATTCCTTAGATATAGATTTTCAACAAAAAGCTCGTCTATTTCTTCCAGCCAGTAATTCCAACGATTGGCATATCCATCGATAATACAATATAAAACACCGACAGAAAGTTTACTGTATAAATCTCGCCATTCGGTAGAATATGCCATTTCACGAAATAGAGGCAGTGTCAATTCGTCTACCGGCCAATGCGTTATTATATCATTATCCAATTCCTTCGTCGCAGCCCATTGTAACATCGCATTACACAATGTTCTCGCTTGCAGCTCAATATATCCGGGGAGAGATTGTTCTTTTTCAAATTCTTCAAACGATTCATTTCGCATCAGCCATAAATACCGGAGATGGATGCCGGGCAGCAACCGACATCTTTTATTCCCGAAATAATGCAGGTTTGAAACGATTTCTATCTCGCCATTCTCTTGCATTGACTTCAGCAACTTAGTAGCCTTGGCAGGGCTAAATCCCATCTTACAGAGTTTCTTCAATGCATCGTTATATAGCAATGGAAGCATGTTCCAAGCCATATATTTTAAGAAAAGGGTTTTAATCTCTTTGTCTTTATCAGCAGCTAATATTGCCATCTTTTTTAGTTCTATGTTTTGTCGTTACCAGTCGAATATCCTTTAACACCATCATTTACAAAACCACAGGCAATCTTTTCTTATTTCAAGAGGCACTTCCACGTTGTCTGTAAAGAGCGCCCCTGTTCCCAGTCCCTGTGGCAACGGATTGCTGAATGTTGCACACCACTGGGCAATGGCGTTCAGACCAATGTTTGATTCCAGAGCGGAAGTTATCCACCAGCCGATCTGTTGTTTTTCAGCTTCGGTAATCCATTCGTCTCCTCCGCATATTCCTCCATGAAGAGAAGGTTTAATAACGATATATTGCGGACGAATTGTTGAAAGCAGCTCCTGTTTCCTTTCCAGCGTATTGCATCCTATCAGTTCTTCATCCAAAGCAATCGCTAATGGAGATTCGGCAGCAAGCCGAGCCATTTCCTCCCATTGTCCGGCACAGATTGGCTGTTCGATAGAATGTAAATCAAACTCGGACAGACGTTTCAGTTTTTCCATTGCGTCCACGGGTGAGAAAGCACCATTTGCATCTACACGCAACTCTATTTCTTTAGAAGAGAAATGCGTACGAATATGGCGCAACAATGTCAGTTCTTCTTCGAAATTGATGGCACCTATCTTTAACTTGATACAACGAAATCCGGCTTCCATCTTTTTCTCAATCTGGGATAACATGTTCTGAAAATCTCCCATCCAAATAAGGCCGTTAATCGGAATACCAACTTCTCCACGTGAGAAAGCCGTATCACATAAAGCCCAGTTTCCTGCAAAGAAATGCCGGATGGCCGTTTCCAGACCAAATAAAATTGAAGGATAGTCACACAAGCCATCCATATCCAATCTGCCTTGTTCCCTCTCTACTTTCCGGCAGACTTTCACTAATATATCTTCGTAATCAGGAAGATCGTCACAACTTAAAGCGGGCAAAGGTGCACACTCCCCTATTCCCACTCTGCCAGGGAAGTCAGGAGAGGTAAAATGAAGATACCAAACTTTACGCGTAGTATATGTTCCTCTGGAAGTCCCGGCAGGTTGCTTGAAATGGAGCAATCGGGGAATAATTTCTATTTTACAATTCATCGTGAATAATTTTTCAATTCACCACAGAATAACACAGAGCCTCACGAAGTTTTAATAAGTTATATCTCTTGCAGTTCTCCTACCATTCTCTCCTCCACAGTCTTGCTTTGCAGAAAATCGGGCTTAAACGCAGGAAAAGCAAACTCTGTGGTACTCTGTAGCAAAGCCGATTTTAAGGGAATTTCGGATATTGTTTGAAGTTCGGTTTACGTTTCTCCAGAAACGCATTCTTGCCTTCCTGTGCTTCATCAGTCAGGTAATAGAGCAACGTTGCATCGCCTGCCAATTCCTGAATACCTGCCTGACCATCCAGTTCGGCATTCAATCCTGCTTTAATCATGCGCAAAGCCAACGGACTAAGCAACATCATTTCTTCCGCCCACTGTACATATTCGTCCTCCAACTGCTCCAAAGGAACTACTTTATTCACTAATCCCATGTCCAATGCTTCTTGTGCATTATACTTCCGGCAGAGGAACCAGATTTCGCGCGCTTTCTTCTGCCCCACTACACGTGCCAGATAAGACGCACCGAATCCGGCATCAAAGCTACCTACACGAGGACCCGTCTGACCGAAAATAGCATTTTCCGACGCAATGGACAAATCACATACCACATGAAGCACATGTCCGCCACCAATAGCAAAACCGTTCACGGCAGCAATCACCGGTTTCGGGATGCTGCGAATCTGCTTTTGCACATCCAATACGCTAAGACGAGGCACACCGTCTTTTCCGATATATCCGCCACGTCCTTTCACATTCTGGTCGCCGCCCGAACAAAATGCCTTATCACCGGCTCCGGTAATCACAATCACATCAATATCCGCTTCTTCACGGCAGATGCGCAATGCGTCACTCATTTCAGCAGTAGTTGTCGGAGTAAACGCATTCCGATAGCGCTCACGGTTGATCGTGATACGGGCAATTCCATTATAATAATCAAAAAGAATATCGTCGTATTCTCTGATGGTTGTCCACTCTCTTTGTGTTGACATAATCTATTTTTGTTTTAATTGATGATAATAATTCTTCAACATGCGCGCGTCCTTATTTTTGTTGGTAAACACCTCCAAGAGCACAGGCTGTTCCATAGCTTCCGGTTGAGTGAAAGTTTTCATCGCTTCAGCCAGTTCTTCGTCATTTTGTGCTTGCAGATAGAGGAATCCACGTTCCTCTGCCCAACCTCTGGCCGACGTTTTATGGACTGCCGCAATAAATTTATGTGAGGTACCCGACATATCCAATCCCGGCAAGGTATGGAAAATCTCTCCTCCTCCATTATTTAACAGAAGAACACGCAGATTGGAGCGAACATTGACGTTCCACAACGCATTCATATCATAGAAGAAGCTCAAATCTCCGATAGCTATAAAGTTCAGTTTGTCGGAAGCTGCCGCATAACCGACAGCCGTAGACAGCGAGCCTTCAATGCCGTTTGTTCCCCGGTTGCAACAAACTTCAATCGTAGAAGGAATGGAGTATAATTGCGCATAACGCACCACCGAACTGTTTGCCAGATGCAACGCACATGACTCCGGCAAGGCTTTCAATAACGTACCGATGGCAGACATTTCCGAATAAGCAAACTCCGGTTCGGGAATGATCTTGCAATAGTTTTCCCACACACGGGGATATTCAGGAGTCCGATTGTCCAGCAAACTGGCTATCTTCTCCAGAAACTCGAACGGGTCCATTTCGATCACCGTAGTTAATGAGCCGTACAAATCGACCACCTCACCATCCGGCGATACGTGCCAATGTTCTTTAGGCGGATGCTGACGGAGAAACTTCTTCAGCCGTTTGGAAACGACATGTCCTCCATAAGTAATCAACAACTCCGGAACCATCTGGCCGACCTTCTCTTCGGGCATGGCATAAAGCGCCGCATCAAAGTTCTTTACCGGAATACCGGGAACTGTCTGGTTGCCGATATGTTCCGTCAACCAGGCAAAATGTTTATATAATAACTTGATATATCTTTTTTCAAACAGATAGATAAGATTCATCTGACCGATGATAATCATTCGCTTCTGGTATTTATTCATCCGATCGACCAAATCGTTATAATCACGATCGTAGACGTTCAACCCCTGATAACGGGTAATGACACGCACTTCAGGAAGCGAATCGACTGTAAACTGGAACAACGGTTCAGAAATAGGAACATTGATATGTACCGGTCCTTTTCCATGATGGTTCGTTTCCAGCAAAGCTTCATTCACCAGACGATTGCAATACCATTCATCTTCTTCCGTATGAATCTCCGGAAGGTTTACCGACTTCTTAACCAATGTCTGAAATACGCCTGGTTGTGGTACTGTCTGTCCATCCATCTGCCCGATCCAGGCAGCGGGACGATCCGCAGAAATAATGACCAGAGGAACATTTTGATAAAATGCTTCTGCCACAGCCGGATGAAGGTTTAATAATGCAGTACCGGAAGTGCAGCAGACAGCTGCGGGCTTACCACCATTCAACGCAAGACCAATAGCAAAATAGCCGGCACTTCGTTCATCCGTCACCGGATAGCAGGTAAAATTCGGATGGTTAGACAAAGTATGTACTATGGGCGTATTACGACTACCCGGACACAACACAACCTTAGTAATCCCATGCGCCTCGAGCAACGCAACCAACTGGAGTATGTTCTTCTTGTCTGTATACATGATGATAATTATTAGTAGTTTATGATTTTAAAGGAGGCACTGCAATCAGCCGTTTGATGGTTTGCAACTTCTTCTCCGTTTCCAGCCATTCGTCATTCAATTCCGAAGAGGCCAATAATCCACCGCCGGCATAAAGAGTAAGTTGTTTATCTTCGATATGCATACAGCGTAAGTTTACATAGATGTCTGTTCGCCCTTCCGGATCGAGCCATCCGATAAAGCCGGAGTAATAGCGGCGGTCGTAACCTTCATTCTGCAAAATAAACTGATAGGCTTCTTCTTTCGGCAAGCCGCATACGGCAGGTGTCGGATGCAAAACTTTCAGAAGGTCTCCCAAACCTTTATTATCTTTCAAAGAAAAACGGAAATCAGTTTTTAAATGTGACAAAGCACCGGCATAAGCAGGATATGGCCCGTTTTCCGTAGAATGAATATCCAGTGAAAGAAGCTGCCGACGGATATAAGAAGCAACATAATCTTGTTCTTTCCGGTTCTTTTCATCCCATACTTGCGGCAATCTGCCATCTTGCAAAGGCTGCGTTCCGGCTAGCGCAACCGTATGCCATTCGTCTTTCTCACCCGATAAAATGATTTCGGGAGTGCTTCCCAGCCAAATGCCCGTCTGCGGAGTATAACATAAATATATATACGAATGAATATAACGTTTACAAGCCGCCCGAAAGATGGACAAAGGAGAAAAATCAGCAACTTTATCAACTGTAAGATGGCGGGAAAGCACTAGTTTATCAAACGTCCTGTCACGTAACGCATTTATAAAAGTATGAAAGCATGCCGCATATTCTTCCGTGGAAGAAGTCAGAAATGATTCTTGCCCTTGCAGGCGCAAGGCTATCTCCCGGTCTTCTTCCGTATCATCATCCACCGGTAAAGGCTGCCCCCACTGATCGGGTTGGATCAACACAACCGGACATGACTCACTCACCTGAAACGGAGCAATTACAAATCCTCTCTGTCCATTCAGTTCTTTCAAATCGTATATCAAACGGACCGCTCCTTCCGCCTGCGTCAACAGACGGGGAACCTTCTCTCCGGGAATACGGTAAACAGCAAACGGCTGCTTCCGCTGAATAAATGCATCAATAGTTGTCAAGTTACTTATTTCTTCGTCGGTCATCTCTTTTTCATCACACTGTTGACTACCCGTATGGAAGACACCAGTTTGTTTGTTGAAGTAAACACGTCTACATTCCATACGTGGGAGGAACGTCCCTTATGTACAACTGTTCCTACCGCACGCACTGTATCTCCTTCATGTGCAGAAGATATATGGTTTCCGCTGACCTGCATTCCTACTACAATCTCGTCCGGCTGGCAAAGAATCATCGAACCGAGTCCGGCAACTGTTTCTGCCAGTGCAAGAGTAGCTCCCCCATGCAAAATGCCGAAAGGCTGACGGGTACGATGGTCTACCGGCATCGTTGCTTCCACACGGTCTTCGTCGGCGTATGTATATTGAATTCCCAAGTTTCCCATTAATGCGTGGCGTGCCTGCGCATTCAGTTGGTCAAGGGGAATTTCGGCTGCACGCACTTCGGCTATAATAGCCTTCTCCACTGCAACGGCCACTCCGTCTTCCTCATTCGAAGCAGTCACATAGTCGGCACAGGCTTTCACCGAGTCTTGTGAATGTCCCATAGCTACGCCCAGCCCGGCCAATTGAATCATTGTTACATCACACACACCGTCGCCCACAGCAATCACTTCCTCACGCTTCACATCCAGTACCTCCAGCAAAGCACCCAAAGAGTTGGCTTTGTCGATAGCGCAGGGAACTACTTCCAAAAAATATGGTTCCGAACGGAATACGTCCAACGCTCCGTTCAGTCGTCTCTTCCAGTGATCTTCCAGACCAACCAGTGCTTCTTCGTCATCGCTCACCAGCATACACTTACAAGGAGCAAAATCAACGGCAGCAGAAAATTCTTCTTCTTTAATTATTTGCAGGTTATTCAACCGGGCTTCATTTTGGATATGTTCATTTTCAGGAGAATCCGTTATGATCGTATCATCATGATAAGTGAATAAGGCAAAACCGTTTTTACGGGCTTTCTTTTCCAGATACGGCAACATTTCGGGATTAATCCGACGTTCAAACAGAATTTCCCCGTTTTGTGCATTGATAATCTGACAGCCATTATAGGAAAGGATAAAACCTCCATAGTTTCCAAGTTCAAGCATCTTGGCCAACGGCATCAGGCCATAAGTCGGTCTGCCGGATGCCAGCACAATACGTACTCCCATTTGCTGAACCTTCAACAGGGCAGCCAATGTACGCTTACTAATTTCTTTCGCATCATTGAGGAGTGTTCCGTCTACATCAAGAACCAATAATTTATACTTCATGATTACACGATTTTGATTTAGATTACAAAGGTA